>OOCI01002674.1_pt1 | contig 10595 bp, 10 predicted proteins | sample 1671761 | NCBI WGS metagenome assembly OOCI01 (sample SAMN06348190, study PRJEB24527) | human gut metagenome | biome: human gut; feature: ankylosing spondylitis patient; material: feces | host: Homo sapiens | place: China | collected 2015-10
TGCACGGTGTCAAGGGCGGCATGACCAACTGCCAGAACGAGATGAAGAAGGCAGTCGAGGCTGGCTACTGGAACCTGTTCACCTTCAACCCCGCCAACAAGGCACAGGGCAAGAACCCCTTCACCCTGACCTCCAAGGCTGTGGACAACGAGAAGTATCAGGCTCTGCTGGCAAACGAGACCCGTTACAGCCGTCTGACCCGCGCCTTCCCCGAGCGTGCTAAGGAGCTGTTCGCTCGCAACCAGGAGGTTGCAAACGACCGCTACGAGCACCTGACCCGTCTGGTCGAGCTGTACAAGTAAGCTGTTTTTAAGCAGCGGCAGAGACACCAAATGAACCAGCGGCCCCTGCTCTTTCCCGTGTGAAGAGCGGCAGCCCCGCATCGGCGGTTACTGCGCAATGCAGCGGTGCGGAACTGTGGAATTTGCCTTTGCCGTGCCAGAACAGGCTGAACGTTTTGCCCTGTACCTGACAGAACGGTCGAAAAACCTGATTTCATTCCCCTCCTTTTGCGCAGGGGCTTGAGATACCAAAGCGCCCGCGAGGGCCCTTGAGAGCACACCCCGCGTGTGTCAGGAGCATAAGGTCTGCGTGCAGATACCTTGCTCCGCCTGCGGCATAAGACCTGCCTTGCAGGGATCTTGCCTCAGTGAAAAAACTGCATCAGTTTTTAGCGCCCCGCTCACCGCAAGGTGACCGGGGCGTATTTTTATGTAAAAAAACAGCAAGGGCTGCTGCACCGGATAACGTGCAGCAGCCCTTGCTGTTTTTAATTTTGCATCAGTTCTCGCCAAAGAAACCGTTTTCGCTCATAGATGCCCACTTGAGGTACATTTCCTTATAGTTGTCTTTGATGAAACTTTGAATCTTGCTCAGTTCCCTGTCGGTCAGCACCCCGCGATTTTGTATCACAGTGTCTCCATTGCTTTTTACAAAGAATTTTGCAGAACCGCCCTCAGTCAATTTACGGTCACTGGCATGGACGTGCATACATTCAATGATGCAGTGCGCGGTAAAATAAAGATAGTAACCGCAAATTTTGAAATCATAATATTTCGGCATTACGATTCCTCCAGATGCTTCCGGTTCCGGCTGTAATAGTCCTGAACAATGGCTAATTCAATATCATCCATGGTGGTTTCCAGTACCTTTCCATCGGCAGACAGTACACAGGCACTTGCGGGGTTATTCAAATTCAAAACACGGACAGAATCATTGCTTTTTGAAAAGGCATAGCCATTTACGATCATGTCTGCGTGGTCAGCAACGCTTAAAATATCAGGCATATTGCAACTCTACCTTTCGAATCGGCTTTAAAAAAGCATCGGCATCAATATACAAATTGTTCAGGATGGGAACCAGATCGATATACTCTTCTTCTGCGGGGGCACCCTTGTATTTTGCCATGACTACAAGATAGCCCTTGTCCCATTCTAGAATATCCGTGTAACGTTCCAGCAAAGAAGGTGTGCGGAACCGGATGGTTCTGCCGTTGTAGGTGAACGCGGTAAAATTACCGCTGTTGTTCAAAAATGCACAATCGCTCATAAAAGTCCCTCCTTCATGGCTGCTTTTACAGTTTCATTTTAGCATCTCTGAAACCGAACGTCAACCGAAAAGCTTATCACAAAATCTTCCAGAATTTTCCGCTTCCTTTTTACAGTTTCTTCATAGCTTCTTAACGAAATGAATTGTGAAAGCTGTTATACTTTTGCCATGGGAAGCGGGGCCGCAACCACTTCCCAAGTAACATGATTCCTCCTCACACCAAGGCAATATCCAAGCAAAACACCCTTCTCTGTGCGCCGCAACACGGAGAAGGGTGTTTTGTTTCTATGGAGACCCTAAAAATCTTTGCAAAACTTCGCTTTAGGGTTGACCCCATTTTTTTGCGGCGCTATAATAAAAAAGGATATAGCCAGTGCAGCGCCCGGCGCGGGTGCTGCGGCTGCGGAATTTATGAAAACTGGGAGGTGAACGCAGGACAATGGACCCTGATCATAGTCGAAGTAGATCCACCGATGCGGTAGATCGGACAACAAAAAGTACTGCGTTCGCCTTTTTGCATCCGGCGGCTTAAAAAGCCCCGGTATAGGAAAGGCGCGGCTTTGCGTGCGCGGAAACGGCTGCTTTTGCGGCATTCCGGCACCGGGCGGCGCGTTTTTTGTTTCCCGACCTGCTGCATCCTCCGGCGCGGAGAAAGCCCTCCGTGCCGTATATTGCCCAGAGGAGGTAGCCCATGGATATGGAAGAAAAGAAGCTGGAAACCAACACGGAACAGAACCTGCCGGTGCAGGAGCTGCCCTCCGATATCCCCGCCGAGGTGCGTCAGAAGCTGGCGGAGGATCTGAACGAGGAAGCCACCGAGGACCTGAAGCAGGATATGCGGGAGGCAGAGCGGGAGGAAGCCAATGACGAAGAGGTCAAGGCAAACCCCGAGATGCTGACCAAGAGCCGTCTGCTGAAGCTGCTGATCAAAAAGCAGTACGTCAAGCTGCGTGAGGTGACCGAGGAAGAGCAGCCCGCCGACCTTGCCGAGCTGCTGGAAGAGCTGGACGAGAACAACCGTCTGGTGGTGTTCCGTCTGCTGAAAAAGGAAGTTGCCACCGAAGCCTTTGCCTATATGTCCGACGAAGCCCGGGACGATCTGGTGAACGCTTTCTCGGACGTGGAGCTGGTGAGCGCCATCGAGGAAATGAGTCTGGACGATGCCGCCGACCTGCTGGAAGATATGCCCGCAGGCGTGGTCAAGCGGGTGCTGGAAAAATCCTCCCGGGAGACCCGCGAGAGCCTGAACAAGCTGCTGAACTACCCGGAAAGCTCTGCCGGCAGCCTGATGACCCCGGAATATGTGCGTCTGCGCATGGATATGACGGTGGAACAGGCCTTTGCCGCCATCCGCAAGCAGGGCGAGAACGCCGAGACCGTCTACACCTGCTATGTGGTGGAGAGCAACCGGCTGCAGGGCGTTGTCTCTGCCCGCAATCTGCTGCTGGCAGACCCCAAGACCCCCATCACGGAGATCATGGAGGACAATCTGGTCACCGTGAAGGTCACCGACGATCAGGAGTTCGTGGCCCGTGAGATGCAGCGCTACGACTTTACCGCCATGCCTGTTCTGGACAACGAGGGCATGTTCGTGGGTATCATCACCATCGACGATGCAATCGACGTTCTGACCGACGAGAGCACCGAGGATATGCAGAAGATGGCTGCTATTCTGCCGGACGACGATGCCACCACCTACTTCGGCACCAGCGTCTGGACCCACGCAAAGCAGCGCATTCCATGGCTGCTGATCCTGATGCTTTCCGCCACCTTTACCGGCATGGTCACCACCCACTATGAAGAGGCCTTTGTCAGCCTGCCGCTGCTGGTCTCCTTCATGCCCATGCTGATGGATACCGCCGGCAACTGCGGCAACCAGATCAGCACCCTGATGGTGCGCGGTCTGGCACTGGGCGAGGTAGAGCCTGCCGACTTTATGCGGGTGCTGGCCAAGGAGCTGCGGGTGTCTGCCATCGTGGGCGCAGTGCTGGGCATCGTGAACGGCCTGCGCATCTACCTGATGTACACCTTCCTCTTCCCCGGCCAGTACGCCAACGTGATGGGCTACGCCATCGTGGTCAGCGTGTCGCTGTTCTTCAGTGTCATTCTGGCAAAGCTGGTGGGCGGTATGTTGCCGCTTGCCGCCAAAAAGCTGGGTGCCGACCCTGCCATTATGGCTACCCCCTTCATCACCACCATTGTGGACGCCTGCAGCCTGATCCTCTATTTCCAGATCGCACAGCTGGTGTTCCGCAATATGATGTAAAGAAAAAGGCAATGCCGGACGGTCTGCGGACCGCCCGGCATTTTTTGCATCCAACCCTTTGGCGCATTTGCCCAAAAGGACGGCGATATTTTATATGCTCTGTCAATTGACACACCACAGATGTGATGGTGTAAAATAATAAAAGAGGTCGTTTGAGTTCCAGTACGTTGGATAGAACCTGTATTTTTGTTACCGGAGATGTATCATGAAAAAGACAAGACGCTTTGTAGCACTTTTACTGGCCGCGGTGCTGGCCTTGGCTTTGTTCACCGCCTGCGGCGCAGCAGAACAACCTCAGTCTGCCATTGGCAAGGTATACGAAGATTGGTTTGTAGAGCAAATCAACAGCAAGCGGCCGGGCAAACCGGTACAAAAAGTTGACGTCAAACACTCGGATATGATGGTTGCTCTGGCGAAAATCAGCGAGGACGGGAAGTTCAAAGCCAGAGACGGCGGGGATCATGAGGCGAACGGGTACGGATTTGGGGAGAGCTGGTATTGGATGATCCTCTCAGGCCGGGATGCTTCGGCCGATAAAACTGTTGATGCAGTTGTGCTGACCCCGGAAAATCTGACGCAGTACGGACCTGTTTACTTTATTGATGAACAGCAGTTGTACCGGATCGATGAGTATGATATTGTTACCCGTGTTATGGATGACAAGACCTACGTTGCGGTGTATCTCCACTTAGAGGAAGCGAAAATCTGACCCCTGCGCCGCTGCATACCCTAGTGTGCGCTGCTGCTAAGGCATAAAATATGGTTTTATAAGCCCTCTCAGGCACTTTGTCTGCCCGAGAGGGCTTATTTTTGCATCCAACCCTCTCAGTCTGCTCCCGATGGTCGCCGCAGGCGACTGAGAGGGTTCAGCCGGGATAAAAACAGTGTGGAAAACCGCTGTTTGTGTCCGTTTTCCACACCGGTTTTTTCTCTCCGGCGGTTTGTGGAAAACTGCCCGGGGCAAAATTCCAGATTGGAGAAAAGCAAACCCGTAAGCCGGAGTAAACTGTAAAAACAAAAGAAAAACCTTCGACTTTCTTTTTTATAAAAGGCAGATTGCCCACATTTTTGCCCACAAATTTCCAGAATGCGGCGGCATCCATTACGGCTTGTATAGGGCTTTCCTTCGTCAGATGTGGAAAACTATGTGGAAAAGGTGGAAAACATCGTTGGAAACTGCGCTTCTTTTTCACAAAAACGGTGGAAAACCCGGTGGAAAAAGTGAAAAGTTCATTCCAGAACGGATAGTCCATACAATTTTCGGTTGTCGTTTTGGAACTTAAAACCCGCATGAATGCTGTGCTTTTCCCGCCTTTTCCACACCCCGGCGGCTGCGGTGTGAAAAAACTGCGCTTGCAGCCTGTCTGCCGGGAAAGAAAGCACAGTTTCAACGCCTTCCGCGTGGATTTTCTTGAATGCGGGGGCCTGTCATGGTAAAATAGGGGTAACATTAAACTGGCGGGGCAACCCGCAACGGAGGCGAAACACATGAACAACTGGCTGAATAAGCTGGAGCGCAAGTATGGCCGCTACGGCATCCCGAACCTGACCAATATTCTGGTGGCGGGGCAGATTCTGGTGCTGGCCATCGAGCTGTTTGTTGACCGCACCATTTCCTTCTGGCTGGGGCTCAGCCGCAGCCTGCTGCTGCAGGGGCAGGTCTGGCGGGTAATCAGCTTTATATTCATCCCCTTTTCCGGCGGCAGCATCCTCAGCGTGGTGCTTGGCATCTACTTCACATGGTTCATTGGTACGGCGCTGGAACGGGAGTGGGGCGATTTCCGCTACACGGTGTATCTGCTGTCCGGCGTGCTGGGCACGGTGCTGGGCTGTCTGCTCACCGGCGTGACCGCCAGCACCTACTGCCTGTCTCTCTCGCTGCTGCTGGCTTTTGCCATGCTGTACCCGGAGGTGCAGCTGCTGCTCTTCTTCGTCATCCCCATCCGGGTGAAGTACTTCGGCGTTTTCGCGGCGGTGCTGTGGGTGTTCAGCTTTCTGGGCGCATCCCTGCCCGGCAAGCTGGACTACCTGCTGTCCATGCTCAACGTCTGGCTCTTCTTTGCCCCCATGGTCTACCGCTCCCTCCGCGCATGGGTGCGCCGGGAGCAGTGGAAGAGAAAAAATAGGAGATAAATCATGATGCTGGACCGCATGGAAGGCAACGCAGAACTGAAAACCAGCGTGCAGCAGATGCTGGCCACCCGGCGGCTGACCCATAGCGTTTTGCTGGTGGGTGAAGCCGGTCTTGGCACCGGCTTTGCCGCCCGCTGCATCGCCGCCGACTACCTCTACCCCGCCGGCGGTGCCGCCGCCGAAGCGCTGCTGCGGGGCGAGTGCTGCCGCGCCGTGGCAAAAGCCGGTAAGCGCGACAGCGGCACGGTGGAGACCGGCATCGTGCGGGAAGCCATCTCGGTGTCCGGTATGGGCAGCGGCGGGAAGTATCTGGTGGGTCAGGTCACCGCCATGCGCAGCGAGATCTTTAACACCAGCCTTTCCGCCGAGGGGCGCGCCGTGCTTTTGTACCATGTGGAGCGGATGAACGAGGAATCCGCCAACGCTCTGCTCAAGGTCATGGAAGAGCCCCCGGAGGGGGTGCTGTTTCTGCTCACGGCGGATTCTCTGGCCAGTGTGCTGCCCACCATCCGCAGCCGCTGCGTCAGCTTTGCGGTGGCGCCGGTGTCCCCTGCCGACTGCACCCGCTACTGCGCAGCGCAGGGCGTGGACAAAAAAACAGCTGCACTGTACAGTGAGCTGTTCGATGGTCATATTGGCACGGTGCTGGCGGTCGCCCGGGACGAAGCCCGCGCCGCACAGGTGGAAAAGGCGCTGGAGCTTGCCCGCGCCGCTGCCGCCCGCGATAGCTACACCGCCGCTGTGCTGCTTGCCGCCTACGAAAAGGACAAGGCGGCGGCCGCTGCCCTGCTGACCGATTTCCGCGCCGTGGCAGCGGCAGGTCTGCGCAGCAGCCCCCGCGCCCCGGTGCAGGGCACACAGGCGCGGCAGGCGGTGCGTCTGGCAGACGCCGCATTGCAGCGGCTGGGCGCACAGGTGAACCCCAAGGTGGTGCTTTCAGTGTTCGCGGCAAAGCTGCGCACCCTTTAAAAATAACGAAACAACAAGAAACCCCTCCGGCGCTTGCGGTACACCGGAGGGGTTTCTTGTTTGGGGTATTGCTTTGGTGTGAGGAGGAATCATGTGCGGGGAAGTGGTTGCGGCCCCACTGTCCCTGCAAGATACAGTATACCCGATTTTACGAAAAAAGTCATTACATTTCTGTGAAAAATCAAAAAAGTTCTTGAAACTTTGTACCGCACTGCGAAAAAAATACAAAATGAAACGTTTGAGGAAGCCCTCACCCGTTTTTCATCTGCTCTGCGTGCAGCTTTCCGTGCTCTACATAATGCGCGGCGTTGTGCAGGTTGGCTTCCACCTGCGCGGCACTCACCTGCTTGATGACCCGGGCGGGCACGCCCACCGCCACCGAGTTGTCCGGGATGACCATACCTTCCGGCACCAGCGCCCCTGCCCCGATGATGCAGTTTTTGCCTACCACGCAGTGGTTCAGCAATGTGGCGTGCATCCCGATTAAACTGCCGTCCCCTACGGTGCAGCCGTGCACCAGTGCGCAGTGCCCTACCGTGACGTTTTCGCCAAGGGTCACGCAGCCGCCGATGTCGCAGTGCAGCACAGCGTTGTCCTGCACGTTGCTGTTTTTGCCGATGGTCAACGTGCCGTCGTCGCCGCGCAGCACCGCACCGTACCAGACGGTGGAGCCGGGCTTTAAAACCACATCTCCCTGCACGGTAGCGCTGGGGGCTACAAAAGCTGCGCCCTCATCGCGGGGCGTTTTTCCACAAAAGGATAAGAACATTGTTAAAAACCACCTTTCTCTTTTGGTTCTTTTATGGTATTCTTATAAGTAAGGAACAAAAATGTGCGCGCCGGTTTTGCCGGAGCGGGATTCAAGGGGGTACCTTCATGCTTCACAACACGTTCTGCCGCCGGCTGGCGGCACTGGTGCTCACGCTGGCGGTCGCCGTCAGCGCAGTGCTGCCGGTATTTGCAGTATACCCCATGCCCGTCCAGACTGCAACAGAGACTGAGGCAGTGTATCTGTTCAACGCGGACACCGGCAAGACGATCCTGAGCCAGAACGCCGACCAGCAGAAATATGTGGCAAGCCTGACCAAGCTGATGACTGCCCTGCTGCTGGCGGAAAGCGGCAAGGACCTGAACGGTGAAGTGACCGTGCCCACCGATCTGACGCAGGAGTTCAAGGATATCCAGAACGCCAACGGCACCACCATGGGGCTGCGCATCGGCGAGACCGTGCGCCGCATCGACCTGCTGAACGCTATGCTCATCGTCAGCGCCAACGACGCCGCCAGCGTCATTGCGTGGGACGTGGGGGGCAGCGTGGTGGGTTTTGTGCAGCAGATGAACGCCCGGGCGGCGGAGCTGGGCTGCACCGGCACGAACTTTACCTGTGCCCACGGCCTGTTTGACTACGGCAACGTGTCCACCGCGCAGGATCTGGCAAAGATCGCCGCCGCCTGTGCGGCAAACCAGACCTTTGCACAGGTGGCGGGCACCGCCAGCTATGTGCTGCCGGCCACCAATCTGCGCAAGGCCGAGTACACCATCAGCAGCTCCAACAGCCTGATGAACAGCGAGAGCGCCAACTACCGGGAGTATGTCCGGTGGGTCAAGGGCGGCTTTACCACGCTGGCAGGCCGCTGCATCGTGGCCTTTGCCCAGCAGGACGGCCACAACTATGGGCTGGTGATCCTTGGCTGCGACACGCTGGATCACCTGTTTACCGCGTGTGACGACCTTTTTGACTGGGCCTTTGCCAGCTTTGCCGACCGGCCGCTGGTGGATACCCAGACCGTGCTGACCACCGTAGACCTGACCAAGTGCCGCACCGAGCCGTCCGTGGAGCTATACGCCGCCGCGCCGGTCAGCGGCTACGGCCACAGTGACGATAAGGTAAGCTATTCCTTCGACCTGCCCGAGAGCGTCTCTGCTACCGTCAAGGAGGGGCAGAAGCTGGGCACCGCCACCGTCTATCTGGATGGCTACGAGGTGGGACAGGTGGACCTTGTGACCCACCGGGAGTATGTGTCGGATTTCCGCACCGACATCAAGGCCACCCTGCTGCTGCTCTGCGCCCTGATTTTGATTTTGTGCGCACTGGGCTTTGTCACCCTGCGCTGCGGCGGCGGGCTGACCCTCAACCAGCGCCGCCGTCAGATGAAAAAGAGAAGATAAGGAAGAGTAAAGCGCCTGTCCGGCTTCGCCGGACAGGCGCTTTTATCCTTTATACTGCCCCGTAGATGCCGTGCACCGACACTTCCCCGGTGAAAACGTGCTGCTCCCCGGCATCGGTGCGCACCACTAAACGCCCCTCGGCGTCCACGTCCACGGCCTCGCCTGCGCCCTGACTGCCGTCCGGCAGGTCAAAGGTGACCCGGCGGCCCAGATTGATGCAGGCGGCCTTGTATTCCTCCCGGAAGGGCGCAAAGCCGTCCCGGGCAAAGGTGTACAGGTTGCGGTCAAAGCCGAAGTCGGTCAGCCCCTCTGCCAGCCATGCGGGGTCGGTGGCAAGATCCACCGCAGCGCCCTGCAAGGCCAGCGAGGTGCCGTGGGGCAGGTCGGCGGCGTCAAAATAGCTCTGGGGCTGGGCAAGATTGATGCCGATGCCGCACAGGATGCCGCGCCCCTGCTGCTGGTAGCCGTAGCTTACGCTTTCGCACAGGATGCCCACGATTTTTTTACCGTTCAGCAAAAGGTCGTTGGGCCACTTGATCTGGCAGTCCACGCCGTAGCGCAGCTGCAGCTGGCGGCGCACCGCAAGGCTTGCCAGCAGCGGCAGGGTGGCGGGCTGCGCCAGCGGCTCCTTGATGGCCACCGTGTAGTACAGCGCCTTGCCCTCGGCGTTTACCCAGCTGCGGCCAAGCCGCCCGCGCCCGGCGGTCTGGTTTTCGGTATATACCGCCGCCACAGGGCCGAACTCCTCAAAATGCTCTTTTACATAGGCGTTGGTGCTGCCGCATTCCGGCAGATAGCGCACCTCGTTGATGCTCATTGTTTGGGTACCTCTTTGTGCTCATAGGCGGTCACTGCGCCGTTTTCCAGCGTCAGCAGACCGTAGGTGTCCGGGCCGGTGTAGCAGCGCCCGCAGGAGCCGGGGTTGAACAAAAATACATTGCCCCGCTGCTCTGCGTGGGGAATGTGGGAGTGGCCGAACAGCGCCACCTCGGCGCCCCGAGCGGCGGCGGCGTCCGCCAACGTATCCAGATCGTATTTTACACCGTACATGTGACCGTGCGTATAGAAAACCACCGTCTGATCGAAGCCCGCCAAGCCGTCCAGCGGCTCCAGCGCACCGTAATCACAGTTGCCGGCCACGGAGTACACCCGCAGATGAGGGAAAAAGGCCAGCGCCTGCTCCAGATCCCGCAGGCCGTCCCCCAAAAAGATCACAGCATCCACGTTGTTCTGCTCTTTGTTCAAAATGCGCTTAATGGCGTCACGCGCGCCGTGGCTGTCGCTCAGGACCAGTAGTTTTGTCACGGAAAGATATCCTCCTCTATACTCATTCGGTAGTCTGCTGCAACAACAGCAGCTGTTTGTAAACTTCGCTCTTGGAATAGGCTGTGCCCTGTGCAGCAGTCTTGGCGGCGGCAGAAGCGCTGAAACCCTCAATGGTCAGCGCAAAAGCGCGCTGCGCCGCCTGTTCCAGGGTCAGCTCCTCTTCCTCGGCGGCACCGGCGGGTGC
>OOCI01002683.1_pt1 | contig 10579 bp, 8 predicted proteins | sample 1671761 | NCBI WGS metagenome assembly OOCI01 (sample SAMN06348190, study PRJEB24527) | human gut metagenome | biome: human gut; feature: ankylosing spondylitis patient; material: feces | host: Homo sapiens | place: China | collected 2015-10
AACTTTGTTTTGTGAAAGGAGGTTTTGTTAAGTTCTGTTTACTTTTTACGGTTAGAAGTATAGCACTGAGTGCCAAAACAGATTAACCAAATATCAAATTTTTTCATTTAAATTTTTGTTGATATTTTAAAATTGTATACATTATATAGATTTTTCTTATAATTTTCAATTCGTTTCTTTTTCATGCATATAAAAATCCCGCCGTATTAAGCGGCGGGATAAAAATATTTAATTTCAGCACTTGATGACAACATCGTTGGGGAAGAACTCGGGAAGATAAGCCTTGTGAGCCCACTTCATCTCCTCGAAGCACTTGTGTGCCTTCTCCCAGTCGCCGACGAGCGGATGCACGAGTAGCGCATTGATAGCTGCTGCCTCGGAGCCGGTTGTCGCGGCTTCTACAGTGTACTTCTCATACGCCTTTACAACGCGCATAAGACCGATGATATGTCTGTTATCGACCTTGTCGATAGCGACGGGCTCCGCGCCGTCCTTGCCGATAACAGCGGCTATCTCGAGAACGTCGTCATCGTCCATGAAATCGACAGTGCCGTTATTCTTGATGTTGACTATCTGGACATCGCGCTTATCGTTGGCGATAGAATCGATAAGAGAAACTGCGGCAAGAGAATACTTGTGACCGCCGCGCTGATCGAGAAGAGCGGGCTTTGTGACAAGAGTCTCGTCCGAATACATCTCAAGCAGTTCTTCTTCAATCTCCATGCAGACGCGGGCGCGGCACTTCTCATCCTCTTTCTGATGCTTAAGCTTCGCATCTCTGCAATAATAATACTGGAGATAAGACGAAGGAATTCCGCGAACGGCGTTGAGGCAATCGAGCGAGAAGCCGTCGTCCTTTATATTCGCCATAACTTTTGTCGAGAAGCCCTGAGCGAGCATATCGTCGATAAGCTCCTTGCCGTCCTTCTTGACGGAGGTTATCCAGCTCAGGTGGTTAAGACCGACATATGTAATATCGCAGTCGTCACCCATAGCCTCTTTTGTATCGTCGATCATGTTGATCGGGACATTGCAAAGACCCATGCACTTGACATTGGTGTGGTTGAGCACGAACTCGGTGATGATGCCGGAGGGATTGGTGAAGTTGATGAGCCATGCGTTGGGGCAGATAGCCTCGATGCGGTCGCAGATATGCTGCATGACCGGAATAGTACGCAGAGCCTTGAAGAAGCCGCCGATGCCGGTGGTCTCCTGACCGATGAGGTCATATTTGAGCGGGATAGTCTCGTCAAGATAACGGGCATGAAGCATGCCGACTCTTATCTGGGTGACAACAAAGTCTGCGCCCTGAAGAGCCTCATCGAGGTTATCGGTGAGAAGAGTTTCGCACTCTATACCTGCCTTCTTGAGCATTCTCAGGCAGAGGTTACCGACTATTGTCCTCTTCCTCTCGTCTATATCCATAAAGGATATCTTCTTGAGCTTGAGCGAGGACTGAGCCTTTATGAATCCGTCCACAAGTTCGGGGCAATATGTGCTGCCCGAACCGATGACTGCTACTGTAATTTCTTTCATATATATTACTCCCTTTTCTGTAAAATCCTTATTTATACTGCCTGAATATCCAGTTTATGCACCCGGTGACAGGCTCCTTATCGAGCTTTATGAACTTCAGCTTTCTTCCGCTCATCTGCTGCGCATATTCGTGCAGCTTTTCGATATAAGCATCGTTCGGAAGCTTTGTGTGCATTGAACCGGAAAGAACGACCTCTATCTCGTCGCCGTCGAACTCCATCTGCTTTGCAAGCGCCGCGATGAACTGCGCGCCGCGCTTTGCCATCTCGTCCGTTTTGGCGAGCGCAGGGGCATCGCCCATTGCCGCCGCCTTGAAGAACGAACCGATAAGAGTCTTGATATAGAGCGGAGCCTCCTCCGTCTCAAGCTTTGCAACGGTTCCGACGAACTCCTCGCGCGAAGTGATGCCGAATGCATCATAGTACATCTTCGTGATAAGAGTGGGTTCAAGTCCGAGATAGACTTCATCGTATATGAGCCTGAATGCAGTCTGGGCTATCCAGTTGCCGTTGCCCATATCACCGGTGCACTCGCTGAGTCCGCCGAGCTGGAGCATATTGCCCTTTGAATCTATCGCATTGCAGCATGTTCCTGTTCCGCAGTTATAGCCTATTGCCGCGCCGCTCTCGGAGCCCGCCTGAACGACGATAAAGCCGTCGTTATAGATAGCAAAGTTCCGAAGCCCCTTTTCCGAAAGCTTCTCGCACATGATATCATGCTGGAACTGATGGTCGATTCCCGCAAGGCCCATCAGCGAAAAAGCAACATCGTCAAGAGATATTCCCGCCTCGCCGACAAGTTCGGTTATACCGTTCCAGATAACCGCGCTCGCCTCGTCAAACGCGCCCTCGAGATTCTCGTGGTTGCTTCCCGGTCCGTAGACCGTTTTGACTACATTTTTGTCCTCATCAAAAAGGGAGAACGCCGTTTTTGTTCCGCCTCCGTCAACACCGATGTAAAAGCTCATTCACCTTTCTCCTCATCACTGAAAAACTCTTCGCAGATTTCCTCTGCGTTATATCTGCTGCGTCTTGCCGGAGCTCTGTCGATCCACATGCCGTTTGTGAAATCGGGCACTGGCACGGGCATGCTGCCCATTGCTATCGACTGCTCCGAAAGGCAGGTTATAGCCATCCATGTTGCCGCATCGTAAACATCTATCGGAGGCTCGAGGTCATACATAGCGCTCTCGACAAATGCGGAGAAAACGAGATAATCCATACCGCCGTGGCCGTGCTTCTCACTCTCGGAAGCATATGTTTTCCAAAGCGGATGCTCATATTTTTCAAGATATTTTTCAAACGGCTCCCAGCTGTGCATCCAGTCGCCTTCTTCGTGCCTCGTCACGCCGTCGATATATATTCCCTTTGCATCCTCGTTATAAGCCGCGCGGGTGCCGTGAATCTTATAATTGCGCGAATAAGGCCGCGGAAGCGTGCAGTCATGCACGAGCGTTATCGTCTCGCCGTGGGCGCATTTTATCATAGTTGTAACTATATCGCCCTGGTTGAATTTATAGTCTGCAAGGTCGTAATCTTCGCCCTGGGTGTTCTTGAGCCAGGTGTTGAGTCCGCACGCCTTGCTTGCCATTGAAGTAAGAGTAAGGAAACGGTTGCCGCGGTTGATATGCAGCGCCTTGGCTATGGGGCCGAGCTGATGAGTGGGATAAAGCTCACCGTTGCGGTTTTTGAAGTTATGTATTCTGCCATGACGGTTTTCGCGTCCGAGACCTATCTCGTCTCTGAGGTCATGCTCATAGCCCCCCTGCATATGCACAACTTCGCCGAAAATGCCCTCACGTATCATACGCAGAAGAGCCATTTCGTTGCGGTCATAGCAGCAGTTTTCAAGAAGCATGCAGAACTTGCCGGTCTCTTCGGAAGCCCTGACGAGCTGCCAGCATTCCTCGATAGACGCTGCTCCACCGACTTCCATGGCGACATGCTTGCCTGCTCTCATGCAGTCGACCGCTATGCGGGCGTGGGTTATCCAAGTAGTCGCGACCATAACAGCCTTGATATCGTCGCGCTTGAGCAGTTCTTTATAGTCGAGATACATCTCGGGCTCCTCGCCCGTTTTCTCTTTGACTATCTCAACTCCACGGCGTGCTCTGTCCTCATACTTATCGCAGACGGCAACAACCTTTACGCCGTCAATGCTGATAAGCTCGCCGAGGTTGCTCTGACCGCGTCCGCCGAGACCGATTATTGCAAAGTTGGTCTGTTTTATCTCCATATCCGATTCCTCCGTGGGGATATCTTTTACAACACATTCGCCTTTTCTGTCGAATGTTATTATAATACTTTATTAATGATACTTCAAGTGATTGGCAAAAATAAACAGCTTTTCAGAGAATATTATCGAGTATCTCTATCACATTTGCCACAGCGCCGTCGTTATTCGAGCGCACAACATAGTCGGCGTGCTCGAGCGCCTCCGGCGAACCGTTTTCAGGGACGAATCCCGCTTTTGCCGCGACGAGCATTTCGATATCGTTATATCCGTCGCCCACGGCAAAAGTCCTGTCGTGAGGAACGCCGAGAGCGTCGGCGAGGAAAAGCAGACCTGTGCCCTTGTCTGAGCCTTTCTTCATGACTTCTATATATCCGCCGTTTGTCGGCAAAAACGCGGGATCATCAAAATTCTCGCGCATAAACGCCTGCACTTCCTGCGATATTCCCTCCGCGTCAAACATAGCCTTCGCCCAGGGGAACTCCGTCTCGGACGGATCACTAATAACTTTATAGGGTATACCCTGACTTGTGAAATGACGGTGGGAAGTGTCATCGAGATGTATTGCATAGGTGCTGTCAAACGGATACATCTCTATTGAGACATCCGGAAATTTTTCCATTATAGCCCTGACGAACGGGATTCCGTGTTCGGCATCTATACCGTTTACGAACACAGGCTCGTTTTTTTCATAGTCATACGCCATGGAGCCGTTTGTCAGCAGAACGGGCGCATTGATATAAGATGGATCATAGAGATGAAAGCCCTGATATGTCCTGCCGGTGCAGACCGTAAAATATCCGCCCTCGGATATAAAATAGGCTATTGCAGAGCGGACGTCGTCCGTTATTATTCCCTCGTCATTCTTGAGCGTGCCGTCAAAATCGCTCGCTATGAGCACTTTTTCAAACTTTCCCAAAGCACTTCCTCCGCACAATAAAATTCGCGCTAAAATGATAACATTTAAGGATATCAAAGTCAATTGAAACGCCTGCCTTTTTGCTTTTCTTTTTTTGCGCGAAGTTGAAAAATCTGATAATAGTGATATACTATATAGTCAGGGACGAAGATAGAAAAATTCTTTGCAAAGGAGAAGTCATATGATAAAGGATATCCTTTCGCCGCACAGGGCGCTGCTCAGCGACCACACAGAGCTGCGTGCGCAGAAGAACACCTCGCGCGGAGTGTCTATGCTCGGCGGAAATCTCGTCGGCAACGCACGCACGGAGAAGAGCGGCATCAACGCCAGAGTATATAAAAACGGAGTTTACGGCTTTGCTTCAAGCGCGGAATACTCGGAAGAGAGCATAAAAAGCGTGCTCAAGGCCGCGAGCGACAACGCCGCATTTTTGAGTTCGAGAGTCAGCCACGAGGCGAAAATAATAAGACCGATTCCCGCCGGGATAAAGACGATGAACGGCGACATAAACGACTGCGAGCAGAAAGTATATATTGAATTTGCAAAAGAGATCGACGAATATATCGCGAAGAAATATCCCGATCTCGTCAGCCGCTCGATAAGCATCAGGGCGGATTCGATGGAGAAAAGGCTCTGCGTCAACGACGGATTCGATTCATATTCACTCGTGCCGAGAAGCTTTGTCTATGTTTTTCTGACCGCCGAAGCCAAGGACGGAACAAATGTTGAGCTTTATAAAGTATTCGGCGGGCGTGGATTCTTCACCGAAGTATTTTCCTCCCCCGATGAGCTTTTCGGCGGCATAGATGTGCTTTATGAAAACCTTATGAAAAAAGCTGATGGCGTATATGCGGACGCGGGATACAAAGATGTCGTGATGCATCCTAACCTCGCGGGAATACTTGCGCACGAGGCGGTCGGTCACACGGTTGAAGCCGATTTAGTGCTCGGCGGTTCGGTCGCGGCGCACTGCATGAACAAGCAAGTCGCAAGCGAGCTTATAACCATGGTCGACTTCGCTCACACCCTGCCGGACGGCTCCTCGGCTCCCCTGCCCGTTCTTGTCGACGACGAGGGCACGCCCGCGGAGGACGCAATTCTCATAAAAGACGGCATTCTCAGAGGATACATGAACAGCCGAGAGAGCGCGGAGCATTTCGGAGTCAAGCCGCAGGGCAACGCGAGAGCTTATGCATTCTCGGACGAGCCGCTTATCAGAATGAGAAACACCGCAATTCTCCCCGGCAAGGACAAGCTCGAGGATATGATAGCTTCGATAGACGACGGATATTTTCTAACGGAGACCAACAACGGTCAGGCAGACACGACCGGAGAATTCATGTTCGGCGTCTGCATGGGTTATGAGATAAAACACGGCAAGCTCGGCAGGGCAATAAGAGACACGACGATATCTGGCATAGCGTTTGACATGCTCAAGACTGTCGATATGCTCTCAGATGACATGGTGTGGACCTGCTCGGGCATGTGCGGCAAGAAACAGCCGATGCCCGTCGGAATGGGCGGCCCTGCCGTCAAATGCAAAGTAAATATCGGCGGACGCTGAGAAAGGAGCGATAAAAATGACTGATATATATGAGATAGCAGAATACACACTCAAGGCGCTAAAAAATTGCGGCGCGGATGCGGCTCAGTGCATCGTCGGCAGAAGCAAAAAAGATGAGCTGAACGTTGACGGCGGAAAATTCAGCCTGATGCGCTCCACATTCAACACGAGCATCTCGATGAAAGCAATAAAGGACGGCAAAAAAGGCGTCACAAGCATAAATCAGGCGACAAAAGAAGCGATTGACGAAGCTGCGACTCAGTGCATCGCCGCGGCGGAATCTTCCGTTCCCGATGAAGCCGAGCAGATAGCGCCTTTCACTGCAAAAGTCGAATACAAAACCGGAGTTTTTGAGCCCGATCTTAACAAGCTGTTTGACAGAATAGAGGAATTCATGAGCCAAACTAAAAAAGAATATCCGAAAGTCATTCTCGAGCAGCTTATCTCCGACTATGAGCACAGCGAAAAGCTCTACATGAACACCAACGGAACAAGCCTCAGATATGAGCACGGCGAATACTCGTTCAACACGATGTTCTCCGCACATGAGGGTGAAAAAGCCTCGTCATTTAACGGATATTTCTGCGCGCTTGACAATCTCGACAAGCCGTTTATGGACGCAGGTATGCAGAGGCAGCTTCTCGAAGAGAGCGAAAAGCAGCTCAACACAGTCTCGCCGAGCGAAAAGTTCGTCGGCAAGGTAATTTATTCCCCCGACTGCTTCAACGAGCTTTTGCAGACGGCACTCGAAAATTTCGCGTCATCCGGCGTGCTTATTGACGGCACATCTCCCTGGAAAGACGCGCTGAACACAAAAGTCGCGAGCGAAAAGCTGAATCTCAGAAGCGTTCCGCTTGACAACAAAACGGTAGTCGGTCAGTGCTTTACCTCCGACGGCTACCCTGCCGAGAACATGGACATCATTGTTGACGGCGTTCTCAAGACTTTCATTCTTTCGCAGTACGGAGCGAACAAGACCGGGTTCCCGCGCGCGCTCAACGGCGGCAATAACCTCGAAGTTCTCCCCGGCGACAAGACGCTCGAAGAGATGATCGCAGGAATAGACAAAGGTCTGATAGTCAACCGCTTCTCCGGCGGTCAGCCGTCGTCGAACGGAGATTTTTCCGGCGTCGCGAAGAACAGTTTTCTTATCGAAAACGGAAAAGTCAGCAGTGCAGTCAGCGAGACGATGATAAGCGGTAACATTATCGACATGCTCAACAACATCGTCGCGATATCCAAAGAGCAGACCACGGACGGACTTTCTTTCATGCCATGGGCTGAATTCGACGGAGTCACGGTATCTGGCAAATAAGAAAAAATTTCCTGCGGCTTTTATGTATTTTAAGCCGCAGGATACACATAATGATACTGGCAGCCGGAGCTGATATTATTTCGGGCGCTTTTAAGTGAAGAAGCTATTGTTCATTGTCTTTTCAACAGCGCATTTCAGCATTTGCTGCCTTTGACGGAGTCGGAGCTCTGCGGGTGTGGTTGACAGCCCGCAGACCCGGCTCTTTCGCGTATATAATAAGAGGAGCTTTAAAAGCTCCTCTTATTTTTGTGCATATTCAGCATCGTTGCTGTTATCGGCAGCCGCCGAAGTATCACTTTCATTTGTGCGTCTGAAGGTTATGTTCTCTAAATCGTTTACTGACTTTGCGGTGTCCTCGGAACTTTTTTCAATATCCGTAGGACTACCGGTTATCTGTTTTGCTCCGAAATTGTTTCTGACTCTCTGCATTCTTTGATCGGTCTGTCTTATAGACTTAAAAAATACGAGAGTCACCATAGCCGCAGAAGCTTTCACATTCGATAATTTTTCAATATCGCGATAAAGCTCCCAATAATATTTTATCAGTTTACTCTTGCGCGTGGATGAAATGGAACCGGCGCGGACGCGGTAGCTTGCGAGAACTTCGTCGAGTCCGTAAGCGCGGTCGCAGTCGTGCATTATTTTAAGCCAAAGTGCAAAGTCGTTGCGCTTTTTTATATCGGGGACATAGAATTTTCCGAGCTTTTCTGCGTTATAGACAACAGTCAGATTGCCTATTGGGTCGCCCTGATAAAGCATTGAAGAATAATTTACGCTTTTCGGCGCGGAAATGACGACGCCCATATGCTCGCCGCGCTCGTTTATTTTTTCATATGCGGTGTATGTAAAATCATATCCCATTTGCTCCATGAAGCTTATCTGACGGCTCAGCTTGTCCGGATACCAGATATCGTCGCTGTCAAGAAATGCGATATAATCGCCCTGCGCCGCATTTATCGCCCTGTTGCGCGCCGCCGCGGGGCCGAGATTGATATTGGTTTCAAGCAGGTGTATTCTGTTGTCGTCTGCTGCCACACTGCGCACCGTATCAACCGTACCATCCGTGGAATTGTCATCGGCAACGATAAGCTCCCAGTTACGGTAAGACTGATTCTGTACGGATTTTATGCTCTCTGATATATAATCCACACAGTTATACGCCGGCATTATAATTGAAACCAGCTTTTCCACCACTCAAATCTCCCTTTTGCGGCTCTGCCGCACGCGCCCGATTGGCGCGTATGTTATGTCTACATTTTATCACATTTTGTCATGCTGTTCAACCGACAAAATCAAGCAATTTGTGGATTATTTGCCACGTTTTTTCCATCAGCTCATGAAGTGCTTAATATAATAGTACAACAAGCCATACGCTTTTTCAACGCGCATAATATACAAAAAAACGCCGCCTGATTTTACATACAGATAAGTGCCCGCACGATATTGAAAAGCTTATGTTCATAGCGTATAATTGAATAAACCTATGTCAACGGAGGAGAAGATATGAAAAATCCGGCAAAGGCAAGCGATTTAAGTCTCATCGAGCCTGTCATAAGCAAATATAAGAACACCTCAGGCTCGCTTATAACCGTCCTGCAGGAGATTCAGGATATTTACGGCTATCTGCCCGAAGACGCGCTGTGCCATGCGGCAATAGAAATGGGCATTGCCCCGGCGACCGTTTTCGGCGTTGCGACATTCTACGCGCAGTTTCGGTTCACGCCTGTCGGCAGGTATTTTATAATGCTCTGTCAGGGTACGGCGTGCCATGTCAACGGCTCCGAGATGATAGAGAAAGCCGTGTTTGAAACGCTCGGCATACATAACGGAGAGACAACGCCCGACGGGCTTTTCACACTGAAAACAGTCGCCTGCCTCGGCTGCTGCTCGCTCTCCCCTGTTATGATGATAAATTCCGAGACCTACGGTAGTCTGACTCCGCAGAGGGTCAAAGAAATAATCGCTGAAAAGGCAAAGGAGGCAAACGCCGATGTATAAAATTAAAATCGGAGAAGGCAGCTGCGGTATATCGGCGGGAGCCGGAAAGATACATAAACTGCTCGACGAGAAGAACAGCGGAAATTATACGGTTCACTCAGTCGGATGCATCGGAATGTGCTTTCTTGAGCCTATTGTTGATATCTATAACGGCGATGCGCTCACAGCAAGGCTCGTTAAAGTAAGTCCTGATGATGTGGATAAAATCATAAGCTTCACGGAAAGCGGCAACATGTCGCAGATAAGCTCTCTTGTTATATCCGACGAGGACAAGGGCTTTCTCGAAAAGCAGACCAGGATAGCCTTGCGCGGGTGCGGAATAACCGAGCCGGAGAGCATTGAAGATTACGAAAAGTACGGCGGATACACGGCGCTTTCAAAAGTTTTGAAAACAATGACACCCGAGCAGGTCATTGAAGAGATAAAAATTTCCGGGCTCGCCGGGCGCGGAGGCGCGGGCTTTCCGACATGGTTCAAGTGGAACGCCGCAAGGCAGAGCACAGGAGACGAAAAATATCTGATATGCAACGCCGACGAAGGCGATCCTGGTGCATTTATGGACAGAGCTGTTATTGAGAGCGACCCGCACGCTCTGATAGAAGGTATGCTCATCGCGGCGTATGCTATAGGCGCAAAAGAAGCAATAGTCTATGTCCGCGCCGAATATCCTCTGGCTATAAAAAGGCTTCGCAACGCCATTGAACAGGCTGTGGAAAAAGGCTATATAGGCGAAAATATTCTTTCTTCCGACTTCTCATGCAAATTCAGAATCAAGGCGGGCGCGGGAGCATTTGTCTGCGGCGAGGAGACAGCTCTTATTGAATCCCTTGAGGGTCAGCGCGGTATGCCGCGCCTCAAGCCGCCGTTCCCTGCGCAGTCGGGATATATGAGCAAGCCGTCGAACATAAACAATGTCGAGACATTCGCGAATGTAACATGGATAATCAACAACGGCGGAGAGGCGTTCGCCGCCATCGGCACCGAGACCAGCCAAGGCACAAAAGTTTTTGCGCTG
>OOCI01002686.1_pt1 | contig 10561 bp, 10 predicted proteins | sample 1671761 | NCBI WGS metagenome assembly OOCI01 (sample SAMN06348190, study PRJEB24527) | human gut metagenome | biome: human gut; feature: ankylosing spondylitis patient; material: feces | host: Homo sapiens | place: China | collected 2015-10
CCGCCGCCTTCACAGTGGTGTCGCCCATCTGGTAATACTTGCAGACCTCCCGAAATTCGATCAAAGTGCCCATCAGAAGCCTCCCGGCCCGCCGCTGGGCATTCCGCCGCCGGAGGGCATCCCGCTGGGCATGTCGCCCATCGGTATGGAGGACATGGCCCCGCTCGGCATGACGAACGTCATATCGCCGGAGCTGGCGGAGCCAGCCGCCTGGAGATAGGCCACTGTGTCCCCCTCCTGGAGGCCGGAGAGGACCTCAATGTAGCTGTTGTCGCTGACGCCGGTTTCCACCGGCACGTAGACGTAGCCCTCCGGGGCCTCCTGGTCCAGGGCATTCACAGCACTGGGAGAATTCGCGGTGACCAGCACCATGTCCCCGCGGCTCACGGCGGCGCTTGGGATGGCCAGCACGTCATCCGCCGAGGAGATCACGATCTCCGCGTCCACATTCATCCCAGGCAGCAGGCCGTCGGTCTCGTCGATGCGGACGGTGACGGGGTACGTGGTGATGCCGCCGGAGGTGGTGCCCGCCACGGACACCTCCGTCACCACGCCGGTGTAGGTCTTCCCCTCCACGGCATCGGCGGTGATCCGGACCTCCTGGCCCACCTCCACAGAGCTGATGTCCAACTCGTCGATGGACATGGTCATCTCCAGATAACTCAGGTCATAGATGACGCAGAGGGTGCTGCCGGAGCCGCCCTCAATGTTGTCCCCCGCCTTGGCGTTCTTGGTGACCACGGTGCCGGAGATGGGCGCGGTGACGGAGTAGTCCTCCAGATTGTCCCGGGCATTTTCCAGGCTGGTGGAGGCGTTGCTGACACTGATGCGGGCGCTTTCAATCTGGTTGTCCACGCTGTCACCGGTGATGGTGCAGATCCGGTCGCCGCTGGAGATGGTATCGCCCACCAGCCAGTTGAAACCTGCAACTTTGCCGGACGCCTCTGCCGTGATGACGCTGCTGGCCCCCACCTTGATGGACGCCTGGCCGTAGCTGGAGTAGCTGCCGATGACGGCGCTGGCGGTGTAGTCGGATGTCACAAGGCCCGGGTTGGCGAGCCGTACCCGGACGGTAGTCAGGGGTACGCCGGTGGAGACCGCCGCGGAGGAACTGGACACCGCGGCAACCGTTCCGGTGAGGGTCCCGGCAAAGCCGTCGATAAAGACCGTGGCGGTCTGGCCGATGTAGAAGTCGCCGCTGTCCGCGTAGGTGAAGTAGAAGTCGATGTAGATGTTCTCATCCGCCACGATCTTCAGAAGCTGTGTGCCTGCGCTGACGCTGTCCCCCTCGTTCACATACACCTCGCTGACGGTGCCGCTCAGGTCCGCCTGGGGATACTTGGCCTTCACCGCCTGCTCATAGGAGGTCTGGGCCTGGGAGTAGCTGTTCTGCGCCTGGGTCTGGCTGCTGGCCGCGTTGGAGGAATCAATAGTATAGAGCAGCTGGCCCTCCTCCACCTGGTCGCCCTTTTCAAAGGTATCGCTGAGGATCTCGCCGGAGACCAGCGTATTGACGGTGTAGGAGTCCGCTGGCTCCAGCGTGCCGCTGGAGGAGAGGGAATTGGTGATAGAGCGGCGCTCCACCGCCGCCTCCTGATACGTCGTCGCAGCGGAGGCCGTCTGTCCGCGGCCCCTCCAGATCACCACGCCGCCTGCAATGGCCACCACCAGAAGCAGCGCCAGCGCCTTTCGTTTCCGCCCCTTCCACAGCTTTTTCCAGCTGTTGCGGAGACGGCCCCCTTTGGGAGAGGAATCTGCTACGACGGGCTCCCGCTCCCCCACGGAGATTCCTTCCGTCTCCCGCTCCAGTCCTTTTTCGCTCATACCGTGCCAATCCTTTCCGTACCTCCCCCTCCGGGAAGGGTTCTGGTCCAAAGGTATCATGGAAAGCTAAAATCAACCTGAAAAAATACTTTAAAAAATTTTGTTTTTATTATTTTTGCAGTATATTTAGCTCGTTTTAAACCTTAAAAATACCTGAAATCATTTTGTTCAGTCTGGTGATTCCAAATAGATCCCGCCATCGGAACCGCCGTTTTTCTGCGCAAAAACAACAGGAGGACAGCGGATAAAACCGCTGTCCCCCTGTTGTCTGCAAACTGGTCAATCTGCCTTTTCCGTACAGTAGATGCTCTTCAGGTCGAACATGTGATTCATGGGGCCGGAACCGCGTCCCAAGTCCAGCATGGCCCCCAGAGCGCCGGAGATGTAAGCCTTGGCCCGCTCCACCGCCGTGTCCAGGTCAAAGCCCTTCGCCAGATTGGAGGCGATGGCGCTGGACAGGGTGCAGCCGGTGCCGTGGGTGTTGGGGTTGTTGATCCGCTTTCCGTGGAACCACTTGCCGCTGCCGCAGCGCCACAGCAGGTCATCGGCGTCGTTGATCTGGTGGCCGCCCTTGCACAGCACGGCGCAGCCGTACTGCTCGCTGATGGCCCGGGCCGCCGCCTCCATGTCTGCGGCGCTGCGGATCGTCATGCCGGAGAGGATCTCCGCCTCAGGAATGTTGGGGGTCAGTACCGTGGCCAGGGGCAGCAGGAGCTCCTTCAGGGCGGAGACCGCGTCCTCCGTGATGAGCCGGTCCCCGGAGGTGGCCACCATCACCGGGTCCACCACCAGATTTTTGGCCCCATACTCCTTCAGCTTGGCCGCGATCACCCGGATCAGCGGAATGCTGGAGACCATGCCGGTCTTCACCGCGTCGGGGAAGATATCTGTGAACACGCAGTCCAGCTCCTCCGCCAGAAAGTCCGGCGTACACTCCACGATGCTCTTGACGCCGGTAGTGTTCTGGGCCACCAGAGCCGTCACCGCACAGGTGGCGAACACGCCGTTGGCGGTCATGGTCTTGATATCTGCCTGGATACCGGCGCCTCCGCTGGAATCACTTCCAGCAATGGTCAATGCTGTTTTCATCGTAATACTTCCTTTCTATCTGTACAGCAAGGTTTTATAACGCGGCACAAGGTGGTGCCCCCGATGTACCGCGAGGGGGGTAAGTTGGTTTGCAGGGGTCAGGGCACGCCCGCCCCTGCCGCGCGGCGGAAATTCACATCTCTGTAATGGGAACTTCCCCCAAGCGCTTCACATATAGATCCGCCGCCTTTTTCAATCCGGGCTGGTCGGCTTCGCCGTTGGCATCATACACGCCGACGGTGATAAACCCTGCGGCTTTGGCGGTTTGCAGGGCGTAGAGGCTGTCCTCAAACACCACTGTCTCGCGCGGGGCGGTGCCCAGACGCTCGGCAGCCATCCGGTAGATGTCCGGCTTATGCTTGCTGACGCCGATCTCCCCTGTTGTGAAGATCTCGGTAAAATATTCGAGCAGCCCCAGCCGCGCAAGCGCCCTTATCACATGGGCCCGCGGGCTGGAGGTTGCCGCTGCCATCCCGATGCCCCGCTCTGCCAGAAATGCCAGCAGCTCGGGGGCACCGTCCTTGGCAGGGACCTCGTTGTAATAGTAGTCCTGCAGCATCTCCTCGATGCCCGCGCCGACCTCCTGTGCCGTCATGGGCAGCGCGTACCGCGTCTGCAGGTAGGCCGCCCCCTGCTCCATACTCATGGAAAAGAGGATCTCATTCAGGCCCGGCTCCGGTGCAACGCCAAGGCGGCGCAGATACCGCGCCCCCAAATCATTCCAGATGCTCATGGAATCCAGCACAACGCCGTCCAAATCAAAGATTGCACCGTTACACATGCAGCATCTTCTCCGTTGCCAGCCTGAGGTCTGCAGAGGCCTTTTGAATATCCTTCGCCGCGTAGATGGCGCTGATAACCGCCACGCCGCAGATGCCGCTGCCCGCAAGCTGCTCCACATTCGATTGTGCAATGCCGCCGATGGCCACGACCGGAATGGATACCGCCGCGCAGATGGCCTTAAGCGTCTCATAGCTCACATCATCGGCGTCATCCTTGGAGCCGGTCGGGAACACCGCACCAACGCCGAGGTAATCTGCACCGTGCTTTTCTGCCAGAACCGCCTGCTCCACGGTATGCGCCGACACGCCCAGAATCTTGTCCGGTCCCAGAAGGGCGCGGACATCCTGCGCCTCCATATCGCTTTGGCCCACATGCACACCGTCCGCATCCATCTCGCGGGCGATCTCGACATTGTCATTGACAAGGAACGGCACGCCGCGCTCACGGCAGAGTGCCTGCAGTTCCTTTGCCTCTGCAAAAAAGTTTGCTTCATCAAGGGTCTTTTCCCGCAGCTGCACCATCGTGACGCCGCCGTCCAGACTCTCGCGCACGACATCGGCCAGCCGGCGGCCGTCCAGCCAGTGGCGGTCGGTGACAGCGTAGAGCAGCAGGTCCTTTTTATCGCAGTTCATACCGTGCGCCCCCGTTCAGCGTCTCGCCGTCCATGTTGTAGATGGCGTCAATGATGCGGTTGCGGTAGGTGGAGTTGCCGTCACCCTCGGCCATATGGCTCCAGCCGATCTCACCGGCCAGACCCATGGCGCAGACAGCGGCAGCAGCAGCCTCCAGCCGGTTGTCGGGGTTGGCCACAACAAAGGCTGTCATCATACCGGAGAGCTGGCAGCCCGTGCCGGTGATCCTGCCCATCTCGGGGCGGCCGTTGCGGATGACATAGCAGCTCTTGCCATCACTGACAAGATCGATCGCGCCGGTCACGGCCACGATGGCGCCGCTCTTGGCGGCAAAGTCCTTGACGAACTTCACAGCATTGTCAAGATTTCCCTCAGTCACCGCGTCAGCTACATCGGCATCAACGCCCTTGGTAGTGCCGCTGCCCAGCGCCAGCGTCTTGATCTCGGAGATATTGCCGCGGATGACGGTGAAGCGGATCTTCTCCATCAACTCCACAGCGGTGTTGGTGCGCAGCGCAGAGGCACCCGCGCCCACGGGGTCAAGCAGGACCACATGGTCCAGCTCGTTCGCCTTTTTGCCGGCGCGGAACATCCCCTCGATGCTGCGCTGGTTCAGTGTGCCGATGTTGATGTTCAGGCCGCCGCAGATGGCAGTGATGTCCTCGACATCCTCCGGCTCATCGGACATGATGGGGCTGCCGCCGCAGGCCAGCAGAATGTTGGCCACATCATTGACAGTGACATAGTTTGTGATATTGTGGACCAGAGGCACGCCTTTACGCACATTTTCGATGCAGGTACCCAGCATACAAAAGCACTCCTTTATAAATAAAAATGCGGACATGCCCGCAGAGGCACATCCGCATCAAGACGCAAAAAAGCGCAGAAACGACTATTCCCCTACGTTGGCATTATCCAAATCAGGTTACGGGTCAGGGCAATACAGCCCACTCTCAGCCTGCTTTGCGCAAGCTCCCCATTTCTGTACAGTTTTTACAGTAGCACACTATTCCGTTTTTTGCAAGGTGGTTGTCCGATTTTTTTGTATTTTTTTGCAGAAATCCTCTGCCGCCCCGCCAAAGCGGGTCAAGCAGATGGCTCCTTCTTTTGGCGCATCGGTATCAGGACCCGCAGCTCAAACCAGCCGTCATGGGTGGTGATGGTGGCCGTGCCGCCGTACTTGGCGGCCGTGTTCTGGATGCTCTTGACGCCGAAGCCGTGGTAGCGCCCATCTGCCTTGGTCGTTACAGGCAGGCCGTTTTCAAACTGCAGCTCGCCGTCATAGCAGTTTTCAATGCGGATGGCTGCAAAGCCCTTTTGCCGCGCCACACTCAGATGGATCAGCCGCCGCTCCGGGTCAGCGACCTTGGCTGTACCCTCAATGGCGTTATCCAGCGCATTGCCGAACAGGTTGCTGATATCCATCACATCCATAAAGTCGAGTGCCGCACCGTCCGCGACCACCGTCAGCTGGATATTTTGGGCACGGCAGGTCAGGCTTTTGCCGGTCAGCACCGTGTCCAGCACCTTGTTGCCGGTGTCGTTCTGGGCTTCGTAGGCCTTGATCTCCTGCTCCATCCGGTCCAGAACGGCGTTGCGCTCTTCCCCGCTCTCCGACCGCAGCACCGCGATCTGGTGCTTCAGGTCATGGTATTTCTGGTTGATCAGATCCACGCTCTCCTGCTTGGCCTTGTAGTTCTCGTACTGCAGATGCAGCATGTTGCGCAGGGCATCGGCCTCCCGCTGGGTGGAAAGATCGCACAGCTGCGATTGATAGGCAAACAGCAGCGCGACACCCCCGAAGTAAACGACCGAGCGCATGGTGTAGATCTCCATCGTGCCGCGGGCCGAAAAGGGCGTTTTAAGGGTCGTATAGCTGATGCTGCTCAGGATATAGACCGCTGCCGCCAGACCGGCCGCAATGGCCGCCGTGCGGGGGTGGATGTCAAGCTGGACGCTGCCGATGTTTCCGCCGTCCTCGACCAGCCACATCAGACCGAAGATCAGCCCGAACCCCGCCGCAATAAAAAGCACCAGCGCCGGCAGCCCCTGAAGCAGCGGGTTATCTTTGGCAAAGTAGACATACATCTGCCATGTCAATGATGCCGCAAAACCGGCCAGTATAAAGGCGCGCGTACAGAAAAACACGACCTGACATCGGTCGGCGCGGTCATAAAGAGCAGCATAAGCGCCACCGACACGGCGTACAGCACATTGAACCGCCAGCCGTCAAAGCCGTCTGTTGCAACCAGATAGACCACCAGCACGGCGAGCGCCCCTGTATAGAGCACCGCCCGCCTTGCACCACCGCAGCGCGGCGGCAGAAACCGCAGATACAAAAGGCAGGCCAACCAGTCAGCCGCCGCTGTGACCAGCCGGGGAATGTCCGTCTCATAGTATGGGATATTCAACGGCATATCCTCACCCCGCCCCGTTTATATAGTCATTCAGCGCGTCCAGAAAGGCCTTGCGCCGCGCCCGGGCAATGGGCACGCGCTCCCCGTGGACCACGGCATCCTCGCCGTCCATGCAGTCCACATGCTCCAGATTGACAAGGCAGCCCTTGTTGACCCGGAAAAAGCTGTCCTGCGCAAGCCTTGTCTCCGTCTCTGCCATCGAGCCGGACGCCGTCAGCGCCCCCTCCGCCGTATGAAAAACGAGGTCATGGCCGCAGCTTTCCACCCAGTAGAGCGCGGCCGTGTCGATTTTATGGGCCGTGCCGCGGGCGTTGATCTGCAGGTAGTGCCGAGCCCGGCGCGCTGTGCGCTCGATGGCGCGGCTCAGCCGCTGGCTGAACGCATAGTAGGAAACCGGCTTCAGCACATAGTCCAGCGCATCCACCGCATAGCCCTTGATGGCATACTGAGGCGAGTTTGTGATGAAGATGATAATGACCTCGGTGTCCTTTTTGCGGATCTCCTCGGCGGCCATCATGCCGTCCATGAATTTCATCTCAATATCCATCAGGATAATGTCGTAAACCGCCTTGTAGCCAAGCGCGATCTCATCACCATCGGAAAATTCCGCAACGGTAAACTTTTCACCCGAGGCGGCACTGTATTTATCAATATACTCCCGCAGCTGGCTGCGGTACAGCGTGTCATCCTCCACCAGCGCCAAACGGATCATATCAGTCACTTCCTCATAGAGCAGATTGCATAGGTTCCTATCCCTATACAGTAACTCTATTTTATGAGACAGGCGCACAAAAGTCAATCTGCGTTTGGGAAATCATGCCGGGGCTTATCGGATCAGCGCTACCGCCACATCATTCACATTTGTTCCAGTCGGGCCGGTAAAAAGCAGGCCGCCCACGGCTTTGAGCGCCGTGTAAGAGTCGTTGTTGTTCAGAACCGCAAAGGGGTCCAGCCCTGCCGCACACAGCGCCGCCAGCGTATCACCGTCCGCATAGCCGCCGGCGGCATCCGTCGGGCCGTCCGTACCGTCTGACCCGACACTGAAAACCGCCGCATCCAGCCCCGCTATGCCGGCTGCAGCCGCCAGCGCCAGCTCCTGATTGCGTCCGCCGCGTCCATTCCCGGTGACCTTTACCACAGTCTCTCCGCCCGCCAGATAAGCCAGCGGCCGGGACGGGCTGCGGTGAGTGCGCACAATATCCGCAAGGAATACGCCCGCCTCCCGAGCCTGACAGCTCAGCTGATCCGTCAAAAGGATCGGCTCATAGCCGAGCGACCTTGCCGCAGCCGCCGCTGCCGCACAAAGTTCTCTCACACTGCCGGTGATCCGAGCCTCTACATTGTCCAGATGCTTTGGCGTTTCATGCTGCAAGCAGGCGCGCGCTTCCCCGGACAACCGCAGCCCGTACTTTTTCACAACTCTCTCCGCATCCCTGCAGGTTGACGAATCTGCACAGGCCGGGCCGCTGGCGATCATATCGAGCGGATCGCTCAGAATGTCACTCAGCACGATGCAAAGCACCCGCGCCGGGGCGCAGGCCTGTGCAAACCGCCCGCCCTTCACGGCAGACAGCCGCTTGCGAATCGTATTGATCTCGACAATATCCGCCCCGCAGGCAAGAAGCTGACCTGTGATGTCCTGCAATTCAGACAGCGGTACCAGCGGCTGTTCCAACAGGGCACTGCCCCCGCCGGAGAGCAGAAACACGACCGTATCCTGCGCACCGAGATCGCGCACAAGCGCAAGCGCCGCCCTCGTTCCCCGGCAGGAGCCTTCATCCGGAATGGGATGCCCGCCCTCAAAGCATGCAATGCCCGCCAGCGGTCCCCCGCTGTGGCCGTATTTTGTGATGACAACGCCGCGCCGGATGCGCCCGTCAAGGCAGGATACCGCAGCATGGGCCATCTGCCATGCCGCCTTGCCCGCCGCGACCAGATACACCTCGCCGGTGCCGAAGTCATGGCTTTCCAGCGCACGGATAACGGCCACATCCGGCAGCACGGCATGGATACCCGCCGATACGATTTTTTCCGCATCCTCATGCAGCAGCTGATTCATGACCGGTTTTCCCTCCCTTTTATCTGCCTTCCCGGCTTCTGCTACCATTATACGGCAGTTCCCGCACACAGGCAACAAAAAGCGCATTTTCATCGCAGAAAATGCAGGTCAAAGAATCCCTTTCTTGGCCTATTTTAATGTGTAGGGGCGAGCATTGGTCACCCGTGGCCGTGTGCGGCAAAAGAAAAGTGCCCGGGCGGATATGGAATCCGCCCCTACGGCGTAGGGGTCGGCGTCCTCGACGACCCGCGGAAGCTTCCGCCGCCACAAAGCTCCTGCGGGCTCGCCCCTACATAGTGCCTTTGGGACAGTCCTTTTGTGTTTCCTCCTGTTCTTTGCGCAGCAGCATACAGTCGGTTTCGCGGCGCAGCATCAGCAGGATCTTCAGCTCGTCCGCGCTCAGCTCCAGACCTGCCCTCTGAAACAGCTCCAACAGCCTTTGGGTATACCGCTCCTCTGTCAGGTGGGGATACTGCTCCGCCAGCTGCAGCAGCCCCTCCTGAAGCTCCCGGTTCGTATCGAGCACCCAGTTAAAGCAGACGGCATCCTCAAATTCGAGCGGCGCCCGCTTTTTTCTGCTTTTCCAAAACCATTTCATACCGATCCCCCTTTTCTGTGCCGGCCTTTATACCATAATAAAAGAAAACACGCAGAATAAGCGATTTTTCTTCGTGAAACAGCGCTTTTTCTGCGTGAAATATTTATACACGGGTCATGTAGGCAAAATAGGCGTTTTTCATCTCGCCATAGCCGCTTTGGGGAATCGGGATATGCTTACCGTTTGTCAGCAGCAGCTCGCGGGCCGTCAGCTTGCGGATAAAATCCATATTGACGATATACGCCCGGTGCGGCCGGACAAATGCAGGCTGCTCCCTGAGTGCCTCCATCAATTCTGCCATCGTGGCCGACACGGCCAGCACTGAGCCGTCCGCCAGCGTACAGACCTGATTGTGGTTGAAGCTTTCCACGCACACCAGCTCACCGACCGGCACGCGGTAGAGTCCGTCCTTCGATTTGAGCATAAGGGATGGGTTGTTCTCCGGCAGCAGGCGGTGGATGCACTCCAGCACCGCGCCGTCAAAGTCCGGCTTGCTCACCGGCTTGATCAGATACCCGGCAGCCTTTACGCTGAAGGCGTCCACCGCATATTCCTTGGAGACTGTCAAAAACAGGATCTCTGCCCGCTCTTTTCTCTCCCGAAGGCGTCTGGCCAGGGCCACACCGGTCATGTGCGGCATAACGACATCCAGCAGATACAGATCAAACCCGCCTGATTTTTCTACCTCGTCCAGCAGGTCATACGGCTGGCCGTAGGCCTGTATCTGCACCGGCGTTTCGGGGTGTTCCTCAGAGAAGCGGACCGCCAGCTCCCGGATGCGGGCAATATCCTCCCGGTTATCATCGCAGATACCAATGCGCAGCACACCTCTCACCTCCTGTATTTGACTCTTGCTTTAAAGCATAGCATAAACCGCCCGAATCCGCAACCTGTCTGCGCTGAATGTGACCTTGTTACAGAACCTGCCTTTTTCTTTGCAGCGCGGCGGGCGCGTCTGGTCTGAGAGCGCGGGCGTTGTGAATACTTTTTATCTTGCGTTGAAAACGCTGTAAATGCGAAGTCCCTGCACTGCGTACCGAAAAAACCACCGCTTCTTGTGATAAGGGATATGCTATTTGCCGAAAATCTGGTATACTTAGGCTGACAAATCGGAATTTATATATAAAGGAGAATATTGATGAAACTGTTTTTATGTTCG
>OOCI01002688.1_pt1 | contig 10555 bp, 7 predicted proteins | sample 1671761 | NCBI WGS metagenome assembly OOCI01 (sample SAMN06348190, study PRJEB24527) | human gut metagenome | biome: human gut; feature: ankylosing spondylitis patient; material: feces | host: Homo sapiens | place: China | collected 2015-10
CGAAGATGTCCGCCACGAACTTGTACACGTCGTCGCTGGACACGTCGTCGCGAGCCAGGATCACCGCGCCCACGGCCACGGTGGTGGTGTCGGTATGCTCAGCGGTCACATCGCCGCTGTCGTCCTTCTTGTCGCCGCAGGCGACCAGGCTCAGCGCCATGACCAGCGCCAGAACCAGTGCAAAAAACTTTTTCATGTTCTTTCTCCTTATTGATAGATAAATTGTTTTTCTCTTCCTGAAAAACAGCTTTTTCCGCCGGCCGGTCGGGCACGGCGGTGTTCAACGGTGCCATTATATCGCAGGCGTAAACTTTTTGCAATATCTAAATGCGGAAAATTTCATTTTTCTGCGGAACGATTTTCCCGTCCGTGCGGACATTCCGCTTTTCTTAGTCGGTATTTCTTTCGGCAAATCCGTAGTTTTGTCTGTATCATGGTACTTTTTAGCGGTGGTCTATTCATAATGCTAAACTGTTTTATGCAGGAACGCCCCGCAAGAAGTGCATTTTCTGCCGGGCAATCCTGCAAAATAACAGAGGCGGGGCAAAGCCCCGCCTCTCAGCTTTCTGTCACATTCAACAGCTGCGCCGCAGCAGCTCGCATACCAGTTCATAGGTGCGCTCCGTGGAGGGCACGCTCAGCCGCTCCCGCACGGAGTGTACATCGTGCAGCTCCGGCCCCATGGACACCGCGTCCAGACCGGGGATCTTCTCCATCAGCAATCCGCACTCCAGACCGCCGTGGGTGGCCTCCACCACGCCGTCCTTACCGGTAAGATCCTTATACGCCGCCAGCAGCGTATCCCGGAACTGCGACTCCCTCTTGTACTGCCAGCCGGGGTATACGCCCCGCTCTGCCACAGTGCCGCCCGCCAGCGCCGCCACAGCCCGCACGCGCTGCGCCAGCATCAGCTTCCGGGACGCGATGGACGACCGGATGGAGAACGCGATGTGCAGTCCGTCGCCGTCCAGCTTCACCACGCCCATATTCAGGGATGTCTGCACCAGACCGGGGAAATCCGTGTCCATAGCCTCCACGCCCTGCGGCATGGCCGTCAGCGCCTGCACCAGCGTCACGGTGCGCTCTGCGGACACGGCTTTTGCCGTCTCCGCTGCCGCGCAGGTCAGCGTCACATCGGGGTCGGTGACGGCGTACTCGTTTTTCAACGCCGCGTCAAACTCCCGGATGAACGCCGTGAACGCCGCGCCGCTGCCGGTGGGCAGCGCTACGACCGCGTCGCAGCGGGAGCAGATCACGTTGTCGAACTGCCCGCCGGAGAAGGCCGCCAGCCGCAGGCCGGGGAACTTCTCCAGCGCTGTGGCCAGTACCCGTCCCATGAGGCGGTTGCCGCTGCCGCGTCCCAGATGGATGTCCGCACCGGAGTGACCGCCCCGCAAGCCGGCCACGGTGATGCCGAAGCTCTCCATGCCCGCCGCATCGGTCAGCGCTGCGGGCAGCAGGCAATCGGAGCGCATGCCGCCTGCGCAGGACACGGTGAACACGCCCTCCAGCTCGGAGTCCAAATTCAGCAGCTTTTTGCCCTTCAGGTCAGAGCAGTCCAGCGCAAAGGCGCCGTCCATGCCCACCTCCTCGTCCACGGTGAACACCGCCTCGATGGGCGGATGCACCAGCGTATCATCCGACAGGATCGCCAGGATCATGGCCACGGCAATGCAGTTGTCACCGCCCAGCGACGTCTTGTCCGCCCAGATCCACTCACCGTCGGTCATCAGGTCGAGCCCCTCGCGGGTCATGTCCTTGGTGCAGTCGTCGGTCTTGGCGCACACCATGTCGATGTGTCCCTGCAGGATGATCGGCTCGGCGCTCTCATGGCCGGGAGATGCCGGCTTCCAGATCACCACGTTGTTGCACGGCTCCTGCCGGTACTTCAGTCCCAGTTCCTTGGCAAAGTCCACGCACAGATCGCTGATAATCTTCGTGTTGCCGCTGCCGTGGGGCACCGAGCACAGCTTTTCAAAATATGCGAACACCTTTTCCGGCTTCAAGCCTTTCAAAACAGCCATTTTGATACTCCTTTCCCATGCGGCCGCGGTCTCCGCGCCGCCCATTCAGCATAGCATATCCGCCTGCCGCCCGCAAGCGAGTCCCTATGCGCCCACAGCCCATGCTTTCGCATGGGCTGTGTATGCAGCACACATTATCAGAAGTCGCCCAGACCCATATCGTCCTCGATGCCGGGCGCTTCCTCGTCGTCCTCGTCGGTGGGAGGCGCGGGGATGAATTCCTCCAGATAGGCCTCCTCCGGCAGGCCAGCCATATACGCCGGCAGGTTGATGATGATGCCGTCGATGTTATGGGGCAGTGTCATTTGGTACGTTTCCGTTGTCTCGCTGCCGCCCTTCTGCTGCATGACCTCCACGGTCAGCTCCAGCTTGTCGCCGATGACGGTGGTCAAGCAGCGCTCCTTTTCGTACAGCTTGGAGATCTGCTCGCCGTTCACATACACAGTGATCTTATAGGGTGCCTCCACAGACTGGCCGCCCTTGTCCACTGCGCGGTTGTCGAAATAGACGGTGTGGCCGCGGCCGATGCGCAGCATCACCATGGCGACGAGCACCAGCACCAGGATAAAGGCGATACGGATGATCCACGAGCGTTTCGTCGTTTTCATGCGGTTCTCCCCTCCTCCTCGGCCTTCTGCTCAATGGCCAGCTGCTGACCCAGCGTGCGGTTCTCCTTGCGCTTCTTGGCCTCGTACATGACCAGTGCCACGGTGATAACGGCGTAGGACACGAACACGCGGAAGTACTCGCCGATCATGGAGTCGCCGGTGATCTTGGTTCCGGCGGCCGGCGCCACGATGAACATGGTATGGAACAGGAGCACACCCAGGAACACGTTGCCGATGGACGCCTTTTCCACGGAGGCGCCGCCCACCAGCAGCGCGGCGATGCAGAACATGCCGACGTTGGTATGCGCCGTATAGGTGGGGAAGTTGCCCATGTTCTGCAGATAGATGATCATGCCGAAGCCCGCAAACACGGTGGACATGACGATGGAGATCAGGCGGGTGCGGTCCACATTGATACCGGCGTCACGCGCCACGTTCATATCCTGGCCCACCGCGCGCATGTCCTGTCCCAGCTTCGTGCGGCGGAACCACACGATGAACAGGCAGGCCAATGCGATGATGATCAGCGTCAGCACGGGGATCTTCACGCCGCCCACGTAGATGGCCAGCGCATTATCGATGCTCTGCCGCATCTGCAGAAGGCTGACTGTGTTGCGGATACCAAAGCCGCGGGGCAGCTTCAGTGTGTTGTGGAGGATGGGGATGATGGGCCCCATCATATACAGCACCACCAGCTGGTACACACCGGTCATGCAATAGGCGATAAAGTAGCTGGTGACCATCTCGCGGCCCTTGGCGCGGTTCAGGATGCTGCCGCACATAAGACCCAGCAGAATGGACAGGGGGATGGACAGGATGGCCGCCAGCACCAGACCGGGGATACCCCAGATCTGCCAGTCCGCCACCAGAATCAGCGCGATCTCGCCGGCCATAGCGCCCAGCGTCATGGCAAAGTTCAGACCCATACCGGCCATAATGGGGATCAGCAGGCTCAGGATCAAAAAGGCGTTGCGCCCCAGACGGGTCATAGCCTCGTTAAGTATGTAGCTCACCGGCAGGCCGGACACGGGAATGAGCACGGCGCAGATGATGATAAACAGGACGGGCACTGAGTTTTTGCCCAGGAATTGCTTTACGTCGAATCTCTTACCCTTCATGTCAGCGCCCCCTTTCCGTCTTTCTGGTCAGGGCATAGAGGATCATGCCGTTGGATACCACGATACGGATGACCTCGCTCATATCCATCTGGAAGGCGGCGCTCATCACGGTGGGGGTCATGGTCACCACGCCCTGATACAGGATCGTACCGATAATCACATTGCCGATGGATGCCTTATTCACCGACGCGCCGCCGATAAGGATGGCGGCCACGGCGGGCATGGCCATCCAGAAGGGGCCGTTGTACAGCTGTATGAAGCCGAAGCCCTGCTCATACACCAGAATACCCACAGCACCCAGCCAGGTGGACATGATCACGGAGATAAGCCGCATCTTGTCCACGTTGATGCCCGCTGCGCGGGCAAAGGCGGGGTTGGAGCCCACAGCGGTCATGGCGGTGCCGGTCTTGGTGTGCAGGAACGCCCACATCAGCACGGCCAGCAGCACGAAGAACAGCAGCGTGCCGGTGGGGATCACCAGATTGATGCCGATGCTGTTCAGGTCGATGGTCAGAATGTTGGCCAGCGCCTTGTCGTAATAGCCCTCCAACGAAATGACGGTACGCAGACCGCTGGCGGAGAAGCCCCACACCATGGTAGGGTGCTTGTACGGCAGCAGCAGCCACATCATGCACATGAAGGACACGGACGAGAAGCCCACATAGGTGGCGATCATCATCTCGCCGCCCTTGATCTTGTTCAGCAGCCAGCCGTAGCCGCCGCCGAACAGCAGCGCGAAGGGGGTGGAGATCAGGATCGCCATCACGAAGCTCATGGGGCCGGTAAAGCCGAACTCGATGGACAGCGTGGCGCCCAGCAGGCCGGACACGATGCCCAGCGGCAGGCCGAAGTTCAGGCCGCAGCCGGAGTGTACCATGGGCACCATGGCCAGCACCATCACGGCGTTCCAGCTGAAACGGGTGATGATATTGGTGATCTGTGTGGGGAAATCCAGCCCCACGCAGGGCGCGGCGATGAGCAGCAGCAGCAGGAAGCACGCGATGATCAGACGCGGCAGGCCGAAGCTGTCCAGCAGCTCTCTGAATTTTGACTTGTTTCCAAGTGTGGTCGTATTGCCCATTTCTTCCTCCTTACTTCACCTGACTGACCATGAGCATACCGAACTCCTCGGAGGAATGGTCAGCAGGCAGGATACCGGCGACCCTGCCGCCGGAGACGATGGCGATGCGGTCGCAGATCTGGCGCAACTCCTCCAGCTCGGAGGAGATCATCACCACCGTGACGCCGGATTCGCGGTTAAATTTCTTCAGCGCCTCCAGCACCAGCGCCTTGGCGCCCACGTCGATACCGCGGGTAGGCTCGGACACGAAGAGGAAGCGGGGCTCCAGCGCGAACGCCTTGGCCAGACACACCTTCTGCTGGTTTCCGCCGGACAGCTCTCTGGCCTTCTGGCTGGAGCCGGTACACTTGATCTGCAATTCATCGATATACCGGTTCGTCACCGTGTGGATGGCCTTTTCGTCGCGCCATGTGAAGAAACCCATTCTCTTCAGGAACTTGTTTTGCACCTGCATGGCGGGGAACGCCACGTTCCACTCCAGTGACTCATCCAGCAGCAGACCCACGCCGCGCCGATCCTCGGACACGAAGGCCAGCTGGGAGTCCAGGCACTTCCGGGGGCTGTTCAGCGCGATAGGCTTGCCGTCGAACTCCACGGTGCCGCCCGCCTCGTACAGGCCCATAACGCCGTTGGGAATACCCAGCTTGCCCTGACCGGCCAGCCCGCCGATGCCCAGGATCTCGCCCTCCTTCACGTCCAGATCCACGTTGCGGACGATCTCGCCGGGCATATCCACCCACAGCTTGCGGATGGACATAATGGTGCGGGCATCGGAGTGGTCGCGGATGTCGTGGGCAGCGCCGCCGGCAGCCACCTCGCGCCCCACCATGTAGTGGGTGATGTCGCGGACGTCCGTCTCGCGGGCGGCCACGTCCTTGACCACATAACCGTCCCGCATGATGACCACCTTATCGCACACCGACAGGATCTCCTGCAGGCGATGGGTAATAAAGATCACGGCGATGCCCCGGGAGGCCATGCCGCGGATGGAGTCCAGCAGGGCCTGTGCCTCCTGCTCGGTGAGCACGGCGGTGGGTTCATCCAGGATCAGCAGCTTCAGGTTCTCCTTGCTCAGCTCGCGGGCGATCTCCGTAAACTGCTTGTGCCCCACGGGCATGCTGCTGATGACCATCTTCTGGTCGATAGCCACGCCCATCTTCTCAATGGCTTTTGCGGCGCGGTTATCCATTTCCTTATAGTCGAGAGTGTCCAGGCGCGGGCCGAACACTTCTGAAATGACGCTTTTTTTCTTGGGCTCGCGGTTGAGGAGGATGTTCTCCGTGGCAGTAAAGCCGGGGATCAGCGAGAACTCCTGATGCACCATGCCGATGCCGGCCTTCAGCGCATCAAAGGGGGTGTTGAACTGCACTTTTTCTCCGTCGATCAGGACATCCCCCTCGTAGCCGCCCGTCTCACGGATCACGTCCATGCCAAACAGTATTTTCATCAAGGTGCTCTTTCCGGCGCCGTTTTCGCCCACCAGACCCAGTACCTCGCCCTCTTTCAAGGTGAAGTTGATGTCTGTGAGTACCTGATTGCCGAAAAAGCCCTTTTTGATATTCCGCATCTCAAGCAGCGGAGCATTGTTCTTTTCCATATTCATCCCTACCTATAGCAGCGGGGAGGGAGGATGCCCTCCCTCCCTGCTTTAATGGTTGCTTCAAAAGCCTGTCGTCAGCTGATGGTGAAGTACTTTTCCGGGATCTCCACGGTAGCGTTGCCCATGAAGTGGCCGGGATCGCCCATGATATAGGTATCCTGATAGATCAGGAACACGTTTTCAGACTTCGCGCCGGTGGTGGCGTTGGTGTAGCTGGCGCCGTTCCAGGCCGCCTTGGGAGAGTAGACCTGCAGAGCGGCAGCCACATCGTCCATGTCCTTCAGCTCGCTCTTGCCGTCCAGCACGTTCTTGGCGTGCAGAGCAAGACCGGCGGACAGGGTGTAGCCGTAGGAGTAAGCCCAGGTACCGAAGTGATCGGCGCCGCCCTTCTCAACGATGGCGGACTCGACCTTGGTCAGGATCTTCTCGAAGTCACCGGCCTCCTCGGTCAGATCCAGACCCAGCGCGCCGGGATAGCCCATCAGGGGGGAGGGCAGGTCGGCCTCGATGAAGTAGCCGCCGCACTCCAGCAGGCGCTTCAGCAGAGGCTCGGTGTGCGCATCGTTGGTGCAGAAGTAGGCAGCGTTCTGGCCGTACTTCTCGACCCAAGCGGGCACCTGCTCCAGAATGTAGGCCTGAGCGCCGGAAACGCCGACGTCAGAGGTGGGATCGGGAGCCGTCTCCAGGACGAACTTCATGCCGAACTCCTCGCAGGCGGCCTTCATGATGGCCACGCGGCGGCTCATGGTCTCGTAGGACATGTGGCGGGGGAAGGAGATATGTACGAAGGTATCGCAGCCCAGCTCGTGAGCGGTGCGGATGATCAGGTAGCCGCGGGAGACGAAGTCATTGTTGGTGACCAGGTCGGCAGCGGAGCCGATCTCGGGCAGATCCTCGTGTGACTCACCTGCGATGCAGATGATGTCGGGGCGGGTCTCTTTGATCTTGCGGAAAGCCTCGGTGGTGCCGGGGACAGCCTGATTGACGATGATGGCCTTCATCAGGGGGTCGGCGGACAGGTTCACGATGGACTGGATGGTGGTCTCGGTCTCCTCGCTGAAGTTGTCGGGATAGATGGCCAGCTGGACCATATCCACGCCATACTCCTTCTGGAAGGCCTCGGCGCCGCGGCGATCATCCTCGGACTGAGAGACGGAGCCAGTCACGATGCCGATCTTGTAGGGCACGGTGTCGGTGTTGTCATCGGTCTCGCCCTGCTTTTCGCCGCAGGCGACCAGGGAGAACGCCATGATGAGAGCCAGCAGCAGAGAAACTACTTTTTTCATGTTTACCTCCTAATTCCTTTACCATAGTTTGTTGTTTCCTCCGCCAGAAGGAAACAGCGAACAGGGCGCGCCCCGTTCACTTCTATGCATTCGGGTGCTGCGCACCCATTTGATTTTACCAGATAAGTTCACACTCTGTCAACATATTTGTGTCTCGGAATGGTGTCCAATCGTGCATCTCCTTGTTTTTCATCCACACACTTTCCCCATTTTTGGCGCATTTGTATCATTTTCATGTATTTTTCATGCGGTTTTCTGTCAGAAGCCTGCCGTTTTGCTATAATAAACTTTTCTTTTGGCGAAATCTGTTTTTTGTCTGACTGCAGCAAAAGAGACAGGCTTCCGCCTGTCTCTCCCGCTTACCTTATGACTTATGGCACTTGTCAGATCTTCTGCTTCTCATCCACGATCTGGCGCAGCTTGGCAGAGAAATCCTCCAGCGTCATGGCGCCCAGGTCCTCGCCCTTGCGGGTACGGACGGAGACGGTGCCGTTCTCCATGTCGCGGTCGCCAACCACCAGCATGAAGGGGATCTTCTCCAGGGTGGCCTCGCGGATCTTCTTGCCGATCTTCTCGTTGCGGCTGTCCACCTCCACGCGGAAGCCCTGCTTGCGCAGCTCCGCGGCCTGCTGCACGCAGTAGTCGGCAGCGCGGTCAGTAATAGGCAGGAAGCGTACCTGCTCGGGCATCATCCAGGTGGGCAGCGCACCGGCGTACTCCTCGATCAGGTAGGCCAGTGTCCGCTCATAGCAGCCCAGAGACGTGCGGTGGATGATATAGGGCAGGGCCTTGTTGCCGTTCTCATCGATATAGTACATGCCGAAGCGCTCCGCCAGCAGCATATCGATCTGGATGGTGACAAGGGTATCCTCCTTGCCGTACACATTCTTGTACTGGATGTCCAGCTTGGGGCCGTAGAACGCGGCCTCGTCAATGCCCACGGTGTAGTCCACGTTCAGATCCTTCAGGATGCGCTCCATGGCGGCCTGGGCGTGGTCCCACTGCTCCGCCGTGCCCTCGTACTTGTTGTTGGGGTTGGCGGGGTCCCACTGGGAGAAGCGGAACGTGCACTTTTCCAACAGGCCCACGGTGCCCAGGCAGTACTTGGCCAGATCCAGGCACTGCTTGAACTCCTCCTCCAGCTGGTCGGGGCGCAGCACCAGATGTCCCTCGGAGATGGTGAACTGGCGGACGCGGATCAGGCCGTGCATCTCACCGGAGTCCTCGTTGCGGAACAGGGTGGATGTCTCGCCCAGACGCATGGGCAGGTCGCGGTAGCTGCGGCCGCGGTTCAGGAACACCTGATACTGGAACGGGCAGGTCATGGGACGCAGGGCAAAGCACTCCTTCGTCTCATCCGCGGGATCGCCCATGACGAACATGCCGTCCAGATAATGATCCCAGTGACCGGAGATCTTGTACAGCTCACGCTTGGCCATCAGGGGCGTCTTGGTCAGCAGATAGCCACGCTGCTGCTCGGTGTCCTCCACCCAGCGCTGCAGCAGCTGGATAACGCGGGCACCCTTGGGCAGCAGGATGGGCAAGCCCTGGCCAATGCAGTCCACAGTGGTGAAATATTCCAGCTCGCGTCCCAGCTTATTGTGGTCGCGCTTCACGGCCTCCTCCCGCTCCTTCAGATAGGCATCCAGCTCGTCCTTGCTGGGGAAGGCCACGCCGTAGATACGCTGCAGGGTCTGCCGGTTGGAGTCGCCGCGCCAGTAAGCGGCGTTGCAGGCGGTCAGCTTGATGCCGTTGCCCTTGATGCGGCCGGTGGAGTCCACATGGGGACCGGCGCACAGGTCCACGAACTCGCCCTGCTTGTAGAAGGAGATGTGGGCGTCCTCGGGCAGGTCGTTGATGAGTTCCACCTTGTAGGGCTCTTCCTTTTCCTCCATGTACTTGACGGCCTCGGCGCGGGGCAGCTCGAAGCGCTCCAGCTTCAGCTTCTCTTTACAGATCTTACGCATTTCAGCCTCGATCTCGCCCAGGTCGTCCTGGGTGAAGGCGAAGGGCGCGTCCAGATCGTAATAAAAGCCGTTGTCGATGCTGGGGCCGATGGCCAGCTTCACCTCCGGGTGCAGGCGTTTGACAGCCTGGGCCAGGATGTGGGAGCAGGTGTGCCAGTAGGTCTTGCGGTACTGTTCGTTTTCAAACGTAAATTCCTTGTTGACTTCGCTCATAGTCTGTTCCTCCTTGTGATCGGGGCGGGATAAATAAAAATCCCCACCCCTGAATGGTATCAGGGGTGAGGTAATAGGCATTACTCCACGGTTCCACCCTGCTTACGGCCTGCGCAGCATTTTTACTGTCCGCTGCGGATGGCGGGATATCTTTCGTCGAGACAAGGCGCAGGAGCGCAGGAATACGGTCTGTATTTCAAGCTTCTGCAACGCAGTATCGGCGGAAGAGATCCGGCATACGCCGTCGCTTTCGATCTCTGTAACGGGAGATACCCGTCCTGCTCGTCGCAGGCGGCTCGGAAGTGGTACGGGCCGTGTCCTTGGCGGGGTGCTTTCAGCCGGGGGCGCCCCTCTCTTTGGCCGCGGAAAAACAGCTTCTTCTTCGTCACTGCCTTTTTGATGGCAATAAGTATAAACCGTTCGGCGCGGTTTGTCAACGGGTGGTTTCACGGGGGAAGGGCAAAATCAGCCGCGTAAAGCAAAAAGAGACATCCTTTCGGATGTCTCTTTTTGCTGGCGCGGAAGGAGGGATTTGAACCCTCGCGCCGCTTTTGACGGCCTACTCCCTTAGCAGGGGAGCCCCTTCGGCCACTTGGGTACTTCCGCATACATATTTATTTTCTGGCGGAGAGAGTGGGATTCGAACCCACGGATGCTT
>OOCI01002702.1_pt1 | contig 10489 bp, 10 predicted proteins | sample 1671761 | NCBI WGS metagenome assembly OOCI01 (sample SAMN06348190, study PRJEB24527) | human gut metagenome | biome: human gut; feature: ankylosing spondylitis patient; material: feces | host: Homo sapiens | place: China | collected 2015-10
TTCTCGGGAAAGCTGGGATTCATCCTGGCCACCGCCGGCGCTGCCGTCGGTCTCGGGAACCTGTGGCGTTTCCCATATCTCGCTGAACAATACGGGGGCGGGATCTTCCTGCTCGTGTATCTGATCCTGGTGGTCACCTTCGGTGTGGTCATGCTCATCACGGAGCTCGCCATAGGTAGGCGCACGGGCAAGTCCAGTTTCGATGCCCTGATGGATCTGTGTGACAAGTACCCCATCATAGGATGGGTGTCCATGCTGGTGCCGATGATCATCGTCCCGTACTACTGCGTCATAGGAGGATGGGTCACCAAGTACTTCGCCGACTACGCGGTCGGTGCGGGTTCGGACCTGGCCGGCTCCGGTTTCTTCGACAGCTTCATCTCTATGGACATAGGGGGCATCTTCGACAATCCCCTGCCCTGGTTCCTCATCTACGCGTTCCTGACGATCATCGTTGTCGTGTTCGGTGTAGAGAAGGGGATAGAGAGGATGAGCAAGATCCTCATGCCGGCCCTGTTCATCCTGCTCATCGCCATCTGCGTGTACATGATGACCATCGACGGCATATCCGAGGGCTTGAAGTACTACCTGGTCCCGGATTTCGACCAGCTGTCCTTCTCGACGGTCGCAGGTGCGGCGAGCCAGCTGTTCTACTCGCTCTCCATAGCCATGGGCATCACAATCGCCTACGGCTCATACATGCGCAAGCAGGACAATATCGAGAAGTCCGCATACACCGTCGCCCTCACGGACACCTGCGTGGCCTTCCTGTCCGGGCTGATGATCGTCCCGGCCTTCGTCCTGTTCTCCAGCAGCACCGAGATGAGCAGCGGGTTCGGTCTTCTCTTCACGACGATGCCCGAGGTGTTCAACACCATGCCCGGAGGGGAGATCGTCGGGATAGCGTTCTTCCTTCTCGCGATGTTCGCCGCCCTGACATCATCCGTGGCGCTGATGGAGGCGGTCGTGTCGGTCCTCAGGGACCATTGGAAGATGACCCGTATCCGCGCATGCCTGATCGTAGCCCTCGGCATCATAGTCCTCGGGCTCCTGTCATGTCTGGGATTCGGGCCTCTGGAGATGGTGTCGTTCTTCGGCATGTCGTTCCTGGAGTTCTTCGACTTCATAACCAACTCCGTCCTGATGCCGATAGTGGCCCTCGTCACATGCGTGCTGATAGGCTATGTGGTCAAGACCAGATATGTCATCGACGAGGTGGAATCATCCGGATGCGAGTTCAGGATCAAGAACTTCTATTCGATCATGGTGAAGTACATCTGTCCCGTGATCCTGGCGGTGATCCTAGTCGTGGGAATCCTGGGCGGGCTCGGCGTGTACACAATCTGATGTGCCGGCCGGGCTACCCAACCAATATATAATCAGATACTCTGGCCAAGGGTATGGAGCATGCTGCATCGCGCGGCAGCTTCTCGGGAAGGCTGGGTTTCATCCTGGCCGCCGCCGGTTCGGCGGTGGGTCTCGGGAACCTGTGGCGCTTCCCATATCTCGCCGAGCAGTACGGGGGCGGGGCATTCCTCGTCACGTACCTCGTATTGGTGATAACGTTCGGCGTCGCCCTGATGATCACTGAGATTGCCATCGGCAGGCGCACCGGAAAATCCTGCATCGACGCCTTCTTGGACCTGGGGGAGAGGTACAAGGTCATCGGGTGGATCATCGCCATAATACCGCTGATCATTGTCCCGTACTACTGCGTCATAGGCGGATGGGTCACCAAGTATTTCGTCGAGTACATGTCCGGGATGGGTTCGGAACTGGCCAACGGCACGTTCTTCGGCGACTTCACATCCGCAGCCCTTCCGGGGGTGTTCGATAGTCCGGTCATCTGGTTCGTCATCTACGCCGTCCTGACGGTGGCTGTCGTCGCGTTCGGTGTGCAGAAGGGTGTCGAGAGGATGAGCAAGATCCTCCTCCCAGCACTTCTCGTCCTTCTTGTGGGGATATGCGTCTACATGCTGACCGTCGACGGTATCGCGGACGGTTTGAAGTACTACCTCGTCCCGGACTTCGGCGACTTCTCAATGAAGACCGTCCTCGGTGCGATGGGCCAGCTGTTCTACTCCCTGTCCCTCGCCATGGGTATCATGATCACATACGGATCCTACATGAGGAAGAACGTGGACATCGAGAAGTCCTCCTACACCATCTGTCTGATGGATACATGCGTGGCCTTCCTGTCCGGACTCATGATCGTGCCGGCGGTCGTCGTGTTCATCGGCCCAGGGCTCTCCAGCGGATTCGGACTTATGTTCGAGACCATGCCCCTGGTGTTCGAATCCATGCCCGCCGGTCACGTGATAGGTGCGGTGTTCTTCCTCCTCGCGATGTTCGCCGCATGGACCTCGTCCATATCCCTGGCGGAGACCGCCGTGTCGATCTTCAAGGACAGGTGGCATTGGCGGCGTTCGACCGCATGCGTCGTGTGTCTCCTCATGATCCTCTGCCTAGGGATACTATCATGCCTCAGTTTCGGGCCTCTCAGCGGAGTGACCCTGCTCGGAATGGGATTCCTGGAGTTCTTCGACTTCATAACCAACTCCGTGCTGATGCCGATCGCGGCAATCATAACGTGTATAATCGTAGGATACGTTGTCAAGACGAAGTTCGTGGTCGATGAGATAGAGGAATCAGGTAGATTCAGATTGAAACCTGTCTACAATCTGCTGATCATGGTCGTGTGCCCGGTGTTCATGACCCTGATTCTGGTTTCCGGACTGCTCTCGTACTTCGGAATATACACCATATGAGGATGACCCGATGGCTGGCGACAAGGGCGGGATCGATCTTGTCATGACGTTCCCCAAGAAGATGAACACATGCGTCAAGGGGTACGTCGAGAGGTATCTCAGGGACACCCGCCTCAAGCCGCCCCATCTCCTCCTCATTCACTGCATTGGTCAGAGGGAGGGGATATCCCAGAAGGAGCTGAACGACGAGGTCATGTTCGACAAGTCCTACATATCCAACATGGTCCACGAGCTGATCGACATGGGGCTCGTCAGCAACGACAGCTCCGGAAAGGCGCACAGCCTCTACCTCACGGATTCCGGCAGGGACATCCAGGCCATGAGCCAGATGATGTTCGAGCTCATAGACCGCGATCTGTTCACGGTCCTGACGGACGAGGAGCGCAACGCCCTAGACAGCATAATGAGGAAGCTCAACCGTCGCGTGGACGAGATCCTCGACGAGCTGTCCAAGCGATGATGATAATAGTTGACTTCTCAACTATTCAAAGTTGGTTTTAAACCGTCCGAATCATGGAATTTTTTATAGATTATATATAAACACAAAGAGGAAAGGTGGCGCAAACCCTCCAACCGAATCCATAAATTTGTTGAATCGCCAATTCACAAGGTACTTATACAACATCTTGCTCAAGGGTATTTCTGTCAAGAATCCTGGGAGGGGTTCCCATAGCAGCTGAACAAATCACATACAAGAACATCGATCCGAAGGTGCGCACCACCATCATGATCGGTCTCTGCGTCGCCATGCTCGGTGCATGCTTCGACGGAACCATCGTGGGCACCATCGGAACAAAACTGGCGGAGGACCTCGGAGGCCTCAGCCTGTACTCTTGGATGGTCACTGCATACCTTCTGTGCGAGACCATCATGATCCCCATCGCGGGAAAGCTCTCCGACATCTACGGGAGGAAGCCCCTCTTCCTCATCGGTCTCGGCCTCTTCGCCGTCGGTTCCGTCATCGCCGGACTGTCCACATCCATGGGCATGTTCATCGCCGCCCGTGCAGTCCAGGGTATCGGCGGAGGTATTTTGATCCCGGTCGCGACCGCCGCCGTCGCCGACCTGTACGCTCCCCGCGAGAGGGCCAGGATGCAGGGAATCCTGGGAGCCATCTTCGGCGTGGGAAGCGGAATCGGACCCCTTCTCGGAGGATACATCGAGGGAGCCATCAGCTGGCACTGGTGCTTCTACATCAACATCCCCCTGGCGCTCATCGCGCTCATTCTCACCATCAGGAAGTTCCCGACCCCCGTCAACGACGAGGAGAAGCACATCGATTACAAGGGTATCGCAGTCCTGACCCTCCTGCTCCTGGACGTCATCCTGCTCTTCGAGTTCGGAGGCACGGAGTTCGGATGGGCCAGCATCGAGACGATCGCCATGATCATCGCGGCCATCGTCCTCATCGTCCTGTTCGTGATGATCGAGAGGAAGGCCATCGACCCCATCCTCGCACCCCATCTGATACACAACAAGACCGTCATAATGGCAGCCATCTTCATGGCGATCTTCGGAATCGGAATGATCGGCGCCATGATGTTCACAAACATGCTGGCTGTCGGTGTCTTCGGACTCACGACCCTCCAGGCGGGCATATGGTCCCTCGCGATGGTCGCGGGAATGATGATCACATCCCTGTCCTCGGGTGCCCTGGTCAACAGGACCGGGTACAAGGTATGGCTCATCGTCGGCCCCATCCTCTGTTTCCTGGGACTCTACTACCTGTCGGGTATGTCGGTCACTCCAGAGATGATCGTGCAGATGGGAAGCGATTCCGCATACCTGCAGGATCTCTACATGTCCAGGTATCTCATCGGTACGTTCGTTCTCGGTCTCGGTCTCGGATGCATGATGTCCGTCGTCATGTCCGCTGTCCAGAACAGCTCCAAGCCCACCGAGATGGGAATGACCACATCCTCCGTCAACCTGATCAGGTCGATCGGAACGACCATGGGTACCGCCATCTTCACCATGATCATCAACGGGCGCCTCACAGGGGAGCTCCAGAGCTCGCTGCCTGAGGAGATCTTCAACCTCATACCCCACGACACCGGTGTGCTTGAGGTGCTCGCCAACCCCGAATACATGATCTATGCGCCCCAGATCATGTCCTCGTTCAGCAACAGTGTCGACTTCTCGTTCCTCGCAGGAGGATGCATCATCCTTCTCCTGGTCATCGTCGGCATCGTCTTCAAGGCCCAGAAGCCCGAAGAGGACGAGGAGCTCGAGGCCGTTAAGAGAAGGATCGAGCAGGGCGAGGAGTGAATCCTTTCCGCCTTCCGTCCCCGTCGTCGTATGGGGCGGAAGGTAAACCCCTTACATTCTCTCATTTTCGTCTTCTGTTTATCGTTTCTCCGGGTTCAAATCTATTTTCACGATTGCGAAATATTTCTTATAAAATTCATGTTTGCGAAAAGTCTATATTGATTTTCACGCTTGCGAAAAATTATAACACAAAATCGCCATCATCGATTATGGGAAAGCTCATCGGTAGGTCAAAGGAACTGGATTCCCTGCGCGGTTTCCTCGCAAGCCCTACGCTCAGAGGTTGTGCCATGTTCGGAATCCGGCAAGTAGGTAAGACTGCGATTCTGCGGGAGATTGCATCCGAAACGAGATCGGTCTACATTCAGTTCAGTAAAGGTTCCGAAGAGACCATGGTCCGTCGTGCCATGAGCTTCGTGCGCCGTTCTTATCGCACAGACCGGGAGCCGACCACCTTGTCAGATCTGCTGGACCTCCTGGAGGCAATCTGTCGGGAGGCACCGGCCCTGATCATTATGGATGAGTATCCCTATTTGTCTGGATCACTGGAACATTCAAACAGTATGATCCAAGGTTTCATGGACCACGTAATACCGGACACCGGTTCGAAGATGATCGTCTGCGGTTCGCAGCTATCGTCGATACTGGACATCATCAGAAATGCCTCCAACCCTCTTTACAACAGATTCAGATTTACCATGGAGGTGAAGCCCCTAACGTTCGAGGAGACCTGTCTGTTCCATCCGGCTATGAACGATATGGACAAGATCCGCATGTACATGGTCCTGGGCGGGATGCCTCTTGATCACATCGAGTTCACAGGCACATCATTCAGAGAGGTCGTAGAGAACGTCTTCTTGGCCAAAGGTCTGTCCTACAGGTCGGTGGCCAGGGCACGCATAGGCTCCGAGTTAGCGGATACAGACTCTTATGAAGCGATAATACGGGCAATTGCAGACGGGCGTGAGAGACTCAGAGACATCTCCCAGTATACGGGGGTGCCGGCAAGCACATGTCTGAAGCATCTCGGAAAGCTCGAGTCCACAGGGGTGGTGGGAAGATACAATCCCATGTGCGGGGCACCGAAGAAGCCGGTGTACATGATCAGGGACGGTCTGGTGGCTCTGTGGTATCATGTGTTCGACGGTCTGGACGAGTTCATGCTTCCTGATGATCCAAAGTCCAGATATGCTCTGGTAGAGGATTCCGTGAATACCTTGATGGGGTACAGATTCGAGCTGTTTTGTGCCGAGTTCATGAGACGCAACTATGCATGCGACGAAGTCGGGCGCTGGTGGGGTGAGGAGGTCGATGAGGACGGCAACAGAGTGGGGACCGATATCGATCTGGTAGCCAAGGTCCGCGAGAATGGCAAGAGATTCACGGTGTTCGGAGAGTGTAAATTCCGTAACCGTATGATGAAGATGAGGGACTTGGAGACGCTGGAGGGGCGTGCACGCAATCTGGATGATCGTGCGAATTTCGTGCTATTCTCAGCTGGAGGGTTCGAGAGGGAGCTCATCGCCCTGGCGTGGAGGCATGGTGCCATCTTGATAGGTTTGGACGAGTTCATGGGCCGGTCTCCAGCGCCCCTGTTGCTTACCCCTAGCCATTCTCCGACATCCATGGCTTCTGAACCGGAGTGACCGATTTCTATGATGCCACTCATTTCCTATCATGGATTTCCTTGAACGTGCCCGTCGCGGGATCATGACCAGCGAGACAGATGAGGACATCGGAGAGTTCATCGAGGCAATGGAGAGGGCCCATGGTCTATGCGAGAGGTTCAACGTCCCTTGCACGCCATGGAGTGAGCGCAAGACCATACTCGAGGAGCTCTTCGGTCAGGAGCTGGATCAGGACACGGTGATCAATCCGACATTCTGGTGCGATATAGGGACCAACATCAGTATCGGCAGGCACGTCCACATCAACTTCGACTGTGTCATCCTGGACAGTGCCGAGGTGGAGATCGGCGACTACGTCCTTATCGCTCCGAAGGTCTGTATCGCGACCCCGGGACACGGCTTCGCACCTGAGCTGAGGAGAGCCATCGCCACCCGTGCGGAGAAGGTAACCATAGGCGACGACGTCTGGATAGGTGCCGGGGCGTTGATCCTCCCAGGGGTCACCATCGGGGAGGGAGCCATCATAGGTGCGGGCGCGGTGGTCACGAAGGACGTCCCAGCCGGGGAGACCTATGCCGGCGTACCTGCCAGGGACATAAGGGCGATATGATGGACGAGGTCAGGCTGTCGATGGTGTCGATGAACTCCGTCACAGGCGACATCGAGGGGAACCTGTCGAGGATGCTCTCTTTCTGCGAGGCGGCTTCCGATTCGGGTGCCGACATCGTCTGCTTCCCCGAGCTATGCATCCCCGGCTACTCCATGCCGGACAGCGCAGGCTTGGTCACACCCGCGGACGGCCCCGAGGTCGGACGCATCATCGATGCCTCTGCAGATACAGGGATGTGCATATGCTTCGGATATGTGGATGAAGGTCCACGCATCGCTCAGTCCGTGGTCGAGGACGGGAGGTTGCTCGGGACCTACCACAAGACCCATCTCGGAGAGCGCGAGGCGCCGGTGATGGTCCCGGGGGATTCCCTGCGCACGATCCGTACGTCGAGGGCGGTCATCGGTCTGCAGGTCTGCTGGGAGATCCATTTCCCGGAGATATCCGGGACATACGCTCTGCAGGGCGCTGACATAATCCTCATGCCATCCGCATCCGGTCTCGGAGGGGATCGCAGGCGCTCCGCATGGGACAGGGTGATCCCGGCAAGGGCATATGACAACACGGTCTACGCGGCCGTGTGCAACCAGATCGGTGACAACGGCAGGGGCGTGACGTTCGGCGGAGGCGTGGCGGTGTACGATGTCCGCGGTAGGAAGATGGCCGAGGATTTCTCCGGAGAATGCATGGTCACCGTCGACCTGGACCCTGAGCCGCTCGAACGCATAAGGGCGGAGGGGTACGAGTCGATGAGGGATGTGTACTTCCTGGACAAAAGGCGTCCGGAACTTTATTACCGCTGATCCCGCGGGATGCGGAGTTGCACCCGGCCGAGTGATACTACGGTTACGGCAATGATTCCGGCCGGGTGCGAGTGATGTGAGTATCGGCATGTCTGTGTCAGAGTTCCCTTATGTCCACCTCCTCGATCTCCTCGCTCGTGGCATCCATCTGGATGTCGAATTCGTTCAGCAATCCCTTCCTTCTCGCCAGTTGGCGGATGTCCAGTCTCATGATGCAACCCCCGTTCCGGGATTGACACAATCGGCAGGGGATGGATCGGCTATGACCGCGACAACGGTCATGTCATCCAGGAGTATGCGGACCTCCTTCCCCGCATCGTGTGCATCCGTGTTTGCTGACATCATTATTTAGGAATGCCTAAATAATATTTATATTTTAGGTCATCCTAAAATTTAGTTGTTGAACGGAATGATGTGATAATTGGGAAGTCGGGTCCGGCAGGAAGGTGCCGGACCGTCGTTTGATGTGATGTTCGGAATCTCAGGAGCACATGAGCCTGCCGAGGTTCCTGCAGTCCTCGGCCTCGGCATCGTTGGGTGTCAGGTTCGCGATGACCCCGTCGTTGGCGAGTTCTGCGCCGGCGGCTCTGCACCTGTCTGCCCAGTCCCTCATCCATTGTCCGTCGCCCCAGTCGTAGGATCCGAAGATCCCGACCCTCTTCCCGGACAGGGAACCCTCCACAGCCGAGAACATAGGCTCGAAGATGTCCTCCTCGAGGATCTCATCCCCCATCGCCGGACATCCGAAGGCGATGGCATCATACTGCGACACCTTGTCGGGTCCGAAGCTGTCTGCGGTGATGACATCCGCGTTCCCTCCGGCGGCTCTGATTCCTTCGGCGACGTAGTTGGCCATCGCCTCTGTGTTCCCCGTGTCGCTCCAATATACAACTGCTATGTTGGACATTATTTAGGAGAACCTAAAATAACTATTTATATTTTAGGAGTGCCTAATTATTATAGCAGCATGGTCATGTATACTGGCAGATATGTGATGTTCCCATCGATTCTGAGGTCCTTGGTGTGAACGACATATGCCCTATCGGCAACATCTTTGAATTTGATGAGGAACCTGTCCAAGGAGATGTGACTTGTAGAGTCTGCCCCCGATTTGACCTCTATGGGCAGGACCATGCCGTTCTTTACTAGGAGAAAATCTACTTCCTGAGGGTTGTCCGTCTCCTTCACATGGAATCTGCAGAACAGAAGTTCGTAATCCTTTGCCACGAGCTCCTGCGCCACCATGTTCTCCAGTAGCATCCCCTTGTTCATGTTCAGTCTCCCTCTCAGCATCATGTCATACAGTTCTTCGTAGGTGTCTATGTTCGATAGGAACGAGGATGAGATTAGGAGACCAGTGTCAATCATGTACAGCTTGAACGAATGCTCATCGATGCTCAGCCCCATGGCTGGCCCAGGATCGGATACATCGTGGCAGATGTTCACCATCTTCGATTCGCCAAGCCATACAACGGAATCGAAATAATCGCGGGTTTTAGAGCCCTTTTTCAATTGAGATGGTGAGAAACGCTTGTCGTGTTTGGACAGAAGTGCAGGTATGCGGTCCAAAATGCGTCTTGCTTTCGAACCTTTATCGAACTTGATCTTGGCGGTGTCGTCCCTGTACAGATCGATTATTGTCCTCTTCACAGTTTCAACATCATCGAAATTATTGCTGTCGATGAATGCTTCCACTGCCTGTGGCATGCCTCCGACCAACATGTATGTGATGTATTTCCCCATCAATTGTTTGTGTGTCGAATCTCCTAGAGGTTTGAGGGATCTGAACGATTCCCTGAGGAGATCCACTGTCGCGGTATTTCCTTGGGCCCAGAGGAACTCTTCAAAATCCAGAGGATGCATCTGTATATGCATTTCCTCAGAGGGGATGAGGATACCCTCCACGTTCTGTTTGAGCGATATGAGGGATCCGGTCTCGATATAGCTGTAGCGACCATCTTTGACGAGGTGTTTGATGAGCTGCCTGGCCTGCGGGAACGATTGCACCTCATCGAATATGATGACGCTTCTTCCATTTTTCAACCGGGTGCTGTATCTGAACTGAATCTGACGGAATAGGGTGTCCAGGTCGTCTGCATAGTCTTTGAACCACTGTTTAGTCTCATCAGAGGCTGTGGTAAAGTCAATCAATATGTAGCTCTCGAATTCTCTCTTTGCAAATTCTTCGACTATTGTGGTTTTGCCGACACGACGGGCGCCCTCTATAAGCAGAGCATATCTGTCGCTGTATCTGGCCTTCCAATCCAACATTCTTGTGTAGATCTTTCTTTCGAAGGTCGCCATAGTATTGAATTGTTTAATGACAACACCTATTTTAAAACTTTTTCAACAAAGATATACACCTATTTTGGTGATATGTGTGAATCAAAATACACCTATACTAAAACAGAC
>OOCI01002704.1_pt1 | contig 10476 bp, 9 predicted proteins | sample 1671761 | NCBI WGS metagenome assembly OOCI01 (sample SAMN06348190, study PRJEB24527) | human gut metagenome | biome: human gut; feature: ankylosing spondylitis patient; material: feces | host: Homo sapiens | place: China | collected 2015-10
TGAAATTTTCACGAAAATCAAAGTTATGAACACGTGAGTTTTCACGAAAAACGATGTTATGGAATCCATGATCCTCACGGATTCCAGGGTTATGGAGAGGGATGGAAAGGGAAGGCGGGGCCGTAGCCCCTGTTTTCACTATGAGGTGTCAGTTCTTCTTGCAGCGATCGCAGTCGCCCTCGTCGATGGTCACGTTGGATCCGGACTTGCAGCAGTTGCAGCTCTTGCAGCCGCAGCTGCTGATCCCCTTCCTCCTCTGGTACACGAGGTACGAGACCGATGCGACCACCAGCAGGACGACCACCGCTCCCACGACGAGGTCGTTGCTCATGCCTTCATCTCCTCTTCTGCGTCGTACTCGTCCTTGCCGGAGAGCTGTCTGAACGGGTCCTTGGCCCAGAGCAGGTACACGATGATGGCGAGGACTATGACCGCCGCGATCGTGCTCCCTATGGGTGCGGCCTGTTCGACCACAGCCCCGTCGATGGTCAGGGTGTTCCATCCGCCGATGTAGCTGGTGAATCCGTAGATGATCAGTCCGACGGCGTAGGCCAGGAGGCACTGGTACAGGACGGCCATGCCGGTGTCCTTCCACTTCCCGAGCTCCCTGTGCATCGCACCGATGGCGGCGAAGCAGGGAGCGCAGATCAGGTTGAACGCCAGGAACGCCAGTCCGGAGGACTTGGTCAGCATGCCGGCCAGGACGACCTCCAGACCCTCTCCGTTGTCGCCGGCCTCGATCCCGAACAGGGTTCCGAATGTTCCGACGACGTTCTCCTTGGCGATGAGTCCGGTGATGGTTCCGACGGTGAGCTCCCAGTTGTCGCCCCATCCGAGGGGAGCGAATATTATGCACACCGCCTCGCCGAACGCCGCGAGTATGGACTGCGCGTCACCGGTGTTGTCGCCGATGTAGTTGAGCCCGGTGTCGTAGCTGGCGAGGAACCAGAGGATGATACAGGACAGCAGGATGATCGTACCCGCCTTCTTGCAGAAGGCCCAGCCCCTGTCGAGCGTTCCCTTGATGATGTTGGTGGCGCTGGGGATGTGGTACGGGGGAAGCTCCATGATGAACGGGGCCGGGGTACCGGAGAGGCTCTTGAGCTTCTTCAGGATGATTCCGGATATGAGGACCATGATGATTCCCATGACGTAGCAGAACACGGCGATCAGACCGTTCCCGGGGAACACGGCGCTGGTGATCATGGCGATCACGGGCAGCTTGGCTCCGCAGGGGATGAACGTGGTGGTCATGGCGGTGATGCGCCTGTCCCTCTCGCTCTCGATGGTCCTGGAGGCCATGATTCCGGGGACACCGCAGCCGGTTCCCACGAGGAGGGGGATGAGGGTCTTTCCGGAGAGACCGAAGTGCCTGAACACGCGGTCCATCACGAAGGCGATCCTTGCCATGTATCCGATGTCCTCGAGGATGCAGAGGGCGAGGAACATGAGCAGCATCTGGGGCAGGAATCCGATGACGGCACCGACTCCTCCGATGATTCCGGAGCAGAGCAGGGCGTCGAGGGCGCTGAAGTTTCCGTCGCTGGCGCACCAGTCCCTGACGGCGGGGTCGATCCACTCGCCGATGAAGACGTCGTTGACCCAGTCGGTGCAGTACGTTCCGATACCGACGATCTCGAAATCTCCCCATGAGAATCCGATGATGCCGAAGAACACCACGGCGATGACGCCGATGAAGATCGGGATTCCCCAGATCCTGTGTGTCACGATTCTGTCCACCCTGTCGGAGAACGTCCCGCGCTCGTCCCTGGGTGCCTTCTTGACCGAGGCCTTGGCGATCTCCGTGATCCTGGTGTATCTGCCGTCGGCGATGATCGAGTCGGCCTCGTCGTCTTTCTCGTCCTCGAGCTCCCTGACCGCTCCGGCGATCCTGTCGTCGGCCTCGGGGAACTTCTCGATGACGGCGTTGTCCCTCTCGACGAGCTTCACGGAGTAGAACCTGAGGAGGTCGTCGGGGACCTTGCCCTGCATCGCCTCCCTGGCCTGGGAGATGACGGCCTCGACGTCGCCGTCGAAGTACATGGGCTCGGGCCTCTGCTTGGCCTCAGCGACCTCGCCCACGGCCTTGACGAGCTCCTTGATGCCCTCGGCGTTCAGCGCGGACACGGGGACGACCCTGCATCCGAGGTCCTTGGACAGTTTGTCTATGTCTATGGTGTCGCCCAGCTTGCGGATCTGGTCCATCATGTTCAGGGCGACGACCGTGGGGATACCAGTATCTATGATCTGGAGGGTGAGGAAGAGGTTCCTCTCCAGATTCGTTGCGTCGACTATGTTGATGACCGCGTCGGGCCTGTCCTCGATCAGGAAGTTCCTCGACACGATCTCTTCGGGGGAGTACGGCGACAGGGAGTAGATCCCGGGCAGGTCCACGAGCTCGTAGTCGGTCCCGCGGATCTTTCCGACCTTCCTGTCGATGGTGACTCCCGGCCAGTTCCCCACGCGCTGGTTCGCACCAGTCAGCTTGTTGAACATCGTGGTCTTCCCGCTGTTGGGGTTACCGGCCAATGCTATTGTCAGACTCATCTTTCTTCTCTCCTTCCATAGCTCACGCTGCGATAACGTTCAATCGCGCAGCGCGAGTCGGGGAACAGGGGTCACTCGACCTCGATGTTCTCCGCATCACCTTTCCTGAGGCTGAGCTCGTATCCCCTGACGGTAATCTCGATCGGGTCGCCGAGGGGCGCCACCTTACGTACGAAGATGTCGCATCCCTTGGTGATGCCCATGTCCATCAGATGCTTCTTGAGAGCTCCTCCCCCGTGCAGCTTCACGACCTTGACCGTGGAGCCGATCTCGGCATCTTTCAGCGTCTTCATTCTATCAGCTCTCAGGGCAGAACAGGATCTTGGAGGCCATCTTCCTGTCAATGGCTATCTTGGAGCCCTTGACATCGAGGATCACGTTGCCGCTCGCCTCGGATACCGCCTTCACCTCCGTGCCCGGTGTGAATCCGAGTCCCGCCAGGAATCTCTTGGTCTCTTCCCTTCCAGAAATGCTGACGACGGTACCCTTGTCCCCCACTCTGGCCATGGAGATAGGGATACCCGGCGAACTCGCCATGCTGTTGCTGCAGGATGCGCTCTTTTCAAGCCCCGCACAAGCGTAGGTACCAGGATTCATGCATTTGAGGAAATCCTAAAACTATTTAATCTTAGCTAAGCTTAAACATGCCTGTGAAAACTTTAATGATTCCTATGAATTGTTTAAATGAACCTAAATTATAAATACGGATGGACGCAGGGCCCGCCGTCCCTATCGTCATCCTATTTAATCCTGAGTCGGAACCCTGGATGCTACCCCCTCCTAATCGCTGGCTCATGGTGTTAACGGGCATGAAAAACCGGGCCGCGGATTAACGTCGTGAGCTAAGACGGCCGTGGGACCCCCTTCCTTTTTATCCGACTTTCTGTACGTAGTTTCATGATGAACGACATCGAGATCGCGGAAGCGGCGAAGGTCAAGGACATCAGGGAGATCGCATCCAAACTCGGTCTCACCGAGGATGAGATCCAGATGTACGGCAGGTACATGGCGAAGGTGCCCCTGGCCAGCCTCGATAAGTACAAGGACAAGAAGGACGGGAAGCTGGTCGTCGTGACCGCCATCACGCCCACGCCCGCCGGGGAGGGGAAGACCGTCACCACCATCGGGCTCATCCAGGGACTGGGCAAGCTCGGAAAGAACGTGGTCGGAGCCCTCAGGGAGCCCTCCATCGGACCCACCTTCGGGATCAAGGGAGGCGCCACCGGCGGAGGCTACTCCCAGGTATACCCCATGTGGGACATCGACCTCCACTTCACCGGGGACATCCACGCGGTGACCGCCGCCCACAACCTGCTGTCCGCGATCATTGACAACGAGCTCGTCAGGGACAACGCCCTGAACATCGACCCGACCAAGGTCGTGCTGAAGAAGGCCATGGACATCAACGCCCGCGAGCTGAGGAACATCGTCACAGGACTCGGAAGGGACAGGATTCTCGGAGGGGTCCCCCACGAGGCCGGGTTCCTGATCACCTCCGCATCCGAGATCTCCGCGATCCTCGCCCTCTCCGAGGACAGGGCGGACCTCAGGAGGAGGCTGGAGAACATGGTCGTCGCCTACACCTACGAGGGCAAGCCCGTCACCGTCAAGGACCTGAAGTGCGTCGGTGCGATGATGGTCCTGCTCAAGGACGCCATCAACCCCAACCTCGTCCAGACCCTTGAGGGCGAGCCCGTGTTCGTCCACGGGTTCCCGTTCGCCAACATCGCCCACGGTACCAACAGCATCATCGCCACGAAGGCCGCCCTGAAGCTCGGGGACTACGTCATCACCGAGGCGGGATTCGCTTCAGACCTCGGCGGCGAGAAGTTCATGGACATCGTCTGCAGGCAGTCCGGCATGAGGCCCGACTGCGTCGTCATCGTCGCGTCCATCAGGGCCCTCATGACCCACGGCGGAGGACTCCTGGACAAGCCCGAGACGCTCACCATCGACACCCTCAGGGCCGGACTCTGCAACCTGGACAAGCACATCGAGAACATGTCCTCCTACGGCCTCCCGATCGTCGTGTCCATCAACCACTTCGAGCACGACACCCAGGAGGAGATGGACCTGGTCATGGAGCACTGCAGGGAGATCGGTGTCAGGTGCGCCTTCTCCGACGCCTTCATCAAGGGCGGCGAGGGAGCAATCGACCTGGCCAACACCGTCCTCGAGGCCCTGGAGAACGACAAGCCCGACTTCAGATTCCTGTACCCCGACGACGCACCCATCAAGGACAAGATCGAGGCCGTGGCCACGAAGATCTACGGCGCAGGCTCCGTCACATACACCCCTGCGGCGGAGAAGACCATCGCCCAGATCGAGGCCGACGGGTTCGGCAACCTGCCCGTGTGCATCGCGAAGACCCAGGCATCCCTGACCGACGACTCCAAGCAGAAGGGAGCCCCAAGGGGATGGGTCCTCAACGTCAGGGAGGTCCAGCTGTCCTCCGGAGCGGGATTCGTCGTCCCCGTGTGCGGAACGCTGACCCTGATGCCCGGACTCCCGAAGGTCCCCGCCGCCATGAGGATGGACCTCCTGGACGACGGAAGGATCGTCGGACTCAAGTGACGGTTCAAAACAGGGCCTTCGGGCCCTACCTTTTCATTCTCTCGTTCTTCTGAGATGCCGTTGTGAAGTGCCTGTGCATGTGCATATGCATGTGCATGTGAACAAGAAGGAAGGTCATGCCGATGATTCCGATAAACATCGATGAGCTCCTCGACGGTACGATCATCGAGGACAACCGTATCGAGTTCAAGAGCGACAGGAATCCAGAGAAGGTCCTGCACACCATATGCGCCTTCGCCAATGATTATGACAACATCGGAGGCGGGTACATAGTCGTGGGTGTGTCTGAGATCGATGGCAGACCGATCGATTACAAAGGATTCGATCCCAAGACCTTGCCTGCCGTGGAGAGGGAGTTGTCTGAGCTCTGCAATCTGATCTCTCCCAGGTACGTACCAAGCATATCATTGGAAAAGTATCATGGGAAGGACCTTCTCGTGATATGGGTGCCAGGCGGGGAGATGCGTCCGTACAAATGTCCGGTCTCCCTGGGTAAGAGGAAAACCGATGGTGGTGAGAAGGCTTACTACATCCGCAATCTCTCCCATACTGTTCGTGCCAACCGTGATGAGGAGATCTCACTCATCAGGAGAGCTAACAGGACGCCTTTCGACGATATGATCAACGAGGATGCGTCAGTCAACGACATCAGGAGAGGTCTCGTGACCGATTTTCTCAACCGTGTGAACAGCGGCATAGATTACAACGGGATCGAGAACCTGGATCTGTATCGTCTGTTGCGCATAGTGCGCGGTCCTCCGGAGGCCGTCAAACCCGTGAACATAGGCCTCATGATGTTCAGCGACGATCCTGAACGGTTCTTCAGGAATGCGCACATCGAGGTGGTGAGCATCCCGGACCCATCGGGTGAGTCGATGGATGAGGTGATATTCAGAGGCCCTCTGGACGATCAGATCCGCAACGCCCTGAGATACATCAAAGGCATGTTCATCAGGGAGAGGGTGCTGAAGCTTCCCGACAAGGCGGAATCCATCAGGTTCTTCAACTATCCGTACAAGGCGGTGGAGGAGACCCTTGTCAATGCGATATACCATCGGGACTATGAGATTCCAGAACCCGTCAAGGTCATGGTGTATCCCGACAGGATGGAGGTATTCAACCGTCCGGGGCCTGACCGCAGCATCTCGGACGAGCGCATAGCCAGATTCGATCTCAAGAACGACTGTTATCTCAACAGCAGGATAGGGGATTTCCTGAAGGAGCTGAAGCTCACAGAGGGGCGCAGTACCGGGATCCCCCGTGTCATCAACAGCCTGAAGGAGAACGGCTCCGGGATGCCGGTGTACGAGACGGATCCTGATCGCAGGTATCTGAGGGTGATCATCCCGGTGCACGAGGCCTTCCTGGAGGGGAGTGGCGATTCCGTCGGGACCGCTGATAGGGCAAAGTCCGCTTACAGGAGCCCGGACGAGACCAAGGCACTGATTTTGGAGTCATTGAAGGTGAACGGATGCCAGAGCGGTTCCATACTCTCCATGTCGCTGGGATACAAGGGCGTCAACAATACGTTCCGCAGGTGTCTGAGGGAACTCATGGATGAGGGCGAGATAGAATACCTGTATCCGGACAGTCCGAAGGACAAACGCCAGAAGATATGTCTCGCCAGGCGCCGTGTGTGAAGTCCGAGGACGTCACCTGCTGATGTTGGTCTTCCCGTCGGCCATGTCGTACCAGCGGTCGGACTCCTCCCTGTCGGGGTCGACACCGTCCCCGACCCTGTACATGTTGCCCAACAGGATCTGCGCACCCTTGTGCCTGTTCAGCGCTGCGGAGGTCAGCCACTCGACGGCCTTGCCGATGTCCTTGTCGACGCCGGCGCCTGCCTTGTAGAACTGGCCGATCATGAACTGGGCGTCCGCATGGCCGTTGTTGGCGGCGCGGAGCATCCATTTGGCGGACCTTGCCAGGTCCCTCGGGACGTCCTCGTCCTTGAAGTAGATCAGGCCCACCTCGTACTGCGCGCGGACGTCCTCGTCCACGCACTTCATGAAGAGCTTCTCCGCCTGGCGGGAGTCCTTCTCGACGCCCACGCCCGTGACGTACATCTTGCCAAGGAAGTATGTGGCCGCGCGGTTGCCGTGGTCGTGGGCCTTCTGGAACCAGGAGAGGGCGGCCTTGTAGTCCTTCGGGACCCCCTGTCCCCTGGCGTACATCAGGCCGAGGTTGTACTCCGCCTCGGCATCCCCATCGCGTGCGCTGGTCATGAAGATGTTGTATGCGCGGGAGTAGCCCTTCTCGTTCCTGTTGCGGAGAACGAACTTGGCCCATTCCATGGGTTCCATATTCCCGGCATCGGCGTTCATGCATGCACCACATTCCCCCATTGGAGCCAGCTATTATAAGGGTTCTCCGAAATGCATAGTGTGGCACGTAGAAGGGCCATGATGTTCATTCATATCTTCTAAGATTAAAAATGTATACGAATGTACACTAAATATGTATATTCATGGAAATTTATATATCGTTTCCAGCATTCCGCCGACAATCGACAGAACAGGTCTGCCAGGGATGCTTTTCACATGTCGGAAGGATTCAACGAGAGGTACGGACTCAACAAGGAGCTGGCACAGATGCTGAAGGGCGGCGTCATCATGGACGTCACCACGCCTGAGCAGGCCAGGATCGCCGAGGAGGCGGGCGCATGCGCCGTCATGGCGCTGGAGAGGATCCCGGCGGACATCCGTGCCGCGGGCGGCGTGTCCAGGATGTCGGACCCCAAGATGATAAAGGGGATCCAGGAGGCCGTCTCCATACCTGTGATGGCGAAGTGCAGGATCGGCCATTTCGTGGAGGCCCAGATCCTCGAGGCCATCGACATCGACTACATCGACGAGAGCGAGGTCCTCTCCCCTGCCGACGACGTCTACCATATCGACAAGACCAGGTTCAAGGTGCCCTTCGTCTGCGGGGCGAGGGATCTGGGAGAGGCACTCAGGCGCATCGGCGAGGGGGCGTCCATGATCCGCACCAAGGGGGAGCCCGGCACCGGGGACGTTGTCCAGGCTGTTTCGCATATGAGGGCCATGAACAGGCAGATCGCCGAGCTCGCCGCCGTAAGGGACGACGAGGTGTACGAGTACGCCAAGTCGCTGCAGGTTCCGCTGGACCTGGCCCGCTACGTCCATGAGAACCGCAGGCTCCCCGTGGTCAACTTCGCCGCAGGGGGCGTCGCCACGCCCGCGGACGCGGCGCTCATGATGCAGCTGGGTGCCGACGGGGTGTTCGTCGGATCGGGCATATTCAAATCCGGTAACCCGGAGAAGAGGGCCGTGGCCATCGTCAGGGCGGTCACCGACTTCAACGACCCGAAGGTGCTCGCCGAGGTCTCCGAGGACCTGGGCGAGGCGATGGTCGGGATCAACAAGGACGAGATCGAGAAGCTGGAGAACATCAGGATGGCGGAGCGCGGACAATGAGCCACATCGGCGTCCTGGCCGTACAGGGTGCCTTCAGGGAGCACATCGACGCCCTCTCCGGACTCGGGGTCCGGTGCTTCGAGATAAGGAAGGCGTCCGACCTCGACGGCGGGGCCGAGGGGCTGGTCCTCCCGGGAGGGGAGAGCACCGTCATGGGGAAGCTGATCCGCGACCTCGGGATGTTCGACACCCTAAAGGGGATGGTCTCGTCGGGGGTCCCCGTCATGGGCACCTGCGCCGGCTTGATCCTCCTGGCGGAGGGGGTCGAGGGGGGCATGACGCATCTGGGCACGCTGCCCTGGGGAGCTTCTCCGCGACGGGGCGGTTCTCCGGCGTTGAGAACCGCGACGGGGCGGTTCTCCGGCGTTGGGGAGGTCCCGCTGGAGTTCATCCGCGCACCCATGATCACCCGTGTTGGGGAGGGTACGGAGGTCCTCTGCGAGTGCGGAGGGATCCCTGTGGCGGTCCGCCACGGCAACCAGCTGGCCATGTCCTTCCATCCGGAGCTGACCGCCGACAGGGGGATACACCGCTACTTCCTGGACATGGTTGGATGACGCGCCGTCCGGATGGCCAGGAGGTCGCATCCTCCCAACCAGGCCGTGCGGTCCGACGAATCCTATATAAAATAGAGTATTATGGGCCGAATCATGATAGAATCACAGAGCACCGAGGAAGGGTACTACCTCCCTTCCCGCAGGTACATGGACTGCGCTTCCCCGGAATACGATCTCCACGAGGCGGCCGTCCAGGCCGAGAGGGGGGCCTCGGAGGGCAACCCCGACGCCCAGTACCTGCACGGGCTCTTCCTTTACACGGGAGAGGGCGGCACTCATGAGGACGTCGCCACGGCATCCGAGATGTTCTCCGCCTCCGCCGGTTACCGTCCGGCCGAGACGGTCCGCAGGGAGATCGAGGCCAACGAGCCCGGGGTCCAGAGGGACCTCATGGCCATGAGGCTCAGGGGGGAGGAGAGGGACACCGACGCCTGCGCCAAGCTCTTCGACCTCTACGACAACGGCAAGGTCCCGGTGAAGAAGGACCACTCCGAGGCGATCAGGTTCTACACCGTCTGCGCCGAGAACGATGATGTGGATGCTCAGAACACCGTCGGCTACATGTTCCTCATGGGCAAGGGCATCAGGAAGGACAGGGAGAGGGCGGTGAAATGGCTCAAGGCCGCGGCGGACAACGGATGCGGCCAGGCTATGTACCGTCTCGGCAAGATGTACGACGAGGGTCTCTGCGACACGGATCCGGACCTCAAGAGCGCCATGGCCTGGTACCAGAAGGCCGCCGATGCCGACGACCCGGATGCGGAGTTCGCCCTGGGATGTATCTACTCCATGCCCAGGACCAAGTACTCCGACGACAGGGAGGCCGCCAGGATGTTCGGCCGTGCCGCGGAGAACGGCCATGCGGAGGCCCAGTACCAGATAGGCATGATGTACGCTTATGGTCAGGGCGTCCCCAGGGACCCGTCCATGGCCAAGAAGTACCTCGAGAAGTCCTGCGAGGGCGAGTACCAGCAGGCCATGGTGGACTACGCCAACATGTGCTTCGAGGGCCAGGTCCTGCCCAAGGATTACGAGACCGCCGCCAAGTGGTTCACCGTCGCGGCCAACAGGTGCAACGGCTACGCCCAGTACGCCCTCGGCTGCATGTACGCCTCTGGATACCACTTCCCCCAGAACAGCACGGAGGCCATCAGGTGGTTCAGGGAGGCGGCGGAGATGGGGGAGGTCAACTCCCAGTACGCGCTCGCCTGCTTCTACTACGAGGGCAGGGGTGTGGAGAAGGACGAGAAGGAGGCGGTCATGTGGTTCGACCAGGCCGCCGACCAGGGCCACCCCGCCGCGAAGGCTTTCCTGGGGATGCTCCAGATCACCGGGACCGGGACCGCGCAGGACGTGGAGGA
>OOCI01002711.1_pt1 | contig 10448 bp, 10 predicted proteins | sample 1671761 | NCBI WGS metagenome assembly OOCI01 (sample SAMN06348190, study PRJEB24527) | human gut metagenome | biome: human gut; feature: ankylosing spondylitis patient; material: feces | host: Homo sapiens | place: China | collected 2015-10
TTCCCATCAATTGCTGAACTCCCTGGAAAACGACTTTTCTGTCGGCATCTTTCATATATAACACGCCTTTGTAACGCAACATCTGTGTCCCGTACAGGGTAATCATCCTGTCGAAAAAATCGTTCAGCCGGTTTGGGTCGAACGGCTTTTTGCTGTGAAAAACGAATGAATTGATATCGTCGAGATGATGATGGGAGCATCCGCAGTCGTGTCCACACTCATGGTGATGATCGTGATGGGCATGATCCTCCTCATCAATGCCGACCCTGGAACTCAGATTGAATCCATGCACATCCAGCACTTCCGATACGTCAACTCTGCCAAAGTCAACGGTATGTATCGGGGCATGCGGGTTGATGTGGCGAATCCGGTGACACAGGATTTCAACATCTTCATCGCTCACCAGATCGGTTTTCGAAATCAAAAGTCTGTCGGCGTAGCCAACCTGTTGACGCGCCTGTTCGTATTCGTCGAGTTGTTGCATGGCAAAGACCGCATCCATCAGGGTCACGATGCCATCGATCATGTATTCGCTTGCCACGGTATCTTCGATAAAAAAGGTCTGTGCAACCGGTCCCGGGTCGGCCAGTCCTGTCGTTTCGATAACGACCCGGTCAAAATTGATTTCCCCGTTTTTTCGCTTGTTTGCAAGTGTGCCGAGGGCCGTCACAAGATCGGAACGGATCGTGCAGCAAATACAGCCGTTACTCATTTCGACAATTTGTTCGGCATCGTCCTGAACAAGAAGATTGCTGTCGATATTTTCTTCACCGAATTCATTTTCGATGACGGCAATACGCTGCTTGTGATGGTTGTCTTTGAGGATACGGTTCAAAAGGGTGGTTTTTCCAGCCCCCAGAAATCCGGTGATGATCGTAACAGGTATCAGTGACATGTTGGCATGGCCCGGTTTATCAGTTTGGTGGGTCAGAACTGGCCAGTGAGCCAAGACAGACCCGGCTTCAGGTTAATGAGTATGCACTGGTTTTTACGTTGAAATCAAGTATTCCGCACGGGGTGTCCTTATCTGTTCGGAAAAGAAAACGGTACTGATCCAAAGTAAAGGCTCTTCAGCGATGAACAGAGAGTGCATAAACAAAAGGTATCGACAGATTTGTCACGAACGAAAATTGTTGTAAAAATGCCTCTCTTTTTGTAACAAAAGAACGTCTGAACCTTTCAAAAGGAGAACGGTATGTTTCTCGTCAAATAAAAAAAAAGAGTTTTGCAAATAATGAACATGACTTTTGTCTTCATTCACTTTATATAGGTAAAACAATGAAAAAAACTCTTATTGCATTAGCTATCATGGGTGCGTCGGCAGGTGCTGCATACGCGCAATCCCATGTGACCATTTACGGTGTCGTCGATACCGGTCTGGTCAAGGAAACCGGTACCGACGTTCGTATGGGCAGCAACGTCGACAGCCGTCTTGGATTCCGTGGTGTTGAAGATCTGGGTTCCGGAATGAAAGCAACTTTTGAGCTGGAACGTCGTTTCAACCTGAACGACGGTACACAGAACAATCCTCCAGAATTCGATATCAACAATCCAGTCACTAACGTTGCCGGTCTGGAAAGCACTGACAGAACAAACTGGAATTACAATGATTTCATCAGTGGAAAGAGAGTTGACTGGGTTGGTGCCGCCAATGTCGGTCTGAAAGGTGACGCATGGGGTCAGGTCCGTCTGGGCCGTGTCAACAACCTGTCGGTTGAAACCTTCCGTATGCTGGATCCGTTCAACCAGTACGGTGTCGGCGCATCCCTGACCAAAGCCAATATTCTGCGTTCCGAACAACTCAGCAACACTGTCCGTTACGACAGCCCGTCCTGGAGCGGTTTCGGCTTCGGTGCGACCTATACTTTAGGCCAGAACAGCAAAGGCAGTACGCCATCTGCTCTCTTTTACAATCAGATCGGCAACGACGGCTGGGCAGTCAACCTGAAATACGACAACGGTCCTGTCCTGTTGCTGGCCAACTATGACAGAGCTGCCGATTCCAACGATTCCTATACATGGAATGCGGGCGCTGCTTATAACTTTGCCGGCTTCAAGGTTTCCTTGGGGTATCAGGATTCCAGATTCAAACTGTTTGAAGCATCTGGTAACGGTGCCCTGAAAGAAAAAGACTGGATCGTCGGCCTGCAATACAAGACCGGTCCTCATACCATCGGCGCATCGTATAACCGTGGCAAAGTCGAAGCCGCCGGAACGGCATTCGATGGAAGCACCAACAAATACGCTTTGGGCTATACCTACAACATGTCCAAACGTACTTCCGTGTACGCTAACGTCGCTTATACCGATAACGACGAGGAAATCGCTGGCTGGTACAACCTGAACGGCTCGAACAGGGATTCTGTGACCGGTGTACAGCTTGGTATTACCCACAAGTTCTAGGAATTCCGGTTCTTTGAATGGTTAAAAGGACAGCTTCGGCTGTCCTTTTTTTGGGATATTGACTACCGCGAGCAACTTTTATGGTGGGGATATACAGAGCCGGTCATTTTTTTGTCTGTCCCGCAAAAAGTCAGGCGTTTCCTATCTTTCCCCAATCAGATAATGGATCAGGCAAAAAGCTGCCTGATTTTTATTTCCCTCTGAATTTACTTGTTCTTTTCGTTTTTTGTTTTGGCGCGGGGATGAGCTGCATCGTATACTTGTGCCAGTCGCTGGAAATCGAGTGCGGTGTATACCTGCGTCGAAGCGATAGAGGAATGACCGAGCATTTCCTGTACGGCACGCAAATCTCCGGAAGATTGAAGAATATGTGAAGCGAAGGAATGGCGAAGGACGTGCGGGTGGACATTGACGGGCAAGCCCAGTGCGCTTGCGTGTGATTTCAGCCTCAACTGGACCATTCTGGGCGACATGCGCCGCCCTCTCGAATTGATAAACAGGGCACTCGTATGATCCTGCGGCAGGGACTGGTCAATCAATGTTGCACGTGCATCCAGCCAGTTTCGGATAGCGTGGACGGCCGCATCTCCTATCGGGACAATGCGTGTTTTATTGCCCTTGCCCGTGACAGTGACTTCTTTTTCGTCAAGATTGATCCAGCTGGCTGAACGATGTCCGCCGTTATGGATGGGGTGGCTATCAAGACTGGTCAATTCGGATACGCGCAAACCGCTGGAATAAAGCAGTTCGAACATGGCATGGTTGCATAACAGGGTTGCCTTATCCTGTTCGTTTGCTTCTTTTTCCGAAGTGCTTGCGACAACCTGGATAGCGTCGTCGACAGAGAGAGCTTTCGGCAGCGGTTTGTTCTTTCTGGGCGCGTGAATATCGTCAACAGGATTGGAAAAAGTGAGATTTTCCTCGATGAGCCAGCGATAAAAGCCGCGCCAGGCAGACAGTTTCCGGCTGATGGAGCGCGGATTCAATCCCTTCGCGTGTAGTCTGGACACGAAACGGCGGATGTCTCCGGAGGAGAGAGTGGTCAGTCCTGTTTTATCGGCAAACCTGATCAATTCTTCCAGATCGCGGCGGTAATTGACGACGGTCTGACCGGACAATTGGCGTTGACCGGTCAGGGTATCCAGATACCGGTCGATCAGATCGTTGTCAGCAGGTTTGCCGGAACTGTCCATTTCATCCGATAGTTAACAGGCGATCGAGAGCGGCACTTGCCATTTTGCCGATATCGGTGAGAAAGTCCGTTGCCATGTCTTCCTGAAACCTGGCTTTGTCAGGTGATCCCAAAACGAGGAGGCCAAACGGCTTGGAGTCGGCGTCTGCACGAATCGGAATCAGGGCAGTTGAACGGATGGCTGCCGTATTGGTGAACCATGTCAGCGCTTCGATATTGTCGGATTTTCCGCAGTAAGGTGTTTTCAGGGCATTGACGGCATTGCGGATATCTTCAGTGACGGATTGCGTAAACCATGCCATTGAATATTCTTCGCGGACATTCCAGAGCCGCAGTGTGACGTCCGGGACCGCAAAAACGGATTTCAGGCTCATGACAAGCGTCTGGGGCATGTCGATGTCGTTCTTTTCTTTCAAAAGCGCCTGTGTCCAGTCCAGCATTTTTTCAGCGAGTGCCTTGTTGTCCTGTGCCGTGTGCATCAGTTTTGACAATTGGAGTTCGAGCGTTTTGTATTTCCCACGCATCACTTCCATCTGACGTTCATGCAAAGAGACGGTTTTGCCCAGAATGGGACTGGTCAAATGCAGTTCCGGAAGAATGCCTGCGTTTTGCTGGAAAAAATCGGGATTTTCCAGCAGGTACTGGATGACGGTATCCTGGTCGATTGCCTGAGTCATGGTTCGTTTTTCTAAGAGACAAATAATCGGTTTTAAAACGTCATTTTACCTGAGCGGATTGCTTGTGCGTCAGCTAAATTGAATGAGATAAATCAGATCAAGCCGCTATTGGGGAAAATCGTGCTCAATGACCGGAACAGGATAAGGAAAAATTGATTTTTCGGCATGCATGGAAATCCTGTTTTCGTTTAGACTGATCTTCTCATCGTATTCGGAACAAACAACCATGACAACATATGCATTGGGTGATATTCAGGGGTGCCAGCCACAGATGCAGCAATTGCTGGACATGATTGAAAGGGAATCTCCACGTGCCAAACTCCTTTTTGCAGGCGATCTGGTCAACCGTGGCCCCAATTCGCTTGATGCCTTGCGTCAGGTACGGAATCTGGAAGAAAAGGCGGTGACGGTACTTGGCAATCACGATCTGCATATGCTGGCCGTGGCTGCCGGTATCCAGGTAATGAAACCCGGCGACTCGATTCAGCCAATACTGGATGCGCCTGATCGTGACGAGCTGATCGACTGGTTAAGACATCGCCCGATGGCCTATACGGATGACGGTTACTTGCTCGTTCATGCAGGTGTCTTGCCGCAATGGGATCTGGACAAGACGATGGAACTGGCGCATGAAGTCGAAATAGTGTTGCGTGGTCCTGACTGGAAAGCATTCCTGAAAGAAATGTACGGCAATGTACCGAACAAGTGGGATGACAGTTTGAGAGGGACGGCACGCTTGCGTTGCATTGTCAACGGCCTCACCCGGCTACGGTTTTGCAAGATGGACGGTGAAATGGAATTTGCCAGCAAGATGGGTACGTCTGAAGCGCCTTCAGGGTATTTACCCTGGTTTGATGTACCGGATCGAAAGACGAAGGATGTAACGGTTGTTTTCGGCCACTGGTCAACATTGGGCCTCCTCTTGCGTCAAAAGCTGATTGCGCTGGATACCGGCTGTGTATGGGGAGGAAAGCTTACCGCTGTCCGCCTTGATAATCGGGCTGTGTTTCAGGTGGCTTGTCCCGGTTTTGTTGAACCGATTGGGGCAGAACGGAAATAATCGCCTTGCGGGCGTGTTCGGACAAATCCTTGCGGTTTTTCCCGCTGCTGTCGATAGGAGGCAACAGTATGAGTTCAGCAAAAATGCGGTCTTTGCTAAGGATGCTGTTGACGTTCTCGTTCATGCTTATATCGCCTGAAAAATCGACAGCATCTTCAAACTCGCCAATGTGATTGACATATTTGACTGCAAAGGGCTGTATCGGTAATTCAGCATGGATGGCACCTTCGAAGAGATTGGGATGAAATGGCAAAAGTTCTCCCTGTTTTGCTGTTGTCCCCTCCGGGAAGAAAATACAGCGTTCCCGGGCTTTCAGGTATTTGACAAGGGTTTCAAGGGTGTTTTTGAGGTGTCGGGTACGACTGCGTTCCAGAAAGAGTGTACCCGTATTTTTGGCCAGTGAACCGATAATGGGCCAGTTGGCCATTTCAGCTTTGGCGATGAAGTGGCAGGGAGTGACGGAATGGATCAGGAAAATGTCAAGCCATGACACGTGGTTGGATACGATAAGTGCTTTTGATGAGAGTCGTTCCGGATGGTGAACCCTGACATTGACACCGCAAATGTCGAGCAGTTTTTTCGACCATTTCTGGACATAATGGCTGCGTCGCGCCTCTCCATAAAAAGGATACAGGACAGTAGTTGTCCATAACGCACCTAAAACGTGAAGCAACAGACGCAGTCGGGTAAGAAGTGGTTTCATACTACGCTATTTTAGCGTTCGAAAGCGACCTTGCCTTCCACAATGGTCAAACGAACACGCCCGGGTATTTCACGTCCCAGAAAAGGTGTGTGTTTTCCCTGGCTCGCCAGTTTTGACACCTCGACAGTCCAGTTTTCCGAAGGATCGAAAATACAGATATCGGCCTTGTCGCCCACTGAGAGTTTTCCGCAATCCTTGCCAAGAACGCCTGCCGGGTCGGATGTGATTTTGGCGATCGCTTTCGATAGGTTGGATGGATCGTTTTTGAGGGATTGTCCCCATTTCAGTGTCAGGGACAGCAATAGTTCCAGACCGGTTGCTCCGGGAGTGGCTTCACCGAAAGGCAGGAGTTTTTCATCGTCATCTACCGGAGTATGATCCGAACAGATCGCGTCGATTGTGCCATCAAGCAGCCCTTCCGTGATTGCCACACGATCCGCTCTGGAGCGTAATGGCGGTGTCATTCTCGCGTTGGTATCGAAAAAGTCGATATCGTCTTCGGTCAGGTGGATGTGGTGAATGCCGACGTCGCAAGTGACGGGCAAACCGTCTTTTTTGGCACGGCGAACCAGTTCGATACCCTCTGCGGAAGAAAGGCGTCCCAGATGGATGCGTGCGCCAGTTACGCGCATCAATTCGAAAATGGTATGCAGACGGATCGTTTCGGCAATATAGGAAATGCCCGAGAGGCCCAGTCTGGCAGCGACCGGGCCGGAATGAGCCATTCCTTTTTTCGACAGATAGGGATCTTCCGGTTTCAGCCAGGTACTGTAATTGAACGAATTGGCATATTGCAGGGCACGCAACAGGACTTCCGTATCCACAACAGGTTCATTGGCCTGAGAAAAACCGATACATCCGGCATCCGTCAGCTCGGCCATTTCAGTCAATGCCTGTCCCTTCAAGCCGACTGTCAGGGCACCCAGAGGATAAACATGAGCCTGATTCAGGGCGGCAGCACGATACTTGAGCATTTCGACCAGTCCCGGTTCATCGAGAACAGGATCGGTATCCGGTGGGCAGACGAGGCTGGTGACGCCACCCTGCATCGCGGCCTGCATTTCGGAAGCCAGCGTCGCCTTGTGTTCATAACCCGGTTCACGAAGACGGGCCGAAAGATCGACAAAACCCGGAGAGACGACAAGACCGGCGGCATGGATCGTACGGTCGGGGGTGAAATTCGCAATGGCTTTGCCTGCGTCTTCCACAGCAAATATTTTTCCGTCGGCAATGGCGATATTTTTCAGGCCATCGATGCCATTGGCCGGATCGATCAGTCTTCCGTTTGCGATAAGCAGTTTCATACCAATATGTCCTCAATACTGTCCGGTTATTCTTTCTTTTTGTCCTGTACCTAGTTGCCTGCCAGAATACTCATAACGGCCATTCTGACGGCAATCCCGAAGGTTACCTGGGACAGGATGACGGCCTGTTTGCCATCAGCCACGGCGGAATCGATTTCAACACCGCGGTTCATCGGGCCCGGATGCATGACGATGGCGTCGGGTTCAGCCAGCGCAAGCCGCTCGGGTGTCAGACCGTAATTCTTGAAAAATTCCTGTGTGGACGGCAACAGTGCGCCATTGATGCGTTCATTCTGGACGCGCAGCATGATGACGACGTCGACGCCTTTCAGACCTTCATCCATATTGGTGAAAACACGGACGCCCATGTCTTCCATAAAAGACGGCAAAAGCGTTTTCGGGCCGATCACGCGGATTTCGGGAACGCCCAGTATTTTCATGGCATGGATGTCGGAACGGGCGACGCGGCTGTGCAGAATGTCGCCGATTATGGCAACTTTCAGATTGGTGAAATCCTTTTTGTAATGACGGATCGTATACATATCGAGCAGGCCTTGCGTTGGATGGGCATGGCGCCCGTCACCGGCATTGACGACGTGTATGTGATCCAGTTTGTGTTGATTCAGATGAGACGCGATCAGAAAAGGCGCTCCGGACTGGTCGTGACGCACGACGAACATGTCGGCGCTCATGGCCGTCAGGTTATCGACTGTATCCAGAAGCGTTTCACCCTTGCTGGTACTGGATGCCGCAATGTTCAGGTTGATGACATCGGCTGACAGGCGCTTGGCTGCGATTTCGAAAGTCGTCCGGGTACGGGTCGAGTTCTCGAAAAAGAGATTGAAAACGCTCTTTCCGCGCATCAAAGGCACTTTTTTGACTTCCCTGTCCGAGACGCTGACAAAGGAAGAGGCCGTATCCAGAATGTAATTCAGGATGTCTTTCGGCAAGCCGTTCAAGGCCAGAAGGTGTTTCAGCTCGCCATTGCTGTTCAGTTGAGGATTAGGCATTTTCCACCGTCAGAGTAAAAGTGTTGTCATCTAGGCGTTGCAAAACCAGCTTCTCGTTTTTTTCTGGGGAAACGTGGGCAGCGACGAAATCGGCTGCGATCGGCAGTTCGCGCTCACCACGGTCGACCAGTGCAGCCAGAAGAATGCGGGCAGGACGGCCGTAATCGAACAGTTCGTTGATTGCGGCACGGGTTGTCCTGCCCGTATAAAGCACGTCGTCGATCAGCAGGATCGTGGAATCGACCACGTCGAAAGGAATCTGGGTAGGTTTGACTTCTGCAGGCAATCCTTTTTGGGCATAGTCGTCGCGGTAAAAGGAAACGTCGATGAATCCTGGAGGATTGTCGAGTTTCAAATCGTCCACGATACGCTCGGCGATCCAGGCACCACCGGAGCGTATACCGACCACAGCGACTTTCGGAGTATTGGCCAAAGCGTCGCGGATTTGTTTCAAAAGCTTTTCATATAAAGCTTCAGCGTTCAGTTCAGTCAGGGATTGATTCATCGAAATATTGTTGCAAAATAAGGGCAGCTGCATGGGCATCGTCAGCTTTGCCACGTTGAAAATGGAGAACGGATGATGAATACCGTTCATCGACCATAATGATTTCAAGCGAGAAACGACCGCGCAGCTGATTGGCGAAACGCTTGCAGCGCCGGGTCATTTCATGCTCGGTTCCGTCCGGGTAGGAGGGCAGACCCACCACGAGTTTCGCCGGTTGCCATTCTTTTATCAGCACGCCGATCTCGGAAAAACGGATATCGTTGGCTTCGGCGTTAATGATTTTAAGAGGCCGTGCCGTACGGGACAATTCGTTGCCGATAGCGGTTCCAATCCGTTTCAGCCCGAAGTCGAAAGCGAGAATGACGCCCGGGATATTGTTCATTTTTTCTTTACCTGATTAACAGTATGTTGTTTTCTCAGGCATGTCCAACCTCATAAGTCAGTTTGTTCGGGTCGAAACCCAAAAGCTTTATCGCAGCAGTATAACGCTGTGAAATCGGCAAATCAAAAATGATCGAAGGATCGGCCGAGACAGTGAGCCAGCCGTTGTGGCTGATTTCCTGCTCCAGCTGTCCGGCACTCCATCCTGCGTATCCAATGCTGACGAGCATTTTTTCAGGGCCCGTTCCCGATGCAATGGCCTCGAGTATATCCCGTGAAGTCGTAAAGGCAACGTTATCGGAAATGGTCAGCATGGAGTTGAATTTCACATCCGGAGTATGCAGCACGAAACCCCGGTCATCCTGTACCGGGCCACCAAACATGACCGGTTTTTTGAATGGGGCCGGAATTTCGGTTTTCAGGTTCAGTTTTTCAAGCAAATGGTCGAGCGTCAGTTCCATGGGACGGTTGATGACGATACCAAGTGCACCGTAGTCATTGTGTTCGCATAAATAGACAACAGTTCCACCGAATATCGGATCATGCATCGATGGCATCGCTATCAGAAAATGATTCGAAAGGTTCATGGTATTTGTCTGCTTAAATGGCGTTTTAAAAATCGGACGTTCCATCCATTTATATATTGTTATTGTATCAGTGTTGACGTGTTTTCCTTCAAACGGACTGCTCCGGGAAACGACTTTACAGAAAAAATCCTTGCGAAATCTCCTGCAGGTCTCGTTCAGGGGTTCCATAGGGAAAAAACCAAGGTAAAATAGATGAAATGTGTGCAGCAAAAAAGGATGAAAAACTTTTGTTGCAGTGATCGAATTTTTTCTAGCCAGTCAAAATGACCATCAAATCTGATAAATGGATCCGGCGCATGGCCGAAGAGCACGGAATGATCGAACCGTTTGAAGCCGGTCAGGTTCGTTCCGTCAATGACAAAAAAATTGTTTCTTATGGTGTTTCATCATACGGTTACGATATCCGGTGTGCTGACGAATTCAAGATTTTCACGAATATCAACAGTACCATCGTCGATCCCAAGAATTTTGATGAAAATTCATTTGTCGATGTCAAAAGCGATGTCTGTATTATTCCTCCCAATTCGTTCGCTCTGGCAAGAACGGTTGAATATTTCCGTATCCCGCGTAATGTATTGACGGTTTGTCTCGGCAAGTCGACTTATGCCCGTTGCGGCATTATCGTC
>OOCI01002716.1_pt1 | contig 10431 bp, 6 predicted proteins | sample 1671761 | NCBI WGS metagenome assembly OOCI01 (sample SAMN06348190, study PRJEB24527) | human gut metagenome | biome: human gut; feature: ankylosing spondylitis patient; material: feces | host: Homo sapiens | place: China | collected 2015-10
ATGAGCGCATATGAAGTTACAGATAAGGTTGTAGAAGCAATCAACAGTGACAAGTATGATGTGATCATTTTGAACTATGCAAACTGTGATATGGTTGGACATACCGGCGTATTTGACGCTGCTGTAAAGGCTGTAGAAGCAGTTGATACCTGCGTTGGCCGTATGGTAGATGCAATCATGCAGAAGGGTGGTATTGCTTTTATTACTGCTGATCACGGCAACGCAGATAAGATGCTTGCAAGAGAAGAAAATATGGAATCACCATATCTGGAGGGACAGCTTCATAAAGTGCTCCCTGTTGTAAACAGAAATGGTTCCGACTCTGCAATGCTTGACAATACACTGGAATTCCTGGTAATGAGCGGCATGGAACTGCCTCTGGCGGTCATGATCGCTATCCCCGAGCCCTGGGCGAACAACAAGGCCATGTCCCAGACCAAGAGAGATTTCTACCAGTATTACGCTACCATGATGGAGCCCTGGGACGGCCCCGCATCCATCCTGTTCTCCGATGGAGATATCATGGGTGCGGTACTGGACAGAAACGGCCTGCGTCCTTCCCGTTATCTGATCACTGACGATGATACCCTGATCCTGTCTTCCGAGGTAGGTGTCCTTCCTGTTGATCCCACGAAGATCAAGTTAAAGGAAAGACTTCGTCCCGGCAAGATGCTCCTGGTCGATACCGTACAGGGCAGAGTCATTGACGATGAGGAGATCAAGGAAAAATATGCTTCCAGACAGCCCTATGGTGAATGGCTGGACAACAACCTGACAGAATTGAAGAGTATTCACATCCCGAACCAGCGTGTCCCTGAGTACACCTACGAAGAGCGTCAGCGGATGCAGAAAGCTTTCGGTTATACCTACGATGAGATGAAACAGAGCATTCTGCCTATGGCAAAGAACGGCAGTGAAGCGATTGCCGCTATGGGTGTGGATACGCCGCTTCCCGTCTTAAGCAAGACGAACCACCCGCTGTTTCATTATTTCAAGCAGCTGTTTGCACAGGTAACCAACCCGCCAATCGATTCCATCCGTGAGGAGGTTGTTACTTCTACGACGGTGTATATCGGATCTGCCGGAAACCTCTTAGAGGAAAAGCCGGAGAACTGTAAAGTACTTCGGATCAATAATCCGATTCTGACCAACACAGACCTGATGAAAATCCGCAATATGAAAGTAGACGGATTTAAGGTAGAAACCATTCCGATTATTTATTATAAGAATACCAGTCTTGAGAAAGCCGTAGATCGTCTCTTTATTGAGGCGGATCGTGCATACAGAGACGGAGCCAATATCCTGATCCTTTCCGACAGAGGCGTGGATGATAACCATGTGGCAATTCCTTCCCTGCTTGCCGTATCTGCATTGCAGCAGTATCTGGTAAAGACAAAGAAACGTACTTCCCTTTCCCTGATTCTCGAATCCGGAGAGCCGCGTGAGGTACATCATTTTGCAACACTGCTTGGTTTTGGTGCGAGTGCAATTAACCCATACCTGGCACTGGATACCGTAAAACAGCTGATCGACGAGCACATGTTAGACAAAGATTATTATGCCGCAGTTGATGATTATAACCATGCAATTATCACCGGTATTGTAAAGATTGCAGCCAAGATGGGTATTTCTACGATCCAGTCGTATCAGGGTTCCAAGATTTTTGAGGCACTTGGTATTGATAAAGATGTCATTGACAAGTATTTCACCAATACGGTCAGCCGCATCGGCGGAATTTCCATCAAGGATATCGAGAATGATGTCAATACGCTTCATTCCGCAGCCTATGATCCGCTGGGACTTGAAACCGATGTAACCCTTGACAGCAAGGGGCGCCACAAGATGAGAAGCGGAGCCGATGCGCATCTGTACAATCCGGCTACCATCCATCTGCTGCAGCAGTCTACCAAACGTGGGGACTATGAGATGTTCAAGCAGTATACGAGTCTGGTAGATGAAGAAGAAAAGCATACGAACCTGCGTGGACTGATGGATTTTGAGTACCCGAAGAAGGGTGTGAAGCTTGAGGAAGTGGAAAGCGTAGATTCTATTGTGACACGTTTTAAGACCGGAGCGATGTCTTACGGTTCTATTTCGAAGGAAGCACATGAGACACTTGCCATTGCCATGAATCACTTACACGGTAAGTCAAACACCGGTGAAGGTGGTGAGGACAAGGATCGTCTGACCGTCGGACCGGACGGAAAGAACCGTTGTTCCGCAATCAAACAGGTTGCATCCGGACGTTTCGGTGTTACCAGCCGTTATCTGACCAGTGCGCAGGAGATCCAGATCAAAATGGCACAGGGAGCAAAACCGGGTGAAGGCGGTCATCTGCCGGGCGGAAAAGTTTATCCGTGGATCGCAAAGACACGTCATTCTACTCCAGGTGTTGCACTTATTTCACCTCCGCCTCACCATGATATTTACTCGATCGAGGATTTGGCGCAACTGATTCACGATTTGAAAAACGTCAATCCGCGTGCAACGATTTCGGTCAAGCTGGTTTCCGAAGTCGGCGTCGGCACGATTGCCGCCGGGGTTGCCAAAGCCAAGGCCGACCATATCGTGATTTCCGGCCACGATGGCGGGACGGGCGCGTCGCCGCTGTCGTCGATCAAGCATACCGGTTCCCCTTGGGAAATCGGCCTGGCTGAAGCGCAACAGACATTAGTGCTTAACAATTTGCGTGGACGTGTCCGCATTCAGGCCGACGGCCAGATGAAGACCGGTCGTGATGTCGTGATAGCGGCAATTCTGGGTGCCGATGAAGTCGGTTTCGCCACAGCACCGCTGGTCACGCAGGGTTGCATCATGATGCGCAAATGCCATCTGAATACCTGTCCGGTCGGGGTAGCGACGCAAGACCCGGAACTGAGAAAGAAATTTTCCGGCAAGCCGGAATACATCGTCAATTATCTTTTCTTCGTCGCTGAAGAAATGCGGCAAATCATGGCGCAGCTCGGCATCCGGAAATACGAGGATCTGATCGGCCGCGTCGATTTGCTGGAAAAAGCGAAAGCCATTTCCAACTGGAAAGAGTCGGGACTGGATTTCAGCCGCCTCTTCTACGATCCGGTAGTGGATGGGAATGTCCATAAACGGCATTGTGAAACACAGGATCACGGTCTTGAAAAATCGATCGACAACCGTCTGATCGCACAGTCGGCGATTGCACTGGAAAACGGGGAAAAGATTTCTTTCATCTATCCGATCAAAAATGCCAACCGCAGTGTCGGCGCGATGCTTTCGGGTGAAGTTGCCAGACGGTTCGGTCATGTCCAGTTGCAGGGTACGGCAGGGCAGTCGGTCGGCGCTTTCCTGTCTCACGGCATCACACTGGATCTGGTCGGGGAAGCGAATGATTATGTCGGAAAAGGCCTGTCAGGCGGGCGCATCATTATCCGGCCACACGCCCAGTTCCGCGGACAGCCCGATAAAAACATGATTGCCGGCAATACGGTTTTGTACGGGGCCATTTCCGGCGAGGCCTACATTTATGGTATTGCCGGTGAACGTTTTGCCGTGCGCAATTCCGGGGCACTGGCAGTGGTCGAGGGCTGTGGCGATCACGGTTGTGAATACATGACGGGCGGAACGGTCGTTGTACTGGGTGAAACCGGTCGCAATTTTGCGGCAGGGATGTCGGGAGGTATCGCTTATGTTTACGATCCGGATAAAGCCTTCGGGCGCAAGTGCAATCTCTCCATGGTTTCTCTTGAGCCGGTTCTCTCCTGCTTCGATCAGGAAGCCAGTATCGAAAAAGCCGTCTGGCATCGTCTTGGCCTGAACGGAGAAGCACAGACAGATGAAATGATTCTCAAACAACTGATCGAAAATCATTTCACGCATACCGGCAGCATGACAGCACGGTATTTGCTGGAAAACTGGTCGAATTGCCGTGAGGATTTCGTCAAGGTTTTCCCGATGGAATACAAGCGCGCTCTGAAGGAATTGTATTCGGAAAAAAATGAGAGAACGGATGTGGCGGCAGCCTGAACCGGTCATAGTCAGGAAAAAGCGGATTGAGGTGAAAAATGGGAAAAGTAACTGGGTTCATGGAATTTGACCGTATCGAGGAAACGCATCTGGTACCAGCTCAGAGGGTCAAAAATTACAGGGAATTCACGATGACGCTGGTGGACAATCAGGCTCGTGAACAGGGGGCACGCTGTATGGATTGCGGGACTCCTTTCTGTAACAACGCGTGCCCGATTCATAATCTGATTCCGGATTGGAACGATCTGGTTTATCGTGGCGAGTACAAACTGGCGCTCGACAAATTGCAGGCGACGAACAATTTTCCGGAATTCACTGGCCGGATTTGTCCTGCGCCATGTGAGCCTGCCTGTTGTCTGGGTGTAATCGGGGAGCCGGTCGGCATCCGTTCCATCGAACGTTTCATTATTGAAAAGGGCTGGGAAGAAGGCTGGGTTGTTCCCCATCCTGCAAAGGTAAAGTCTGGCAGGAAAGTGGCGATTGTCGGTTCGGGCCCTGCCGGTCTGGCGGCAGCCCAGCAACTCGCGCGTGCCGGACATGATGTCGTCGTTTACGAAAAGAACGATAAAATCGGTGGGCTGCTGCGGTACGGTATTCCCGATTTCAAACTGGAAAAACAGATTGTCGATCGCAGGCTGGAGCAGATGAGAGCGGAAGGTGTCGTTTTTCGCACGAGTGTTCTGGTCGGCAAGGTTTTGCCGCCTCATATCCAGAATATGGCGACTGAAGTCATCGATCCGGAAACGCTTAAAGAAGAATTCGATGCCGTCATTCTGGCATGCGGAGCAGAACAGCCAAGAACGCTGGATGTGCCGGGTGCGGATCTGCATTATGCAATGGAATTTTTGTGTGCACAGAACCGCAAGGATGCGGGAGAAAGGGGAAAGAACCGGCTTTCCGCTGAAGGCAAACGGGTCGTCATCATCGGTGGCGGCGATACGGGTTCGGACTGTGTCGGGATCGCAAACCGTCAGGGGGCGGCCAGCATTTTACAAATCGATCGCAATGCAAAATTGCCCGACACTATCGACAAGTCTCTGGTCTGGCCATACTGGCCGAAACAGTTCACGGTTTCTTCTTCACAGGAAGAAGGCTGCGAACGGGATTTCCGGATTCAGACAAAACGTATAGAAGGGAAACGCGGCAAGGTCGAGAAAATCATAGCCTGTCGGGTCAATTCGGTTGGCGGTCGCTATGTCGATGAACCCGGCAGTGAATTTTCGATTGAGACGGATATGGTCTTGCTGGCAATGGGATTTTCGGCGCCTGCCGGTACGGTACTTGATGCGTTCGGTGTGCAAAAGGATATGGCGGGCAATGCCATGGCTGCAAAGGAAGGGGAAAACCGTTTTCAGACCTCGGTCGAAAAAGTGTTTGCAGCAGGTGATGCCCGTCGTGGGCAATCACTGGTTGTATGGGCTCTGCATGAAGGCAGGGAATGTGCGGCAGCCGTCGATCGCTTTTTGATGGAAAGGACAAATTAACAATCTGATACAAAAATCGCATCCAATGTCGTCAATTATTGATGGCGGTCTGTTATATTGTGTCCGTTAAGGTAGTATCATTGCTGGCAATTAAATAATGGTGCCATTGTGTCCGGCATCCGTTAAAATATTTCTTTTAATATTCAATTCATATCATTATGAAAATCCAGGGCAGCATAGTTGCACTAGTCACTCCAATGAATACCGATGGCAGCGTCGATCTCGACAGCATGCGTCGCCTGATGGACTGGCAGATTGCAGAAGGTACGGACGCTTTCGTCATTGTCGGAACAACTGGCGAATCGCCTACGGTCAATGTAGATGAACACGCCGAACTGATTCGCGTCGCGGTCGAGCATTCCGGCAAACGGGTGCCGATTATCGCCGGCGCCGGTGGCAATTCGACAGCGGAAGCCATCGTCTTGACCCGTTATTCCAAAATGGCTGGCGCAGATGCGACTTTGCAGGTTGTCCCTTATTACAACAAACCGACCCAGGAAGGCATGTTCCAGCATTTCAAAAGCATTGCCGAAGCAGTCGATTTGCCGGTCATTCTCTATAATGTTCCGGGCAGAACGGTTGCCGATATGTCCAACGAGACAATCGTGAGATTGTCGCAGGTGAAAAACATTATCGGCGTCAAGGACGCGACGGGTAACATCGCCCGCGGCATCGATCTGTTGCGTCGGGTGCCTGACGACTTTTCCGTTTTTTCGGGAGACGACTCCACGGCCATGGCGCTCATGTTGTGCGGTGCGAAAGGCAATATTTCGGTTGTCGCCAACGTCGCTCCGAAGAACATGCATCTGATGTGCGCTGCGGCAATCAAGGGCGATATCGCAACCGCGCGCAAGCTGAACAATCTGATGTTGCCACTGAGCCAGCAATTGTTTGTCGAACCCAATCCGATTCCTGTCAAATGGGCAATGAAGGAAATGGGTATCATTCCTTCAGGAATCCGCCTTCCGCTGGTGACGCTTTCCGAAATGTATCAGGATGGCGTTCGCAAGGCATTGAAAGAAAGTGGTGTGCTCGCCTGATCGGTGGCGACCAATACAGTCTAAATTGAGTTTCCATATTTCATGGACGACGGGAAGTTGACACTTATGGTTTTGAACAAAAAAGTTGGTTCTCTTTTATTGGGATCGTTGACAGTCATAAGCTTGACGTCCTGTAGTGCATTCGACTCCCTGCTGGAAGCGGATCGTATCGATTACAAGAGCGCGACACCGAAGACTCCGGGCCAAAGGCTGGAAATCCCGCCTGATGCAAAGGGATAACCGGTATTCAATTCCTGAAGCATCTTCTTCAGGCGTGGTAACCGCGTCGGGTTATAACCAGCAACAACAGGAAGTACGACCGGCTTTGGCAGGCTCGCCGGGTGTCGTCGCGCCGAAAGAGGCAACGGACATTCGTATCGAAAAACATGGCAGTCAGCGCTGGCTGGTCGTCAATCGGTCTCCTGAAGTGTTGTGGCCCGAAATCAAGGAATTCTGGCAGGACAATGGTTTCCTGATCAATGTGGATTCCCCTGACACCGGTATTATGGAAACGGACTGGGCGGAAAATCGTGCCAAGATCCCTCAGGATTTCATCCGCCGGACTTTGGGCAAGGTACTTGATTCATTATATTCCACCGGTGAACGCGATAAATTCAGAACCCGTCTGGAACGTAATGCCGACGGCACGACCGAAATTTACATCAGCCACCGTGGCGCACAGGAAGAACTCGTTGGTGTAAACCAGGATTCGACTGTTTGGACGGCCCGTCCGTCCGATCCCGAGCTGGAAGCGGAATTCCTGTCCCGTCTGATGGTTCAGTTAAGCGATATCAACCAGAAAGAAAAGGTCAAGGCCAAGGCGCTTGCGGAAAGCAAAACCGTTGTGCTGGCGCCCAAAGCCACTCTGGTCAAGGAAAATGATACTTCCAAGGTTGTCGTCCATGAACCTTTCGACCGTGTCTGGCGTCGTGTCGGCCTTGCTCTGGATCGTGTCGGCTTTACTGTTGAAGACCGCGACCGTTCGAAGGGTCTGTATTACGTCCGTTACGTCGATCAGGACAAGGATGCGAAAAATACCCCGGCGAAGCAAAAAGGCTTCTTCGAGAAAATGTTTACTTTCTCTGAAAATGAAAAAGTCGCCCAGCGTTTCCAGATTGCTGTCAGGGAATTTGATGGCAAATGCGATATCGTTGTCCTGACTGACAAGGGACAGCCTGAAACAACATCGACAGGCAAGAAGATTGTGAACCTGTTGTATGAGCAGTTGCGCTAAAACTTTTTTGAGTGGCGATCCGGTTTGAGGTTTACAAGTTTGGGGAGTGGCAGCAAGGGTAATTCCTTGCTGGTGTCGACGGAAGACGGTCTGACGTCCACGACCGTTATGATGGATTGCGGTTTCGGGATACGGGAGATAACCCGGCGGCTGAAACGGGCCGGTTGCGAGCCGGCCGATCTGTCTGCCATTGTCGTCACTCACGAGCATAGCGACCATGCGGGAAGTGCCCTGACGCTGGCAAAACGATATCAGATCCCCCTCTGGATGAGTTACGGTACTTTTCAATCTCTCGGAAAAGATTTTTCCGGGGTCGAACTCAATTTCTGCCGCGACGGCGATTCTTTTTCCGTCAATGATTTTCAAATCAATGCGTTCACGGTTTCTCACGATGCACGGGAACCGCTCCAGTTTTCCATTTGTGATGGTCATGTCAAATTCGGGATGTTGACCGATACGGGTCAGGTAACCCCACATATTTCAAATGCCCTGGCAGGGTGCGATGCTCTCATGATCGAATGCAATTACGATGAGCAAATGCTTGAAAAATCAGTTTATCCTTATTACCTGAAAAAACGGATCAGCAGTATTTACGGGCATTTATCCAATGACTGTGCAGCCGGTTTTCTGAATGAATATGGTTCTTCACACCTGAAAACCATTATAGGGGCACATTTGAGCCAGAATAACAATTTGCCTGAACTGGCGAAAAGGGCAATCGATGCTGTTGTCGGCAGCAATGCAATCGAGGTAGTGATTGCTACACAGGAAGAAGGATTCGGCTGGATGAAACTCGCTGGAATCTGACGGTCGGAAGTGACCGTTTCGGGACAAGAAAAAAGCCGATCCGAAGATCGGCTTTTTTTGCGGAGCAAGAATTATTTCTTGGCAGCGTCTTTGGCAGCAGCAGCGGCGTCTTTAGCAGCGCCAGCAGCGTCTTTGGCTGCGTCTTTAGCGGAAGCAGCTGCGTCTTTAGCAGCGTCTTTAGCATCAGCAGCAGCATCTTTAGCAGCAGGAGCAGCAGCGTCTTTAGCTGGAGCAGCAGGAGCAGCAGCTGGAGTTGCTTCAGCAGGTTTTTTTTCAGCTGGTTTTTCGCCAACTTTACATGCGGTCAGAGCCAGAGCCATCAGGCCAACGAGCAATAAAGACTTTTTCATTTGTAATCCTTAATTAAATATAGGTTATTACCGGTAATTAAAATACTACATGAATAGAGTGTTACCGAAAACTTGTGTTACGCAACGACAACTCTCTAATAGCGCAGATTATAGCCACTTTTTCCGGATGTAGTCGCTGCTTTTTGATGTTTTTGCATCTATTTTGCAATCTCGCAACAGGTTTTGAGGCAGGTTCAAATGGTTTAGGCTGGCTCAAACAAAAGATTGAGAAATATCATAATTGAATTTCAAGTAACCAAGTTGTCATAACATAATGGTTCGTGGATTTTTATATTTAGAAAACAGATATTTAATTCTTTTTTTATGGAAAAAAATCATATGAAAAACAGCCACTTTTTTGCCAGAAACGGGGTTTTGTTTCTGTCTGGAAATGAAATGGTTCGGTAAAATATGTTGTGAAGTAACTATTAAATATTGGAAGTAACTCTATAAATCCGGTTTTTAAGTTAAAAAAAGTAAATCGTTTGAGCAAGTTGACGTTATATGCACCCGTGCTTGCATTTAAACACTCGTGAAGCAGGTATAATTTTTCATCTGAATAACAAGGCCATCAGGAGAAAGTATGAAAATTGCCAAGAATACAGTAGTGACCGTTCACTACAAATTGTCTGATGCACAAAACAATATGCTCGAAGATGGGCAGGAACCGATTGTTTATCTCCATGGTGGTTACGACGATACCCTGCCTGCTCTTGAAAAAGCTCTTGATGGGCAGGATGTCGGTTATCAGACAATGATTCAGGTGGAACCGGAAGACGCATTCGGGGACTACGATCCGGCGCTCTTGAAAATTGAACAGAGGGAGCTTTTTCCGGAAACCCTTGAAATCGGGATGCAGTTCGAAGGCGTACCTGACAATGCCGATCCTGCTGATGAACCCGCTATTTATGTTGTGACGGATATTGCCGATGGAAAAGTGATACTTGACGGCAACCACCCATTGGCTGGCATCGCCTTGCGTTTTGAACTGACGGTGACAGACGTCCGGTCAGCAACCGAAAAGGAAATCGAGCAGGGCCATGTCAATGACATCGACGATCCTGATGACGATGAAAACGGAAACGACCATTTCAGAAGTATCGTTTTGCATTGACCTAAGTCATTGTTTCATTTCCATGATTGACCAGTATTGGCCGGTCACGCTAAAATATCAGATTGCTTGAATTCTGGGAGCAGCATGCGACGTAAACTGATTGTTGGAAACTGGAAAATGAATGGCAGCCTGGCCATGAATGCCGAATTGTTAAACGGCATCAGGGAAGGGCTGGCAGGCATTGACTGTGATCTGGCGATCTGTGTCCCGTTTCCGTATCTGGCGCAATGTCAGGCAGCGCTTGAAGGAACCGACGTTGCCCTGGGCGCACAGGATGTTTCTGCCCATGCGGTAGGAGCCTACACAGGCCAGATTTCAACGCGTATGTTGCTGGATTTCGGTTGCAAGTATGTCATTGTCGGTCATTCCGAACGACGTGAATACTGCAATGAATCGGATGAAC
>OOCI01002718.1_pt1 | contig 10426 bp, 12 predicted proteins | sample 1671761 | NCBI WGS metagenome assembly OOCI01 (sample SAMN06348190, study PRJEB24527) | human gut metagenome | biome: human gut; feature: ankylosing spondylitis patient; material: feces | host: Homo sapiens | place: China | collected 2015-10
CTGTTATTTTTATATTAAATCTCCATTTTTTAAATAACTATATAAATGTATTTCCATAATTGGATGTATATTCCAATATAAGATAGTGATGATAGTTGAATGGAACAATAAAAAACATATAATGTTGATTTAATCGAAGCATTCGAAGACCGGGAATCGCAGGATCGGATCGGAAGTCGGAGCTGTAACCTACCGTCGCATACTGAAAAGGAAAGACTCCGATTGAAGAATCGGCCTGTTGAAAGAACCGGCCCGGGAATCCCCGGGCCGGGAATGGTTCCATCAGAGTTTTCCAAGGAGTGTCCTGACCACCTTATCGGTGTCGCTGACCGTATCCATGGACGGGATGTCCTCGGGAAGCACCCACTCGAATCCCTCGTTCTCCTCGTTGAGTACAGCCTCTGCACCCGGAACGCGGTACGCGAACGGATACACCTTCCAGAGGATCTTCCCCTCCCTCACGTACATGGGATCCAATGCGGCATCCGGAACCCCGACCTCGATCGAGGTCTCCTCCTTGATCTCACGTCCGGCCGCATCCGCGGGAGCCTCTCCGGGCTCGATCTTCCCAGACACGAGGGACCACCTTCCGGGGAACGAGTGGCAGCGGTCCGGACGCTTGAGCATGAGGACCTTTCCGTCCCTGAGCAGGACGGATGATACCGACTCCTTGATCTCCACACCCCTTATCTCCACGGTTCCGGATCCGGCGTCGACATCGACGATGTCGCCGTCCTCGAACATGCCCACGGACGGGATGGAGTCCACCATCGGGATGGATGCGATCACGGCACCGGTGGCGACAATCGTCTCCGCCGATTCGTTGATCACTGCGGCGGGTGCGACACCGTGCACCATCAGGTCGTACATGACGAAGGATCCGACGGTGCTGCCCTTGCCCTTGGGGAACACCAGAACCTTCCCCGCCACGTTTCCGCCCCTTCCCACACGGAGGTCGCCGGTGGAGCCGTCGACGCCACCCAGGAAGCTGAGCGGTTCATCCAGCTTGATCACCTCTCCAGAAGCTGTGCCGGACATGATCGTGCGTCCTTCTATCCTCACATTACCAACTCCATCAGAGCGGGGATGTCCCTGCAGAGGGCCTTCTGGGAGCAGAGCGTCGGAAGGTAGTTACCGGCCTTGGCGGAATTGGTGCCGGTGCGCTGGAACGCGCCTTCGATCGGCGCGACGACCATGCATGTGTCCGCGAGGACGGGACCGAACTCCTCCATCACCTTCACATCCTCCGGACATCTGTCCCTGACCTCCGCCGAGGTGCAGAACCAGATCTCGATGTCCTTGTTCACCTTCCTCTTCCCCTTCAGGAACGAGGCGATCTGATGCATCTCCTTCTCCGTGAGATGCGGGCATCCGATCGCTATAAGCTGGACGTCCTCGACCGTGTTCAGCTTGTCGTATGCGGCCTTGAGCTCTGCCTCGCCGATGCTGATGGTCTCCAACCCGGAGACATCCTGGCTTCCGGCCTCGGGGGTCACACCCTCCGCATGCCAGAGTGCCACGGATCCGGATGCCGCCATCGCGGAAGAGAGCGCCTTGGCCTCCTCCACCCCCATCTCAGGTCCGAGTCCCCTGAAGTACGGGATCCCCGAACCGATGGCCATACCCACCGCCTGTCCGAGCAGGGAGTAGGAGAACACGGACCCGTCGATGTCAGCGTTGATGACCACGGTGGGCCTCCTCTTCTCATCCAGATGCAGACCGTAGTTGGCGGTCTTCCCGAGAATGGCAGCGGCCAGTGCGCCCGGTCCACCCTCCCTGTTCGTCCTGGCTCCGATGTAGGAGTTCACGAACGACAGCGCAGAGGACTCCGCCCATGCGACGTGGTCCCCCAGGGACGGGACGTTGGCACCGGTGTACGGGGTGCACGAGCATGTCGTCCTGATCCCCATCTGTCCGTAGAGATCGATGATCCTGAGCTGCTTCTCGGCGAACTCCGGCGTTATATGCATCTCCGCCCAGCGCTCCCTGTCCATTCCGACAGGGTTGAGGGTCGACGGGACGCTGACCTTCGCACCTCCTGCCGCCATGTCCTCGAGATACTTCAGTCCGCCATCGCCGATGGTCTTGTAGGATGCCCCGGACAGATGAGCCGATGTGATGTCGATGAGGTCGTCCGCACCGTAGATCTTGCCCAAGGCGGTGACGAGTTCCATAGCCTTCTGCTTGCCCTCGCCCTCCTCTCCGTTGAGGATGGCCTCCTCCTCCCTTGTAAGGTCCATGGACCCCCGATGCCTTCCAAGGTTATGAACCCAGTCGAACGATTCCAGTCGGACACCGCCGGAGGAGGGTCCGTCTGCCGTCAGGCCGGTGCCGTCATCCCCTGATGCGCCGTAACACTCGAGGGAAAGATGCGGCGATCCCCGTGAAGGCCGGATGACCATGGTGCGGATCCATACCTGTGAACTACGATGAGCATTGGACACGATGCATTCACATCACGGCCAGGTACCTTCCGCCGATCGCCCCGAGGACGCACACGACGGAGTTGAGGACGATGTTCCCGCCGGCCTGCCAGTACTGGCCGTCGCACAGGAGGTTCACCGTGTCGATGGAGAACGTGGACATCGTGGTGAAAGCGCCGAAGAACCCTGTGAACACCATCGTCTTCATCGGCCCGTCGGCGTAGATGCCGTACCTGAACATAAGGAACGACGCCAGGCAGCACCCGACGATGTTGACGATGAACGTCGCCCAGGGGAACGCCGTCTCCACCGCACGGTACACACAGAATCTGGACAGCGCACCGAGAGCTCCGCCCAACGCGACCGCTGCGAATGGCACTACAGGTCCGAGGTCCATGGGTCTGGGAACGACACCTCCGATTTACAGATATCGCACCGTGTTCGTCCATGAGAGCATCGGTATGAAATAATAGTTGTATATTTCCAACCATCATGGGACTGGAGCAAGAACTGGAGCGCTTCTATTCGAGCGTCAGGATGTCCGAACTCAGATTCAGCGGCCGTTTCGGCTCGGATGTGGACTACAGATCGCTGCTCTACCTCGACCTGATCCGGTACGAGGAGGGCTGCACCGCGAGCAAGATATCGGAGATGCTCGGTGTCGACAAGTCCACCGTGTCCAAGAAGATCGACTCCCTGGTAGCCAGAGGCATGGCTGTCAAGGTCCGCGACCCCGACGACGGGAGGATCCAGAGGCTGGCCCTCAGCGAGGAATGGCGCACGATGTACGACGAGAACGACGCCCCCTACGACAGGGTACTCGAACGCCTGGAGACGGAGCTCTCCGACTCCGAGAAGGCCGTGGTGTGCAGAGCTCTCGGGATATTCTCCGAAGAACTGGACAGGGAGTGACCTTGGAATCCGAGCACGAGATCTACGGCAGGATGCCCGTCTGGCGCCTGTTCCTGAAATGCTCCATACCCGGGATGATCTCCGGACTTGTATGGGCGATATGCACCATAGCCGACGGCATATTCGTCGGGAACTTCCTGGGGAGCGACGCTCTGGCGGCCGTCAACCTCGCATGGCCCATCATGACCGTGTTCATGGCCGTCTCCGACATGGTCGCCGCTGGTTCATCGGTCCGGATATCCATGCACCTTGGAAACGGGGATGAGGACATGGCACGCAGGGTGTTCTCCGGTTCCGTGAGGCTGATAGTGGCGATCTCCGTCGGGTTCCTGCTCATCGGCGTCCTGCTGGGAGGGCCGATCGTCCGTGCGATGGGCGCGGAGGGGTTCGTTGCCGATGCCGCAGCCCAGTACATCGCCGTGTTCTCGCTCTTCGCACCGGTCGGCCTGCTGTTCTTCGCCACAGACAACTACCTGAGGATCTGCGGCGCCGTGAACTTGAGCATGTACGTGAACGTGGGGGTCGCGGTGCTCAACATCATACTCCTGGCGGTTCTGATCGGATGGCTCGGATGCGGGACATGGGCGAGCTCCCTGGCCACCAGCCTCAGCGTCGCCGTTGGTTCCGTGGTGGCGCTTGTACCGTTCCTACGCAGGAGGCTCGTCCTCCGCTTCGTCAGGGACAGGATGGATCTGCGCACGGTCGGAAAGGTCCTGTACAACGGAATCTCCACGTTCTTCAACAGTATCTCCGGATCCCTGTTCGGGATCGTGGCGAACATCGTGCTTCTGTCCATCTCGGGTAACGACGGGGTCGCCGCCTACGGCATCGTGATGTACGTCAACTCCATCGTGTTCTCCCTTTTCACTGGAATGAACTCGGCGATGCAGCCTGCCCTGAGCTACAACCATGGGGCTGGTGACGGGAACAGGGTCAGGTCGATATTCTCGGTCATGTCCCTGGCCTCGATGGCGATGGGTATCGCCGTGACCGCACTCTGCATATGCGCCAACGGCCCGCTCACAACCCTGTTCCTCGGGGACAACAGCCCCGGCGTGGCGGAGATGGCCGCATCCGGTCTGACGGTGTTCGCATTGACCTATCTGTTCTCATGGGTCGCGGTTAACGCGAACCAGACCCTCGCGGCGACGGACCTGCCCGCGCACGCGCTGTCCATCGGACTGATGTCCCAGCTGGTCATCCCGTCCGCGATACTGATCCCGATGTCATCCCTGGGGATCGACGGGGTATGGTGGTCCATGGTTGTGGCTGCCATGGTGTCTGCGGCCTTCGCGGCCGGGATGCTCCTTCTCGGGACCCGGAGAGGGATATTCAGGAAGCATCCTCCTGTGACCGTCCGCGACGTCGGAGAAATGTCGCGATGACGCAATGAAGGTTTCAGACCCCGGGTGAATCCCGGGGTCGTCGGGTTTCAGATCCCCTGGACCTTGATCATGAATCTGAGGCAGTACGGGATCTTGCCGCCCTCGACGGCCTTGTGGGCCTCCACACACGCCATGCAGTCTCCGTGCCTGGGGCACTCGGTCTTGGGACAGTTGCAGTTGGGATTCAGTTCCTGAGACATACTGTCCGGATGCACATCGTCGGATAAACCAGTTGTTTTGAAAAAAGAAGGTTCGGAACATCGATGATATGACTGGCGATAGAGTGAGTGATAGAGTGAGTGATAGAGTGAGTGATAGAGTGAGTGATAGAGTGGATGATTAATAATATGAAACCGATTACAATCAGATGATTCTAGATGATATCCCATATTTTGAGATTAATACGAGTATATTCTCCAAGATTACCCAAATAGATAAGCTCCGCGACTCTTGTAAAGGATTGGCCAATAGAAGAATGGAGCTTAGACTTCGTAAATCGAGCAACCTGCGTTCGATTAACTCATCCCTTGCAATAGAAGGTAATGAGATTGATATTCTGAAAATGAGGGAGATGATCAACGGCAGAACAATTGAGGGGCCGTTTGACGAGATATTGGAAACCCAAAACGCACTTAAGGCATATGATGGGATCCACGATGTTGACATCTGGTCTGTGGATAGTTTTCTCCAGTTACATGACACGATGATGTTCGGACTCGTCGAACAATCCGGATTCCGTACCCATGGCGTCTGCATAGCCGAGGGCGACAGGATCTACTACGTGGCGCCAGAAGCCGAAAAGGTAGAGCCTATGGTTAGAAAACTGCTCGACTGGTGCCGGGACTCCGATTATCCAGCACCTATAACGGCCGCAATAGCCCACTACTACATCGAGGCGATACACCCATTCCCAGATGGCAACGGAAGAATCGGACGTCTATGGCACTCAGCGGTCCTTCACAGATACGACCCTATATTCGATCTGGTCCCTATGGAGTCGAAGATACGTGAAAGACAGGGCGAATACTACGCAGTACTCGAAAGATGCCAACACAGAGAGGTCCAGGACTGCACCGAATTCATAGAGTTTTGTCTGGATGCCAACATCGCATCACTCACCGACCTAATGCATCTGAAGGATCCTAACATCTCCAAACTGATGGATGCGATGGGGACGGACCCGATGAGCTCATACGAAATCATGAAGAGGATGGGGCTGAGCCATAAGCCCCACTTCATGAAGGCATATCTTCATCCGGCGATGGAATACGGACTCGTATCCATGACCGTTCCGGATCATCCGAACAGCAGACTTCAGAGATACCGTCGCGTGTTCATCTGACCTCGTTCACCGGCTTCCTGATGTCGGCGAACTGGAACTCCAGAGCCTTGGGGAGATCCTCGACGGCGACCTCCACCTGATACCCCACCTTCCCTGCGCTGAAATAGATCCTCTCGTGCTGCTGTGCTGAGGCGTCGATCGTCACCCTCATGGGTCTCTTCAGACACAGCGGCGAGCATCCTCCGTGGACATAACCCGTCAGAGGGAGGAGGTCCTTCGACTTGATCATCGAGACCGACTTCTCCCCGACGCTTGCGGCAGCCTTCTTGAGATCCAGGTCGCCGGAGACCGGTACGAGGAAGACGTAGTAGCTCCTCTCCTTCCCCTCGGTCACCAGGGTCTTGAAGACCAGGTCCGGGTCCTGACCCTGCACCTTGGCCACCTCGATGCCGCTCAGGGCCCCGCCCTCGTAGTGGTGGGCGGTGTAGGGTATCCCCAGCTTCTCCAGGTGTCTCATCGGGTTGGTCTTGGTCTCCATGAGATGCAATCCGACAATCGGATATTTGACGGTGTCGAAGACAGGCCCATAGCGACCTTGCCGGCCGTTTCTCCCAAAGATACATTAACGACCGCGCATAAACCTTGGACAGAGGCCTCATATGAGCAACATATGGCACGACATCAATCCCAAGAGGATCTCCCCCGAAGACTTCATGGTCGTCGTCGAGATCTCCAAGGGCAGCAAGAACAAGTACGAGCTCGACAAGGAGACCGGACTCCTGAAACTTGACAGGATCCTGTACACCTCGACCCACTACCCGGCAAGCTACGGCTTCATCCCCAGGACATACGCCGACGACGGCGACCCCCTGGACGCGCTCGTGCTCTGCTCCGAGCCCATCATCCCCATGACCCTCGTCAGGTGCTACCCAATCGGAGCCATCAAGATGATCGACAACGGCGCAAACGACGAGAAGATCATCGCGATCCCCTATGACGACCCCACGTACAACGGGTACAAGGACATCTCCGAGCTGCCCAAGCACCTGTTCGACGAGATGGCCCACTTCTTCACCGTCTACAAGGCTCTGGAGAACAAGACAACAGCCGTCGACGAGATCATCGGGTCCGACAAGGTCGAGGCCATCATCAAGGGCGCCATCGACCACTACAAGGATTGCTTCTGCTGATCCCGGGTCCCTCAATGGGACTTCAAAACCGTTTCCTTTCCATTTCGTTTTAAATACAGTCATCGTTTAACGCCGTTTATGGAGTACGATATGATCATCTACGAATCCGAGGCAGCGAGACAGAGGAACCCCGCGGACACTGAGAGGTTCGACAGGTCCTGGGACGCGCTCAAGGCCGCCGGGATCGAGGTCGGCAGGGTCCTCTGCGATTCGGCAGACGACATCGACGAGGGCGAGGCGGCAGAGATCGTCAGGGCGAAGGGACTCGGTGAGCTCCCGATCTGCCTGTATCAGGGCGTCTCCATAAGCGTCGGGGAGTATCCCTCCGATCAGGATCTGGCCGATTTCCTGGACGCCCCCGATGGGACCCTTAGCGTCAACAAGCAGGGGCCCCCGGCGATGGGCAACGACATCATGCCGGCTTGCGCCTGCGGCAGCAGGAACCCCAACAGGAGGTGATGGCTCTGGGCCGCCGCCGGGACCCATCAGGTTATCTGTCCCGAGCGCATACCGTCGGCCCATGAGGATTACCATAGACGGCACGGTCCAGGGGGTCGGATTCAGACCCGCGGTGTACCGTGCCGCCTCCCGCGCCGGTGCCTCGGGAGCTGTATGGAACGACGGCTCGTCCGTGGTGATTGACACGGACCGCGGGGAGGAGCTCCTCCGCGAGCTCATGTCGGACCTCCCTCCGCTGGCCGAGGTCCGGTCCGTTCGCAGGGACGATTCCGAATACGATGGCCCGGAGGGCTTCTCGATAGTGCCGTCCTCCGGACAGGGATCGGGAGCATCCATCCCGGCGGACAGCGCCGTGTGCGACAGATGCGTCAGGGAGATCTTCTCCCCTGGCCGCAGGCACATGTACCCTTTCACCACATGCACAGACTGCGGGCCAAGATTCACGCTCCTGAAGGGGATGCCATATGACCGCAGACTCACGTCCATGGACTCATTCCCGATGTGCCCACATTGTTCGGGGGAGTTCCGCGACCCCGGGGACAGGAGGTTCCACCACCAGACGGTGTGCTGCCCGGTCTGCGGACCCGGATACAGGCTGGAGCTGCAGGACGGCACCGCGGTGCCTGGGGATCCTATCGAGAAGCTCGCCGGGATCCTCGACGACGGCGGAAGGGCGGTCGTCAAGGGCTGGGGAGGGATGCACATATGCTGCAACCTCGACGTGATCGGCGAGATGAGGGAGTGGTACGGCCGCAGGAACAAGCCCTTCGCTGTGATGGCAAGGGACATGGATGCGCTCCGCGGGTACGCCGAGCCGACGCCGGAGGAGGAGAGGCAGCTGCTCTCCCCCAACCGCCCGATCGTCCTCATTCGCAAGAGGGACCGCCCAGAGACGGAGCTTGCCTCCCCCGGACTCGACAACATAGGGATGTTCCTCCCGTACACCGGGATGCACCACATCCTGTTCTCACATCTCAGGCACGACGCCCTCGTGATGACGTCCGCGAACGTCCCGGGCGAGCCCATGGTCACCGATGACGACAAGGCAAAGGAACTGGGCGCCGACGCCTATCTCCTTCACAACCAGCCCATCCTCAACCGTGCGGACGACACCGTCCTGAGGATGTTCGGGGACCGGACCCAGTACATACGCAGGTCCAGAGGAAGCATACCCTTCGGACTCGACATCGGGATGGATGGGGATGCGGTCGCGCTCGGCGCCCAGGAGAACCTCACGGGATCGGTGGCCTCCGGCGGCAGGATCTGGCCCACGCAGTACATCGGGAACGGCGAGAAGATCGGCGTCCCCGAGTACCTGGAGGAGGCGGTGCGCACGCAGATGCGCCTGGTCGGGTGCACCCCCGACATAGTGGCCGTGGACCTGCACCCAGGATACTCCAACCGCAGGCTCGGAAGGATGATCGCGGAGGAGTGCGGCGCCGAGACCATCGAGGTGCAGCACCACTGGGCCCACGCCGCATCCCTGATGGCAGACCAGCACCTGGACGGGTGCGCGGTCCTGACGCTCGACGGCACCGGGCACGGCGACGACGGCATGGCGTGGGGAGGCGAGGTCCTGGCATCGGATCTGGACTCGTACAGGAGGGTGGCCCACCTGGAGTACATCCCGCTACTGGGTTCGGAGAGGGCGCTCTACGACCTGCGCAGACTGAGATTCGCGATAGACATGATGAACGGGGCCGAGAACCACGACTTCAGCGACAGGGACGCCTCGGTCCTCTCCAAGCTCATGGACAGGAGCGTGAAAAGCTCGTCCATGGGACGTCTCCTTGACGCCCTGGCATACTCGCTGGGCGTCTGCAGGGAGCGCACCTACGACGGGGAGCCGGCGATGAGGCTTGAGCCGCTCCTCTCCCGCGGAAAGCTGGTCGACGGCTTCGAGACGGAGACCGTGAACGGAGTGGTCAGAACAGCCCACCTGTTCGAAAGGATCGCCGACGCCGTGAGGCCGGAGGACGCGGCATACTCCATCGTATATAATGTGATGCAGGAGCTGGTGGCCAACGCGGTGGATGCCGCGGACGAGATAGGCGTGAAACACGTGGGCATCACCGGCGGTGTGTCAGTCAACAGTGCAATTTCCGGGATGTTCAAGGATATGGTTATATCATCCCTCCATCTAACTGCAATGCATGAGAACGTCCCGAACGGGGACGGAGGCATCTCGGTCGGCCAGGCCGCGATCGCCCTGAGGAGGATACAATGAGCAACATTCTGTACGTTCTGCTGGACGGGGCCGAGGACGACCCCAATCCGCTCATGGACGGACGCAAACCCATCGAGGTGGCCGAGATGCCGTACCTCGAGAGCAAGGCACCGCACAAACTGAGAACGACCGGCCGCGGATACACGCAGCTGTTCCTGAACGAGTTCTTCACCGGACACCCGCCGGAGATCCCCCGCGCCGCCCTGGAGGCACTCGGTCTGGGACTTCCCATCCAGGATCCGAAGCGCACCGCATATCGCCTTAGCCCCGCCGACATCAGCGGCGGTAAGGTCCACTGGTGCTACGACACCGACCCCATCAAGGACGAGCTGGAAAGGAGGGTCATGTCCCACATGGACATGCTGTCTTAGTACAATCCCGCGATCAAGTTCTTCATCGAGGGACGCGCGGTCCTCACGATGGAGAGCGACGATGTCCCCGACCTCCCCGCTCCCCCTGTCGATGCGGAATTCAAGGAGGTCCCTGGGGACCTCGGCAGGCTCGTGATGACAGTGGCCTCCGAGATGAACGGGATCACGGGATACCCG
>OOCI01002720.1_pt1 | contig 10422 bp, 7 predicted proteins | sample 1671761 | NCBI WGS metagenome assembly OOCI01 (sample SAMN06348190, study PRJEB24527) | human gut metagenome | biome: human gut; feature: ankylosing spondylitis patient; material: feces | host: Homo sapiens | place: China | collected 2015-10
TGCTTCATTCCCTGCGAACAGGCAGATACGCGCTTGTTTTTTGCTGCGGAAAGCTGAAATTTTTCAATGAAAGTGACAGGACAAACGCTCCCTGCAATTTCTTTCATACTTAAATCTTAATGAGTGAATGAAGCGCCGGTTTTGATCTCAGTCAGAGGCGAACTGATATTTATGGAAAGCAAAATAAAAGCCGGCGAAAAAGCCGGCTTTTTTATCGTTGATGCAATAATCAGTCTTCCCGGCGCATATGCGGGAACAGGATAACGTCCCGGATATTCGGGGAATCGGTCAGCAGCATGACGAGACGGTCGATGCCGATGCCGCAGCCGCCAGCCGGAGGCATGCCATATTCGAGGGCGCGGATGTAATCGGAATCGTAGTACATCGCTTCTTCGTCACCCGCATCCTTGGCTTCGACCTGCTTCATGAAACGGGCCGACTGGTCTTCCGGATCGTTCAGTTCCGAAAACCCGTTGGCGATTTCACGGCCGACCATGAAGAGCTCGAAACGTTCCGTAATGCCGGGGCGGGTGTCCGACGCGCGGGCGAGAGGGGATACTTCGACAGGATAATCGATGATATACGTCGGTTCCCACAGTTTCGCTTCAGCTGTTTCTTCGAACAGGGCGAGTTGCAGGGCACCCACGCCAGCGGTGGGCAGGAGCTTGACGCCGAATTTTTTGAGTTCGGCACGCAAGAAGCCGGCGTCGTTCAGCTGTTCGGATGTGTAATGCGGAGCGTATTTCGAAATCGCTTCCAAAATGGTGTAACGGCGGAATGGTTTGGAAAAGTCCAGTTCCTTGCCCTGATACGTGATGACAGGCGTGCCATAGGTATCGACGACAGCCTGACGGATAACCGTTTCGGTAAAGTCCATCAGCCACTTGTAGTCGACGTAGGCGGCATAGAATTCCATCATCGTGAATTCAGGATTGTGGCGGGGGGAAACGCCTTCATTGCGGAAGTTGCGGTTCAGCTCAAAGACCCGTTCGAAACCGCCGACCAGCAGGCGTTTCAGATACAGTTCCGGAGCGATACGCATGAACATCTGCATGTCCAGTGCATTGTGGTAGGTGATGAACGGTTTGGCCGCGGCTCCCCCCGGAATGGAATGCAGCATCGGGGTTTCGACTTCCATGAAACCGTTGTCGCCCATAAAACGGCGAATCGACGCGATGGCGGCCGTTCGTGCCTTGAACGTGCGGCGCGTTTCCTCGCTCATGATCAGGTCGACATAACGCTGGCGATATTTGAGTTCCTGGTCGGACAGGCCGTGGAACTTGTCCGGCAGTGGACGAACCGACTTGGTAATCAGGCGTATTTCGCTGACACGAACGGAAAGTTCACCGGTTTTGGTTTTGAACAAGGTACCGGTCGCACCGAGAATGTCCCCGATGTCGTAACGTTTGAAGGCATCATGGGCTTCTTTGCCGGTGACGTCGTTGGACAGGAAGAGCTGGATGCGGCCGTTGGCCTGCAAACCGGAAGCATCCTGCAATGTGGCAAAGGACGCTTTTCCCATCACGCGCTTCAACATCATGCGACCCGCAACACAAACCTCGATTTTAGCCGCTTCCAGCGCATCGTTATCCATGCCGTCGTATTGGGCATGAATGTCGGCAGCCTTGTTTCTCGGACGGAAATCGTTTGGATAAGCGACGCCCTGTTCACGAAGGGCGGCCAGTTTGGCGCGGCGTTCCGCCATAATGGAATTTTCATCCTGGACGGGAGCCGCAGGTTCGTTGTTTTGTGTTTGCGTGGTCATGATGCGATGTGAGTTTTGTCTATTTGGGAAAAAACGTTCTAATATCTTCTTTATACACCCTGTTTGAGCGATTCAAGAATGAAATCGTCCAGATCGCCATCCAGAACGGCTTTGGTGTTGCCCGTTTCATGGCTGGTTCTCAAATCCTTGATGCGGGAATTGTCCAGCACGTAGGAACGGATCTGGTGACCCCAGCCGACATCGGTCTTGGAATCTTCGAGTTTCTGCTGTTCGCTCATGCGCTTTCGCAGTTCCAGCTCGAACAGGCGCGACTTGAGCATTTCCCATGCATCGGCACGATTGCGGTGCTGGCTCCGGTCGTTCTGGCACTGGACGACGATACCGGTCGGGGCATGTGTCAGGCGGACGGCGGAGTCCGTTTTGTTGATGTGCTGTCCACCCGCACCGGAGGCGCGGTAGGTATCGACGCGAACGTCTGCCGGATTGATGTCGATTTCAATGGAATCGTCCACTTCCGGGTACACGAAGAGGCTGCAGAAAGACGTGTGACGCCCGTTGGACGAATCGAACGGCGATTTCCGGACAAGGCGGTGAACACCGGTTTCCGTACGGAGATAGCCGTAAGCATAATCCCCCTCGACCTTGATCGTCGCAGTCTTGATGCCGGCAACTTCGCCGTCGGACTGTTCCAGAATTGTCGCGTCGAATCCCTTGCGCTCACAGTAGCGAAGGTATTGGCGGAGAATCATCGAAGCCCAGTCCTGCGCTTCGGTACCGCCTGCACCGGCCTGAATGTCGATGAAGCAGTTGCAAGGATCCATCGGATTGGAAAACATCCGGCGGAATTCAAGTTTTTCGATCTGTTCCTGCAGTTCAAGCGTGTCGGCGTCGACCGCTTTCAATGTGTCGTCGTCCTGTTCTTCCCTGGCCATTTCGAAGAGTTCGGCCGCGTCATCCAGGCCGGATTTGATCCGGGTGAGTGAAAGAACGACGTTTTCAAGAGATTTTTTTTCCTTGCCGAGATCCTGCGCCTTTTTCGGATCGTTCCAGACGTCCGGGTCTTCCAGTTCGGCGTTTACCTGCTCAAGCTTGTCTGACCTGGCAGCGAAGTCAAAGATACCCCCGTAAGGCAGTTTCACGTTCCGTCAGGTCCGAGATACGGTGGGCAATTGAATTGAGGCGTTCTGCTTCCATGATGTAATCAAATCGTAAGTGCAAAAGAGAAATTATACCCGAGAGGAGGCAAACCGTTACGGTTTTTGCCTTTTTTGTCGCGTTAAATCCTTGCAAAATACATGATTCGACACACTTTTTTGACAGGCTCAGATTTGCATGACAAGAACAGGCCCGAACATGACTGTCAGGCTGATTGCGATGGAAATGGACAGCGTCAAACTTGACAGGGCACCATCACTACGGTAGCGCTCGGTATAGATCGGTGCCAGTGAGGTGACCGGCGCGAAAGCGACAACAGCAAGCACCTGCCTGATTTCCAGCGAAAAGGGCAGGAAAAAATACAGCTTCGCCGAAAATGCCGCACCGAACAAAAGGCGCAAACCCAATACCCCGAACAGGGTGCGGTATTTGTCGGCACAAGTGCGGAACTCGAACATCATCCCGATCAAAAGCAGCGCGAAGAAACTGTTGGCTGATGCGACTGGCTCGACAAGCGTGATAAGCACGTCCGGTACCGGGATATTCAGCATGACCAGAGCGAGCATCAGCATGTAGGTATCCAAGGGAATTGAATTGACGAATTTTTTTCAGCAGGGTGCCGATGTTTTGTTTTTCGTCCGGATTCGTTTGCAGGACAGACGAGGTGAATGCGAACGAGCCGCCGGTCACCATAAAGGCATTCCCGATGTCGAACAGGCAGGCAATGATCATTTTGCCGGGGCCGAAAAAGTTCTGGACAAACGGCAGGGCGAAACAGCCGATAGTGAACCCGCAGACATTGATCATCGAAAAACGCGCTTGTCCTTTTTATGGCCGTTGCTGGTCAGATAAACGAAAAGCACCGGAATGGCGGCGCACAAGAAGCCGATCAGGATAATCAGGAAAAGGGACGTGTCCTGCCGGAACGTGCCGAAGGCGTGAATGTCGGTAGCAGGAAGCGTGACATTCAGGAGAATGAACGCAATGATCTGGTGATCTTTCGGGTTCTTGAAAACCAGTTTCTTAAGCACATATCCCAAAACGGTGATCAGGACAAACGACAGTGTCATGAGCGGGACGGTACCCATGAATGGCTTTCAGATCCCGGAAAAATTGCCTATTGTAACTTTTAGGGAATGCACAAGACAGTGCCGTCTGAGCGATGCACTGGTTTGCTGAAGGAGGCCAGAATCAGATATCGAGTTCGGCAATCACCGGCGTATGGTCTGACGGTTGCGTCCATTTGCGGGGAATGCGGTCGATCGTGCATGCCGTGCAGTGTGGCGCAAGTGCTTTGGACAGGAGGATGTGGTCGATCCGCAATCCGCGGTTTTTCTGGAAGGCCAGCTGCCGGTAATCCCACCAGCTGTAAGATTTTTCAGGCTGTTCGAAAAGCCGGTAAGCATCAATGAAATCGATGTCCAGCAATGCCCTGAAAGCGTCCCGTTCGGGGGGAGAAACGAGCACGTTGCCCTCCCATGCCACAGGATCGTAAACGTCGCCGTCTTCCGGCGCGATATTGTAGTCGCCCAAAAGTGCCAGATAAGGATACTTCTGCCGTTCTTTCGCCAGCCATTCAGCCAGGGAACGCAACCATTCCAGTTTGTACGAATACTTTTCCGATCCGATAGCCTGCCCGTTGGGGACATAAGCGCACACGATGCGGATATTGCCGACAGTCGCGGCAACGATGCGCTGCTGTTCATCCGGGAAGAGCGGATTGTTTTTGACGATATCCATCACCGGTTTCTTTGAAAGAATGGCGACGCCGTTATAGGTTTTCTGACCCGTAAAAGCCACCTGATAACCCGCTGCCCCGATTTCCATAACGGGAAACTTGTCGTCCGTCAGTTTCGTTTCCTGCAGGCACAGAACATCGACGGGATTGCCTTCCAGCCACTGCAATACGTGCGGCAGGCGGACTTTGAGCGAGTTGACGTTCCAGGTGGCTATCTTCATGTGTTATTTCTTTCGGGGGAACAGGTCTTTGATATTAGCATGTCAACCCGATGTTTTTTACCAAATTCATGCAACCGGCCAGGGGGGGAATGCACAGCCGTTTCAAAAAAACACAGCTGGACATCAGGAAGAATGGTTGTAAAAAAACAAAAAACAGACAAAACCCCATCTATCGTCGAAAAGTATGACGGTTTTAATGAGGCCGTCAAATGGACGGGCTAGAATGGCTGCCGATACAAGTAAAAATTCGAATGAAAGGTTCAATTCCAAATGGATAAAGAAAACAGAAAGGATGTGCCCGATTTTTCTCCTGACAGCCTGAAAGGCGTGGGCGGGTGGCTCGCATTCCTGATTGTTATCCTGACGGTATTGAGTCCGGTGGCCAACATCGGCATGCTGGCGGAAGAGTTCCATGACATCGAAATGGAAAGTCCGATCATGTTGCATATTTCGGCTTACGTTCAGTATAAATGGTTCTGCTGGGGTGCTGTTCTGGTCGCGTCCGCCATCAGTATTGCCGCCGGATGTCTGCTCTGGAAAAAACACGAGTGGAAATCGGTTCGCTATACGATCAGTGTACTGTGGCTGATTGGCCCTTTTTCCATTGTTTTGGTCGGATTGTATTTTTACATGAGCTTCGGAACCGATATGATCGGCGGGTTCATGAAAGATATGTCGGGACCCTTCGCGAAATCCATATTCTGGGCCATTGTCTGGACGGCTTATCTGCTCAAGTCCAAACGTGTCAGAAATACGTATGTCCGCCAACATGGTTAAAAGAAAAACTTTTGCTGTCTTTTATACAAGAAGTGGGAACACTTTACAGATCAGCCAGTAAAACCCGGATTGTTCCTGCCAAAAAGCGGCAGGGTGATTTCCGGTAACCGCGCCAGAATCCATATCCGTGGTTTTACATCATCGTAATGACGACAAAACTGGCGGTACTGATGAGCACCCACAAAATGACACCGAACAAAATCGCCTTGATGCCCACTTTTCTGATCACCTCGACGGACAGGTCGGTACCGATCAGAAAGAGAGTAACGGCAAAGCCGGTTTTGGCGACCATCAGGATATTTTCCACCAGCAATGGCGGCAATGGCAAAAACGTATTGGCGATCATTGCCAGCGTGAAAAAAAGGATGAACCAGGGTTTGTAAACCTTGTCGGTTTTCTGTTTGAAAAAGAGGGACGTTACGATAGCGACCGGAATGATCCAGAGCGCCCGGGTCAGCTTGACGGTAGTCGCCACTTTCAGGGCTTCTTCCCCGTAGGCCGCGCCTGCCCCGACGACCGATGAGACGTCATGAATGGCAATCGCCGCCCATGTCCCGAATTGTGTCTGGGACAATCCGAAGTGATGGCCCAGTATCGGGAAGATGAACAGGGCGATGGCGTTCAGGATGAAGACGGTTCCGATGGAAACCGATATTTCCGTATCTTTCGCTTTCACGATAGGCGCGACGGCGGCGATGGCGCTGCCGCCGCAAATCGCCGTCCCGGCGGAAATCAGGTAGGCGATGGTTCTTTCCAGCTTGAACAGTTTCCCCAGAAAAACGCCGATTGCCAAAACACCGAAGACCGATACGACAGTAAAGGCGATGCCTTCTTTCCCGGCTTTCAAGGCTTCATACATGTTCATGCCGAAACCGAGGCCGACAACGGAAAATTGCAGAAGGTATTTGGACGCTTTCTTGCTGTATTCCGGATACGGGTTCCTAAAGATCAGTGCGAAAGCGAGACCCATGAAAAGCGCGACGGGAATGGAGATGAAAGGAGTCAGACAAAGCACGAGCAAAATAAAAAACAGGGCCTTGTTGACAAGCATATTTTCTTTGAACATGAGCGGATCACTTCGCGGTTATGGCGAAGTCGTGTTTCGGATAAAAGCGCGACCGGCCAAATGAATTTTTTCGATATCATACAGGATGAAGCCGCTTTCGGCTTGCCTGCCGGAAACAGACAGACGGTTCCTGCCATGCATCCATTTCACGAAAATCCCCCAAGCTTTTGATTCATCAGGAAAAATAAATGCACGATTCCGGATTTGTCCCGTTTCGGAAATCCGGAATCGTGTCTGTCGACCGGTCAGATCAGCGTCATGGGGTCGGGATCGGTTTTATTCCGTCCCGCCCTGACGTTTACCTGATGGTCTTTCTGGTCGTCGTCAAGCGCAATCGACGCCGTCGTTTGCCTGACGTTATCGAGCCAGACTTCCGTTTCCGGTGCATCCGTCTGTCCGGTCACCGTAATGTGATAGGACGTGTTCCTGTACCGGTAAACGACATCGACGGAAGTCCAGTCCGACGGCAGGCATGGGACGAAAACAAGATGCCCGTTTTCCAGCCGTATGCCCAGAAGCGACTCGAGGATCAGGCGGTACATCCAGCCGGACGATCCTGTGTACCATGACCAGCCACCACGTCCGGTATGCGGCGGGACGGCATACACGTCCGCCGCCACGACGTACGGTTCGGCCTTGTACAGTTCTGTTTCATTCGGAGTCATTCCATGATTGACCGGATTGATAATCCTGAACAGTTCCCATGCCAGATTGGTGTTGCCTATTTTCGCAAAGGCCATCGATGCCCAGATGGCGGCATGCGTATACTGTCCGCCGTTTTCACGGACGCCCGGAACATATCCCTTGATGTAACCCGGATTCAGGTCGGACTTGTCAAATGGCGGGTCAAGCAGCTGGATAAGTTTCTTGTCCCGTTTGACAAGCCGCTGATTCAGGGACTGCATGGCCTGCAGGGTCCGTTCTTTTTCACCGGCCTCTGACAGAACGGACCAGCTCTGGGAGATGGAATCCGTCGTACATTCCTCGTTCGCGTGTGAGCCAAGGGGTGTGCCGTCGTCGAAATAGGCACGGCGATACCACTGGCCGTCCCAGGCATTCTGTTCGATATGCAGTTGAAGGCCTTTCGCTTCCTGCCGGCACATGTCCGCAAACGCCGGGTCACTGGTCTTGTCGGCCAGAGCGGCGTATTCATTCAGGACACGATAAAGGAAGAAAGCAAGCCAGACGCTTTCGCCCTTGCCCTTGATACCGACCCTGTCCATGCCATCATTCCAGTCCCCGGAACCCATCAGCGGCAATCCGTGAACGCCGAAACGCAAGCCGTGCCGGATGGACCGGACGCAATGCTCATACACCGTGCCTTCTTCCGGCGAACGCAGCGGCATGTCGTAATAGGATTCCTCGTCTTCCGGAACCGGACGGCCTTCAATGAAGTAACGTTTTTCATCGAGAATGCTCATGTCGCCCGTCGTCGTGATATAACGGCAAACGCCCAGCGGCAGCCAGAGATAATCGTCCGAGCACCGGGTGCGTACACCCCTGCCTGACGGCGGATGCCACCAGTGCTGGACATCGCCCTCGACGAACTGGTGTTCGCAGCACAGCAGGATCTGGTTTCTGAGCAGTGCCGGTTCGGTATGGATGACGGACATGGCGTCCTGCAACTGGTCGCGGAAACCGAATGCCCCGCCGGACTGGTAAAAGCCGCTTCTGGCCCACAGCCTGCACCCGATCGTCTGGTACATCAGCCAGCCGTTCGCCAGAACGTTCAGTGAGATATCCGGCGTATGGACAGTCACGGCAGAGAGGGTTTTTTCCCAGTATTTCCGGACTTGCAAAAGAGCCAGTTCCGCTGCCTCGACACTGCGATAGCGGTGAACGTACTGGCTGGCATCGGCGCTTCGGCGACCGGCGGTTCCGAGCATGAACTGGATTTCTTTTTCCTGACCCGCGGCCAGTGTGAATGGCACGTGAATGGCACCACACGGATCGTATCCCGCACCGACCCGGTTGGACAGGTAGGCCCGTGACATGGCGGCCGGATTCCTCAACGTATTGTTGCGACCGATGAATTCAGTGCGGTTACCCGTGACAGTCCGGTTTGGCGTGTTGACGGTAAAGAACGCAATCCGGTCGGCAAATTCCGTATTGTACGGATTACGGGCGAAAATCGCGCCGCTGACAGGATCGATTTCCGTAATGACGCTCATCTGCGTTTTTTCGCGCAATTCACCCATGACCCATTCGACATAGCCGGTGGCGGAAAGGGAACGGGATGTTCCCGATTCATTTTTTATTTTCAGCACGGAATACTTGATGCTGTTTTCCAGAGCCACATAAATCCGGAGTTCGGTACGGATACCGTCTTCGACGTGTTCGAAAACGCTGTATCCGAATCCGTGACGGCAGACATAGTCGCCTGTCCCACGACACGGCAATGGTGTCGGCGACCAGTAATGGCCCGTTTCCTCGTCGCGCATGTAAAACGCTTCGCCGCTGACATCGGAAACAGGATCGTTTTCCCATGGGGTAATACGGAATTCATGAGCGTTGATATCCCATGTATACGATTGTCCGCTTTCGCTGACGATCGTCCCGAAATTCGCATTGGCGAGGACGTTGACCCACGGTGCCGGTGTAGCTGTTTCTTCCGTCAGATGAATGATGTATTCATTGGCTTTTTCAGAATAACCGCCAAGGCCGTTATTCAGCAATGCGTTGTTGGCGGCCAGTTTTGGCGGTTTGGACGGCGTATGGGACCTCGTCGTATGCAGAGGCAGGAATTTGCGGCGCTCTTTCCGTTCGCTGCGCTTGATTTGAAGGGCAAGCGGGCCGTCCATATCCGAAATGATGATCCGGGCGACAGACGAAATCAGTGTCCGGTCTTCCGGTGAAATCTGGTCGGCCTGCCGTACGAAAATACCGCCCGGCTCGTTTAACTGGGCTGCAAGATGGGTCGATGAAATCAGGCCCATAATCTGTTCCTGGAGCACTTGCCGGTAACCGACGTAATCCTCGTTCCAGATCACCAGATCGACTTTCAGGCCTTTCATGTGCCAATAGGTATGCGCCTGAATCATCTGGCGAACGATATCCAGATTTTCCTGCGCGTGGATCTTGACCAGCACGATCGGCAAGTCACCCGAGATGGAATAACTCCACAAGCCGGACTGTCCACGGTTGTTTCTGGAAAGGACAGAACTGTCGGCGCGGTAAGCCGGATTCGGATAGATGACCGAGCTGGCGAGCCGTGCGTAAAGCTGGGAATCCGATTCATCGGCATTTAGCTGGTGCAGGAAGGCATGATTGTGCGTCCAGGCCATTTCGAAAACCCGGTCGGCCAGATATCGGTCGTCATATTTGTCAATCAGGCGGAGGCTTTCTTCCCGGTCGGGCGTAATGCCGGCAACGTAATCGATCACGACCGATTCCTCAGGTTCCAGGACAACCTGGCAGCGAATCGAGGCAATCGGGTCAAGGACGGAACCCTGACTGTCGGACAGGGGTTCCTTGCCGGTCAGCGCTGCCGGAGTGGCGACTGTATTCATTCTGCCGAGGAATTTGCTCCGGTCGGTTTCGTAGGAAATGTCTTTTGCCTGCTTGTCGTGAATCACCATCATGGCAAATGCGAAAGGCGGTTTTTCCGTCACTGAACGCGGCCTTCGGGTACTGATGATCGCATTGAATTCCGGCACGATTTCCGTCTGGACGAACAGCTTGGAAAAAGCCGGATGGGAGAGGTCGGCAATCGCGGTGGCAATAACGGTTTCCGAATAGC
>OOCI01002728.1_pt1 | contig 10398 bp, 6 predicted proteins | sample 1671761 | NCBI WGS metagenome assembly OOCI01 (sample SAMN06348190, study PRJEB24527) | human gut metagenome | biome: human gut; feature: ankylosing spondylitis patient; material: feces | host: Homo sapiens | place: China | collected 2015-10
TTATCTCGGCCGGAAAAGGCGGAGTTTTTGGGTGTATTTCCAATAACAGACTGAATCAGCGACTGTGCTGAGAAGAGAAATGAATCTTAAAAAAAGAACCTTTGAAGAAGTCCGGGAGTCTCTGCGTGGCAAAGTCATCCTGGTAGTAAACCGCGGTATCCCCGCACGTCGTATTTGCCGATCCATTGGGGAACGGTTCGAAGCTGTTTCTGCAATGACCGTAACCGATGTCGACAAGACGCAGCCTGCAGCCGCTTCCGCTCAGGAACTGATTCTTCTGGGTTCTGATCCCCGCGCCTATCTCCATCTTGAGAAGATCATGGAACTGGCCAAGCAACGCAATGTTGTGGCCATGCATCCGGGCTGGGGTTTTGCCAGCGAGGACATGCTTTTCCCGAAGCTGGCTGAAGAAGCCGGTATCACCTTCATTGGCGCTTCTGCCGATGCCATGTATAAACTGGGCAACAAGGTCCAGGCTCGTATTATTGCCCGTCAGGTAGGTGTTCCCGTTGTCCCGGGTTCGGATGATTCGGTCGACGTTGAACAGGCAAGGGCCATCATCAAGGAAATCGGCTTGCCGATTATGCTGAAAGCTGAAGGTGGTGGTGGTGGTCGGGGTATTTTCCGCGTGACCAATCAGGAAGAACTGGAAGACGCTTTTATGAAAGCGTCTGCGATGGCGCAGGCTTCTTTCGGCAATCCACGCCTGTTTGTCGAAAAGTATTTGCCCAATGTCCATCACATTGAAATTCAGGTCATCGCTGACCGTTGGGGCAATGTGTTCGCCTTTGACGAACGCGACTGTACCGTACAGCGTAATAACCAGAAACTGATTGAAATCACGCCTTCCCCATGGAAGGGCATCACTCCTGAATTGCGCGAACAACTCAAGGATTATGCGCGCCGGATGGTTCTGGCAGTCGGTTACCATTCCGTTGCCACGGTCGAGTTTCTGGTGACCGAGGACTCGACGCCTTACATGATTGAAGTCAATACCCGTTTGCAGGTTGAACACGGTATTACCGAAAGCCGTTATGGGGTCGATCTTGTGGAAGAGCAGATCGCTATCGCTTTCGGTTCCGAGCTGCGTTTTAACGAAGAAAATACCCGCCCGATTTTCACGTCCATGCAGGTGCGAGTGAATCTCGAAGATCCTCAGGATGGGTTTACGCCAAACTCGGGACTGATTACCCGTTATGTGTCAACTGGCGGTCCCGGTGTTCGCCTCGATTCGAATCTGTCGGCCGGTTATGAATTCCCGTCCAATTATGATTCGGCTGGTGCGCTGTTGATTACCTATTCGCATGACTGGCAGAAAACGATGGGTATCATGGAGCGTGCGCTTTCTGAATATGTGATCGGTGGCCTCAAGACGACTATTCCGTTTATGGAAAAAATCATCAGTGATGAAAATTTCCGTAACGGCAATATCACAACGACCTATATCCATGATCATCCGGAACTGCTCAACTACACGGATCTTGCACCGGAAAAAGAACGCCTGGCCAAACTCGTGGCTGAAATTTCCGCTCGCGGATACAACCCCTATGTCTCGCTGGGAACGTACCGCAATCGCAATACACCTTCTCTGGGCAGTTTCAAGGTGATCCTGCCGGAGATTACCCAGAAAGCAAAACGGACTCCATCGCCTTATCCCCGTGGTGACCGTCGCGCCTTGCTCGACTTTGTTCGCGACAGTGGCAAAATCCACTTTACGGATACCACGACCCGCGACATGACCCAGTCCAATAACGGCAATCGCATGCGTCTGGCGGAAGACAGGCTCGTGGGACCTTATCTGGACAATCTCGGCCTGTTTTCCATCGAAAACGGTGGTGGTGCCCATTTCCATGTGGCCATGCTTGCCAACATGACGTATCCGTTCAGGGAAGCGCGTGAATGGAACAGTTTTGCACCAAAGACCCTGAAACAGTTGCTGATCCGTTCGACTAATGTGCTCGGTTACAGCCCGCAGCCAAGAAACCTGATGAGGCTGACGGGCGAAATGATCTGCGACCACTACGACGTGGTTCGCTGCTTCGACTTCCTGAATGAACCGGCCAACATGCTGCCGATTACGGAAGTGGTCATGGACCGCAAGGACAAGGTATTCGAACCGGCCCTGTCATTATCGTATGCCAAGGGCTTCGATATTGACCACTATCTCAGGGTCACGGAATCCATTATCGCCATGATGTCCAGGGTTTCGGGCCTGTCCGAAAAGGCGGTGACCCGTGAATTCATTCTGGGTTTGAAGGACATGGCTGGCGTTTGTCCGCCGAAATTCATGCGTGAACTGGTCACTGCCCTCAGAAAGCGCTGGCCTGAACTTACCGATGGCCTGTTCCTTCCTGCCTGTGCCGCCGCTGCGGAAGCCGGTTGCCAGATCGTCGATGCCGGTCTGGGCGCTTCAGTACGCAGTTATGGTCAGGGTGACATTGGTTCGCTCGCCGCTTACATGGAAGACGAACTGGGTCTGCAAACCAGCCTTAACCGGGAAGCCTTGCGGGATGCCAATTTCGTCTGCAAGCAGTTCATGCCGTATTTTGACCGGTACTGCTCGCCTTATTTCCAGGGCGTTGACCATGATGTTATCCGTTACGCCATGCCGGGCGGTGCGACTTCTTCTTCGCAGGAAGGTGCTGTCAAGCAGGGTTATATCCAGTTGCTTCCTTATATGCTCGACTTTCTGGCCTATACGCGCCAGATCGTTCGCTATCACGATGTGACGCCGGGTTCCCAGACGACATGGAACACTGCATTTCTGGCGGTTACCGGCGCATACAAGCGCGGCGGTCTGCCCGCAGTCCAGCAGCTTCTTTCGGTACTCAAAACTGTCACTGAAACCAAAGAAGAAGATCTTACGGAAGAAATCAAGCAGAAGCGCCTTGACACCTATCGTGACTGTAACGAAGCCTTCCAGAATCTTCTGCTGGGCAAATTCGGGCGCTTGCCGCTCGGTTTCCCGGATGACTGGGTTTACCAGAGTGCCTTTGGTGCCGACTGGAAAAATGCTATCGCTTCCCGTACGGAAGTGTCTCCGCTGGAAAATCTGCCGCCTGTCGACATGGAAGTCGAAAAGGCCGAATTGACAAGACTTCTGAAACGCGAACCGACCGATGAAGAATTTGTCATGTACCTGAACCATCCGGCGGATGCGATCAAGACTATCGAATTCCAGAAAAAATTCGGTAACCCGAATCATTTGCCGCTCGATGTGTGGTTTGAGGGAATCAAACCGGGGCAGACGCTCAATTTCAATACAACCAGTGGCAAACCGCACCAGATGCTTCTTCTGAGTATCGATCCGGTTAATGATGATGGTGTTGCCACAGTACGGTATGTTCTGGATTCTGAAATTCTTACCAGTGATGTCCAGATCGATGCTCCTGTAACAGCTGCCGGTGGCGGCAGTGGCTCGATCATTGCGGAAAACGGCAATCCTTATCATGTCGCCAGCCCGCGCAAAGCCGACCTCTGGATTGTTCACGTCAAGGAGGGCGATATTGTCAAGCAGGGACAGGAACTCTTTAACGTTTCCATCATGAAGCAGGAAAGATCGGTTCTGGCTCCGGTGAACGGAATCGTCAAACGGGTCGTCAAGACCGCTGACTTCAAGAAAGACCATCGTATGGTTCCTGTGCTCGAAGGAGAGCTGATTGTCGAACTGTCACCTGTGCCGAAACTTTGTCCGAAATGTTCTTATCCGATTACGGATGAACATGCCAAATTCTGTCCGTTCTGTGGCGCGGAAGTGTCGGGCGAATCCTAGGCAATCATGTCTGAAACAGTTTTGCAAGTGTTTCGGCTCATCAAAACAAAAAACCGTCGGAGTAACCGGCGGTTTTTTGTTTTGTACGGCATTTTTCCTGATGATACGAGTTGTCTGGCGGAATTCGCCAATTTTTACAGGAGTGAAGACGCATGGTCTCAGTGCGGTTGTGTCCAGTAATCAGCCTGCATATACGTTGTTTTAAGATGGTCAATAAACAGGCGCGTTTTCAGGGGAAGGTATCTTTGCTGGGGGTAAACCGCCATGATGTCGTAGTTGGGCAGGGCATAATCATCCAGTACGGTGACCAGTTTGCCGGAGGCGAGTTCGGATTGGATTTCCCATGTCGAACGCCATGCCAGCCCATATCCCTCAAGGCACCACCGGTGCAATAATTCTCCATCGTTACAGTCGAGATTGCCGGTTGTCCGGATAATGACGGTCTTGTTGTTTTCCCTGAAATGCCAGCCACGTTGCTGGCCTCCCTGCAGGTTGAAGGTAAGGCAATTATGCTGGCTCAAATCCTTGAGATTTTTCGGGATGCCATGTTTTTCAAGGTAATCCGGAGCTGCGCAAACGACACGATGGTTTGAATACAGGTTTACAGCGACAAGGCTGGGGTCGATTGTCCCGCCAATACGAATGCTGAGATCGTATCCTTCACGGACAAGGTCAACGACCTGATCGCTCAGATTGAATGATATTTTGACGTCTGGATTGGCTGCCAGAAAAGCGGGGGCGTGCGGTGCCACATGTTTTCTTCCGAACGCGGCCGGAGCGGAGACGATGAGGTGTCCGGTCGCCTTGTTCAGGCCTTCACCGATCATTTTTTCTGCCTGATCCAGATCGTCGAGTATTTTTTTACATTGATCGAAAAATACCGTACCACGCTCAGTTAGTGTAAGATGTCGAGTTGTACGATGCATCAGTTTAATGCCAAGACGTCGTTCGAGCGCATCTATACGTCGCCCCAGCATAACCGGAGTCACTCCCTGTCCAAGCGCAGCTTTGGCAAGGCTTCCCTTTTCTGCTGCATTAACGAATGCTTCAATTTGTTTGATTTTGTCCATAAGTGGCATTCCTTACTAAAAGTATGGAATCAAGCGATATTTTATTATCTTATCAAACAAAAAAATCATCTATATAATGCGAATTAATTGCATTTAATAAATTTGAATTGTTGAACCTGGAGGTGCTTCATGGCAAAAATGACCGCAGCCGAAGCGGCTGTCTATGTATTGGAAAAAGAAGGCGTAACCCAGCTGTTCGGTATTCCCGGCGCTGGTATCAATCCGTTTTACGCGGCGATGAAAAAACGTGGCACCATGAAACATATCATGGCTCGTCATGGCGAAGGCATCGCTCATATGGCGGAAGGCTATACCCGTGCCAAACAGGGCAACATCGGTGTTGGCGTTTGTACGTCCGGCCCTGCTGCGACCGATATGATCACCGGTCTGTATTCTGCACAGGCTGACTCCACCCCGATTCTGGCTATTACCGGCCAGGCTCCTCGTGCCAAGCTTTTCAAAGAAGATTTCCAGGCTGTAGACATTGAAAAAATCGCCGCTCCAGTCACCAAAATGGCTGTAACCGTTCGTGAACCTGCACTGGTTCCGTGGACGTTGCAAAAGGCTTTCTATCTGATGCGCTCCGGCCGTCAGGGTCCTGTATTGATTGATCTTCCTCTGGATGTCCAGATGGGTGAAATCGAATTCGATCCCGATACCTACACTCCGCTGGAAGTTCATCCACCCAAAGCAACCCGCGCGCAGATCGAGAAAGCGTTGACCATGCTGAACGAGGCCGAAAAACCGCTGCTGATCGCCGGTGGTGGCGTTATTCTCGCTGATGCTTCCCCATTGCTGGTTGAGCTGGCAGAACTTCTTGGCACGCCGGTTGTTCCAACCCTGATGGGATGGGGTTCCATTCCTGACGATCATGATCTGATGGCCGGTATGGTCGGTCTGCAGACACATCATCGTTATGGCAATGCCAACTTCCTGGCATCCGACTTCGTCATGGGTATCGGTAACCGCTGGGCGAACCGTCATACCGGTGGTATGGATACCTATACCAAGGGTCGCAAGTTCGTTCACATCGATATCGAACCGACCCAGCTGGGCAAGGTTTTCTGTCCTGATTACGCAATTGTTTCCGATGCGAAAGCCGCTCTGGAACTGCTCGTTGAAGTCGCCAGGGAATGGAAAGCGGCGGGCAAGCTGAAAGATCGCTCTGCATGGGGTGCCGAATGTCTGAAACGCAAACGCACCATGTTGCGTCGTACCGATTACGATGATGTTCCGATGAAACCACAGCGCGTTTACCAGGAAATGAACAATTTCTTCGGTAAGGACGTTCATTATGTTACCGCTATCGGTCTGTCCCAGATCGGTGCTGCGCAGCATCTGAAAGTACAGCAGCCACGTGGCTGGATCAACTGCGGTCAGGCAGGCCCTCTGGGCTGGACGATTCCTGCTGCACTGGGCGTTCGCGCCGCTTTGCCGGATGCAGACATCGTTGCCTTGTCCGGTGACTTCGACTTCCAGTTCATGATTGAAGAACTGGCAGTGGGTGCTCACTTCAACCTGCCTTACATCCATGTTCTGGTAAACAACTCTTACCTTGGCCTGATTCGTCAGGGACAGCTGGGATTCAATAATCTGGATTACTGTGTCCAGCTTTCTTTCGACAATATCAACTCACCTGAAGTTGACGGTTACGGCATTGATTTCGTCAAGGTCGCCGAAGGCCTGGGATGCAAGGCGATCCGTGTTCACAAACCGGACGAACTGATTCCGGCTTTCAAGAAAGCGCGCGAATTGATGAAAGAATTCAAGGTTCCTGTTGTTGTGGAAGCAATTCTTGAAAGAGTAACCAATATTCCGATGGGTGGTAATCTCGACCAGATCAATGAATTTGGCGGTGCCCTGGACGTTAACGAATAATAAAAGGAGAATGACAATGCCAAAGATGGCTGCCAATTTGTCCATGCTGTTTAATGAAGTTCCTTTCATGGACCGATTTGACGCTGCTGCCAAAGCAGGTTTCAAAGGTGTGGAATTCCTGTTCCCGTATGCATTCAATCTGGATGAAATCGCAGAAAAACTGCAAAAGAACAATCTGGAACTGGTTCTCCACAATTTGCCTGCCGGTAACTGGGAAGCGGGTGAACGTGGTATCGCCTGTCATCCTGATCGCGTAGGCGAATTCCAGGACGGCGTCGGCAAGGCAATCAATGCTGCAAAGAAACTGGGCGTCAAACAGGTCAACTGTCTTTCCGGCCCGGTTCTGCCAGACGTTTCCGAAGACAAATTGCGCGCCACCTTTGTCGATAACCTGAAATTCGCCGCAGGCAAGCTGAAAGCCGAAGGCATTCGTCTGGTTACCGAACCGGTCAATACCTTCGACATGAAAAACGCTTTCCTGAACCGTACGCAGCAGGCCGTCGATATCATTCGCGATGTCGGGTCGGACAACCTGTTCATCCAGTACGATATCTATCATATGCAGCGTATGGAAGGTGAACTGGCCAATACCATCAAGGCCAACCTGCCACTGATCAAGCACATGCAGCTGGCTGACAATCCCGTCCGCAATGAGCCAGGTACCGGTGAAATCAACTATCACTTCCTGTTCAAGTTCATTGACGATATCGGTTATGACGGCTGGATTGGTTGCGAATACAAGCCAAAGACCACAACTGTCGAAGGTTTGGGCTGGCTGAAAGAATATAACGTTAAATAATTGACAATAACGATAACGAAATAATTGGAGAAAAATATGGCAAATCTGGGTTTTATCGGTCTGGGTATCATGGGCGTGCCAATGGCAGTCAATCTGCAAAATGGCGGAAACAAACTGTTCGTTAATGATAAAAAAGCACCTCCTGCAGTTTTGACGGACGGTGGCGCAAAAGCATGTGCAACCGGTGCCGAAGTGGCTAAAAATGCCGACATCATTTTCATCATGGTTCCTGACACACCGGATGTGGAAGCTGTCCTGTTCGGCGAAAACGGTGTTGCGCAGGGCCTGTCCGCTGGCAAGATCGTTGTTGACATGAGTTCGATTTCCCCGATTGCCACCAAGGAATTTGCCAAGAAGATCAATGATCTCGGTTGCGAATATCTGGATGCTCCGGTATCCGGCGGTGAAGTCGGTGCCAAGGCCGGTTCTCTGACCATCATGATCGGTGGCAAGGAAGAAACCTTCAACAAGGTCAAACCCCTGTTTGAACTGATGGGCAAAAACATCACTCTGGTAGGCGGCAATGGCGATGGCCAGACCACCAAGGTCGCCAACCAGATTATCGTTGCCCTGAACATTCAGGCGGTTGCTGAAGCCCTGTTGTTCGCCTCCAAGGCCGGTGCCGATCCTGCCAAGGTTCGTCAGGCGCTGATGGGCGGGTTCGCTTCTTCCCGTATTCTGGAAGTTCACGGCGAACGCATGATCAACCGCACTTTCAATCCTGGCTTCAGAATCAATTTGCATCAGAAAGATCTGAACCTCGCTTTGCAAGGTGCGAAAGCTTTGGGCATTTCCCTGCCCAATACGGCAACTGCACAGGAATTGATGAATGCCTGCGCTGCCAACGGTCTCTCCGGAATGGATCATTCCGCATTGTGCCGTGCAGTCGAAATCATGTCAGCTCACGAAATTGCCAAAGCATAAATCTGACATTTCAGTATTAACCGGTGAAGGAATATCCTTCACCGGCTTAATTTACCCAAGGCCATCAAATCGAATGCGGAATACAATCGCGTAAGCGAGTTTCTTGCGTTTATCGTTTGATGGTTTTTTTATTCAGGATTGATTGTGATGATGCCTATCGATAATCCCAAACAGTTTTTGCTGGATTTGTATTCCAGCGCTATCTCGGCAGTGAGTGCAGCAAAATGTCTGCCGCAATATTTACCCAAACCGGTGCCAGGAGGCAGAACCATCGTCATTGGCGCAGGCAAGGGCGCTGCTGCGATGGCAAAAGCTGTGGAAGATCACTGGGATGGCAATCTTTCCGGATTGGTGGTCACACGTTATGAGCATGGTCTTCCATGCAAGCATATTGAAGTGGTCGAAGCATCCCATCCTGTACCGGATGCCGCCGGTCGCGACGCTGCCAAACGCATGCTGGAAATGGTCAAGGGCCTGACGGAAAAAGATCTGGTTATCTGTCTTATTTCCGGTGGCGGTTCGGCTCTTCTGGCCTTGCCTTCCAAAAATATTACGCTGGAAGAGAAACAGCAGATCAATCGTAAATTACTCCGGAGCGGCGCCAGCATTTCGGAAATGAATTGCGTCAGGAAACATCTTTCCGACATCAAGGGCGGTCGTCTGGCACTGGCCTGTGCCCCTGCAAAAGTCGTCACCTTGCTGATTTCGGACATTCCGGGTGACGATCCCGGCATTATCGCCAGCGGCCCGACATTGCCGGACCCGACGACTTGCGAGGATGCTTTGGCGATTCTGAAAAAATACCAGATCGATGTACCTGCCAACGTTGTGAAGCATCTGGAATCGGGTGAAGGGGAAACTCCGAAGCCGGGCGATTCCCGTTTCGCGCGAAATGAAAGCCATATCATTGCAACGGCTCAGGACGCTCTGGAAGCCGCTGCAGAAATGGCACGTGCTCAAGGTATTACCCCGTATATTCTGTCCGATCGCATCGAGGGCGAATCGAGGGATATCGCCCTGATGCATGCTGCCATGGCAAAACAGGTCATTGACCGTAACCAGCCGTTTGAAAAACCGTGTGTCATCATTTCCGGCGGTGAAACGACCGTGACGGTAAAAGGCACTGGCCGTGGTGGCCGTAATGCGGAATTTCTGTTAAGTCTGGCTATTGCGCTGGACAAGGAGCCTGGTGTGTACGCGATTGCCTGCGATACTGACGGTATTGATGGTTCGGAAGACAATGCTGGAGCGGTATACGCTCCGGATTCAGTCGCAAGAGCAGAAGAAAAAGGAATCCGTCCCCGCAAGTTGCTGGAAAATAACGACGGTTATGGTTTTTTCGATGCTTTGGGCGATCTGATCGTTACCGGGCCGTCGAGAACCAACGTCAACGATTTTCGTGCGATATTGATCATTTAAGATTCAAGGACTTCGAAAGAGTTTAATTATGCGTCGTCAACGTAAAGCAAAAGTGGTAGCGACACTGGGACCTGCCAGTTCTACCAAGGAAATGATATTGTCCCTGTTTGAAGCAGGCGTGGATATGTTCCGCTTTAACTTCAGTCACGGTACCCAGGACGATCATCGCGCAAGACACGAAGCCGTTCGTGAAGTCGAACGGCTTGTCGGGCGGCCGATTGCCATTCTCGCCGACCTTCAGGGTCCCAAGCTTCGTATCGGCAAGTTTGCCGCAGGCAAGGTCAATCTGAAAACCGGTGATGAATTCACATTCGATCGCAATACCGCCGATGGCGACGAAAAGCGTGTGAATCTGCCTCATCCGGAACTCTTTGATGTGATGTCTGCCGGTCATTCCATTTCCATGGACGACGGCAAGATCAGGATGAAGGTAATTGACAGTAACCCGGACCAGATTCGCGCGTCCATTATTACCGGTGGCCCGTTGTCCGACAGGAAAGGGGTCAATGTTCCGGACGTTGTCCTGCCGATTCCCA
>OOCI01002730.1_pt1 | contig 10390 bp, 7 predicted proteins | sample 1671761 | NCBI WGS metagenome assembly OOCI01 (sample SAMN06348190, study PRJEB24527) | human gut metagenome | biome: human gut; feature: ankylosing spondylitis patient; material: feces | host: Homo sapiens | place: China | collected 2015-10
TATCGCCTGTCAGTTCTGCAGTATCTATAACATTGACTGCTATATTAGTCGTACGATCATGCTTACTGTATCCGTCACCCATACTACCGGCAAGCATCACGGTAACCCCTTTTTCTTTCAACACAGAAGCAAAAGGAAGAGGCGCAGCCCTCACGGGTTACGCCTCTCCGAACACTATATACACATTTTTTCCTCTTTCCTATCAAATGCCGAGTGACTTGCGCACTGCCTCCACTTTCTTCTCAGCTTCGGCATCGGCGCTGGTATAGCATTTCGGACAACCCATCTCGCCCTTCACCTCGATATAGAACTTAATCTTCGGTTCCGTACCGGAAGGACGGACAGAAATCTTCGTGCCGTCTACAGTGAAATATTGAAGTACATTGGAAGTCTCGGGCATATCCAGCTTGCTTACGTTGCCCTGGGCATCAGTCAGTTCCAGCGTCTTGTAATCCTTAATCAGGCTGACAGCCGAACCACCGATTTCCTTCGGAGGATTGGCACGGAAGTTATCCATCATCGCCTTGATTTCCTCGGCACCACTCTTACCGGGTTTCACCACGTTCACGGTGGTTTCCTTAGAGAATCCATATTCTACATAGATTTCCATCAATACGTCATAGAGTGTCTTGCCCTGGTCTTTGGCCCAAGCACAGATTTCGGCCAGCAAAGAGCAGGCAGAAACCGCGTCTTTATCACGGACAAAGTCTTCGGCCAGGAAGCCATAGCTTTCTTCACCACCACCGATATACTGCTGCTTACCTTCACTCAGACGGATTTCGCGGGCAATCCACTTGAAGCCGGTGTAGCAGTCGCGCATTTCAATCTTGTTCTTGTCTGCCACAGCCTTGATGAGTTCGGTGGTCACGATGGTCTTCACGATGAAGTCGTTCGGCTGCATCTTACCCATTGCAATACGGTTCTTGATGATGTAGTACAAGAAGATGAGACAAGTCTGGTTACCATTGATAAGCACCCACTCGCCCTTATCGTCCTTGCAGGCCATACCGACACGGTCGGCATCCGGGTCACTTGCCATTACGATGTCAGCGTCAATCTTCTTAGCCAGCGCAATGGCCATGGAAAGGGCTTCGGCATTTTCGGGATTCGGAGAAACCACTGTCGGGAAATTGCCGTCCTTCACCATCTGTTCGGGCACGCAGTTGATATTCTCAAATCCCCACTCCTTCAATGAGTCCGGAATAAGCACGCGGCCTGCGCCATGAAGCGGAGTATACACAATGCTGAGGTCTTTCTGGCGACGGATGACTTCGGGGTCGATAGAGATGGAGTGAACCATTTCCAGATAAACCTTATCCACTTCCTTGCCGATAATCTGAATCAAGTCCTTGTTGCCGTTGAACTTGATGTCGGCCACCGTCACCTTGTTCACCTCGTCTATGATGGCCGTGTCGTGCGGAGCGAGCACCTGCGCACCGTCATCCCAATAAGCTTTGTAGCCGTTGTATTCTCTGGGGTTGTGGCTGGCTGTGATGTTGATACCGCTCTGACAGCCGAAGTGACGGATGGCGAATGAAACTTCGGGCGTAGGACGAAGGTCATCAAAAAGATATACCTTGATGCCGTTTGCAGAGAAGATGTCAGCAGAAATCTTTGCGAACTTGTCGCTATTGTTGCGGCAGTCGTGCCCCACAACAACGGAAATATCCTTCTTTCCGGCAAAACATTTGTTCAGATAGTTGGACAAGCCCTGTGTTGCGGCACCTACGGTGTAGATGTTCATGCGGTTTGTACCGGCACCCATGATGCCACGCAGACCACCCGTTCCAAACTCCAGGTCTTTGTAAAAACTGTCTATCAATTCGGTTTTATCTGGATTTTCCAACATGCGTTTCACTTCTGCCTGAGTTTCGGCATCATATGCCGGGGTAAGCCATTTTTCGGCTTTCTCAGTCACCTGCTTAATCAGTTCCTGATTTTCCATAAGACTGTTATTATTTTAAGGGTTAATATAAACTTTTTTGTAAGACACAAATGTAGAAGAATAAGTTCAAATATCCTAATTTTATTCAGGCATTTTATATCTGTCTCCCGTCTGCTTAACATACTCTTCAAGGAACTCCTTCGGGTATCCCGGGCGGATTACGCCTGCCGGCTGGCCAATGGAATTGCGTTCGAACTGACCGTTTTTCATACGCTTGACAACGCCGTCATTGTACTTTACGACAAGAAACTCGCCAAGACGTTTCCAGGTATCGAAAGTGCTTTGGGCGGTCATGTTCGTATAGTTGGTTAGGAATGCCTTCGCTTTGGCAGGGTCTTTTTCCAAAAGTTTGGCAGCAGCAGCCTCAACGCCCTCCTGCGCTTCGTTGAAGGTTGTCTCCAACTCTGTCTGAGTGGCACGCACGTCGTCTATCATCAAGTCATAGCGGGGATATACCATATTGGCCACCCAATTGAAAATCCAGAAAGCGGAGTTCCAGGAGAAAGTGATGTAATCGGCGCCGTCCACACGGGTGTAGCATACGGGAACCTTGTCCGTACAGCAGTATACGGGCGTAAATACCGTCATGTTGGCATCATCTGTGCCGAACCACAATACTCCACCGATAGGATCGGGCAACTCGGAGCGCATCTGTGCCACGAATACGAAACCGCTCTGCTGGGTGGAGATGGGACGTTCATTGAAGTATTCCTGGTCACCCACCTTGAAAGAAAGCGGGGAAAGGCGGTACGGGGTATGATACGGGCCTGCGCCGAAATCTTTGCTGATGTCGAGAGGAGTACCTTCATAATGGTCGCGCATGGCGTTCTTCACATCCTGCACGGAAACCTTGCGGTTGGGCTTCACAAACAGAGGCATCGGAGTGTTCGTCTCACCTAATATATAAGGCAGGAACTCGTTGCCACGGTCGGTAAACATATTGAAATAGCTCCATACACGGGCCTCGCAATAGCGACGGGCACCGAAATCGAGCGGAGCGTAGGCATCGGCAAAGCTGAAATCCTTGTTCACACCGTCAAAATAGCCCTTCTCGCGTGCAAAGGAGATGACGTCGGCGGAGTACATACAGTTCTCCTTGTCGTTCATGTTGAACTGATGAATGCGGCTCTGGTTGGCATGAGCAGAGATACAATCATCGGGCACGCGGACAGCCACCCATACGGCACCGCGCACACCGGGTCCCTTGCCAATCATCTCCATAATCCATATTTCGTTGGGGTCGGCAATGGTAAAAGACTCGCCACTGCTGTAATAGCCGTATTCCTGCACCAACTCCGTCATCACCTTAATGGCCTCGCGGGCGGTGCGTGAGCGTTGCAGACCGAGGTAAATCAGGCTGCCATAGTCGATGATGCCGGTGGTATCCACCAGCTCGGGACGTCCGCCGAATGTCGTCTCACCGATAGTGAGCTGGAACTCATTCATATTGCCGATGACATTGTACGTCTGGCGGGCCTGCTCTATCTGCCCGAGGTATTTGCCGGTGTCCCACTCGTGTATGTCAATCAGCGTACCTTTCTTGTGCATACCGGCAGGATAATGATATAACTCGCCGAACAAACCATAAGAATCGGCAGAATAGGAAACAATGGTAGAACCGTCCGCAGAAGCGTTCTTGCCCACGATAAGATTGGTGCAGGCCAGCGCATTCGCCACGGCTGCCACAACAAACAAGACGAAAAGAGTCAGTCTTTTACTTTTCATACTTCTAAATTATAATGTTACTAAATATTTCAGTCTTTACCATACAAATTCAAACTGTCCGGTGGTACGGTTGCCACAGCCATCCGTCACCGTCATCTCCACCACATGCTTGCCGCCTTTCTCCACATGTTTCGGGTCGAGCTCGCACACCAGGTTACCACTGATGGAATTGGGCTTTCCAAACAAGGCATACTTCCCGTCAATCGTACCCCGATAGGTATTGATGCCGGTTTCCTTGTCCTTGGCCTTGAAGATGATTTTTCCCGTACGTCCCCATTGGGCTTGGTTTAGGGGAGTTATCACCGGCGGAACCGTATCCACCGCCACGGTATAAGTCCCCAAATCCCGTATACGCACTTTCATGACACCATCCTCATACTTACCGCCAATACGATATTTTCCACCGCGTGCCGTTACGCCCGCCACATAATATTTGGCCATATCCTCCACCGGACGCCGGCGCAAGCCGATACGCAAATCGCAGGTACCGTGCATAGGAATACGGGTATCGTTCAATTGATAGGTGAAAGCGATGTCGCCACTATCAGCCCGCACGGAGTAGTTCAGCAAGACGTCATCGTAGAGCATTCCTTTCGGGATAACCAACTCCAGCCCCGGCTCCTGCAGATAGTTCACCTTGTCCCATTTGAGGGCGTATTTCTCACGATGTTCCACCGGAGCAATTATCGTCTTCTGTCCCTGCACTGTGAAGCGGACCTTGGAGATATTTCCCAGCGCATCTCTCAGCGTATAGACAAACCGGTAAGGGCGTTCTTCGTTGATGTCCACCAGTCCGCGATTGCCGTTGGATGCCTGCAGCATGCGAAGGCGGTTGCCCGGCTCTATGAAAGACTTCATGTACTGACCGTGTGTCCACGAATTGATATAGCGGTTCTCCTCATAGGCAAAGCGGTCTACCGTACTGCGGAAGACTTCCTCGCCGTCCACTTCGAGAATCACCGCCTTCACGCCATATTTATTCTGCACTCCGTCCATATAATCGTAGGCACGGATGCCAGCACCAATCAGTCCCCAGGCGATAATGGGTTTCGTAGGATGTGCCGGAAAAGCCCGTCGCGTCTGCTTGCCTTCCACCACTCCTTTTCCCGGCTGAGGAAACAGCATGATACCTTCGGCACGCGGGGCAGTCTTGTCCTTCACCTTGTCCATGAAGAAAGGCAGCGGGTCTATATATTCGTCCGTAGCCGTCTCTATCATATCCAGATGCAGGTGCGGACCGAAAGAGTATCCGGTGTTTCCGCTCAAAGCTATTATCTGACCGGCCTTCACGGGATATTCATCGGGTTCGGGAGTAATTTCCACCTCCCAACTTTCTTTCTCGTACTGCAAGTCTTCAACCCGGCGGGCCACATCGCCCACAAAGGCACTCAAATGGCGGTTTATCGTCGAATAACCATTGTCATAAGCCACATCGAGCACATAGCCCGAACCGTGGGTAACGCGGATACGCGAAATATATCCGTCGGCCAGAGCGCGTACCGGCTTGCCTATGGTTCCACCGGTCTTGAAATCCAGTCCGCCATGAAAATGGTTGGCACGTATCTCGCCGAAGTTACCGGAGAAGGTGATGGGGAAATCAAAAGGCGGGGTGAAGGAGGTCTTGTCTGTATCGGTTTCTTGGGCATAGCCGCTTTGCACACTACCAATAAAGAACAAAAGAGAGAAAAATATAGGATATTTCATATTTTGTACAGTCAATATTATTTTAAATGCATGCAAATATAAAAAGAATAGTTCTCTCTACCTACAGAAAGGTGCAATTATCATTGATTAAAACATGCATAAAAATTCTGTTGAAGAACATAGATACACCGATAACACCCAAGCCGGGAAATCGCTATATTGCGCCATGTTTAACCCCCCAATTAAAACTTTAAGGTTATGATTATCGGAGTACCTAAAGAAATCAAGAACAACGAGAACCGCGTGGGCATGACCCCTGCCGGAGTAGCCGAGTTGGTAAAAAAAGGTCATACGGTGTATGTGCAGGCCACGGCAGGCGCAAACAGCGGTTTCTCCGACGATGACTACATCGCCGTAGGTGCAAAGACTTTACCGACCATTGAAGACACGTATGCCGCAGCCGACATGATTGTCAAGGTAAAGGAACCTATTACACCGGAGTACAAACTGATTAAAAAGGGACAAGTGGTATTCACCTATTTCCACTTTGCAGCCGATAAATTACTGACCGAAGCCATGATTGAAAGCGGTGCCGTCTGCATCGCCTACGAAACCGTGGAAAAAGAAGACCGTTCACTTCCGCTGCTTACCCCCATGAGCGAGGTGGCAGGACGTATGGCTACCCAAGTAGGAGCCCGCTTCCTTGAAAAGCCACAAGGCGGCAAGGGAAAACTGATGGGCGGAGTAACGGGCGTACGTCCCGCACGCGTACTTATCCTTGGAGGTGGTATCGTGGGCACCAATGCCGCACAGATAGCTGCCGGAATGGGTGCCGAGGTACTGATTGCCGACATCAACCTTCCCCGCCTGCGCTACCTGAGTGAAGTGATGCCGAAAAACGTAAAGACACTCTATTCTTCCACCCATAACATCAAGATGGAATTGCCGAACATCGACATGGTAGTAGGTTCCGTCCTCATCCCCGGTGACAAGGCCCCGCATCTCATCACCCGCGAAATGCTGAAGATGATGAAACCCGGCACCGTACTCGTGGACGTAGCCATCGACCAGGGCGGTTGTTTCGAGACCTCCCATCCCACTACGCACAGCGATCCTACCTACATTGTGGATGGAATTGTGCACTACGCCGTTGCCAATATCCCCGGCGCCGTACCCTTCACCTCCACCATGGCACTGACAAATGCCACCCTGCCCTACACCGTTGCCCTGGCATGCAAAGGCTGGAGACAAGCCTGCAAGGACGACCCGGCTCTGGCGCAAGGATTGAACGTAGTGGAAGGCAAAGTAACATACAAAGCTGTAGCCGACGTCTTCGGGCTGAAATATGAGGCGATTGAGTTATAAGTTATAAGTGATGAGTGATTTGTTGGTATTTTCCTTTCAGCATGGTAGCGCAGCACAATTACCAACAAATCACTCATCACTCATAACTCCCCCCCAACAAAGAATCCTTCTTCCTCGCATACTCCCACCACATAGCGAGCAGTGTGATGCAGAGGTTGAAAATAAACGGAAATTCCTTGGAATTAGTGTGGAACAAGGTCTGAAAGAAGTCTGTAATGAACGGGGACAATAGAATCGCCAGATAATTCATTACCATTACAAAGGCCAGTGCCAAAGTTGTTTTTTCCGGTATAGCCGTATCTACTGTCTCGTCATAAATCAGCGGTTGAATGACACCATATCCCAAACCAACCAACATACATCCCGGTATTATCAGCCATTCTTTAGGCGAAATCCATATCAAAAGCAAACCCGCTGCAATGGACAAAAGGCTGTAAAACTTTGTGTGTTTCCCCATCCACTTCACGATATGCCCCAGGAAGAAACCCGGAGCCATAATGGCAAGGAAGAATAAGGAGATCATCAATCCGGAATTTCCGCTGGAGAAGTGATGGGCCTCCATCAAAAAAGGCAAGTCAAAAGTAACCGCCAGCACTACATACGTAGTGACGCCATAAAACAGCATCAACTGTAGCAGATGGCGGACATGGATGCCGTATTTACCGGGAATCGCACGCTTGGATTCCTCCGGAACAACGGTAGCCGTATCTTCTGTTTTCTGCGGCTGACCGGTATCTCCCTTCAAATACCCGACAAGCAGCAGAGAAACCAACGGAAGCAGATATACCACGAAAGGCAAGTGCCAGTTTACCTCTGCCAGATACCCAGTCACCGCCGTTGCCACAACCAGCGTCACATTGGTGATGGCAGAACTGTAACCAAACTGCTTTACCCTATACTCCCCCGTGAAATAACGTGAAACCAAACCGGTAGACAACGGGATTATCAGTCCCGAGCCAATGCCGAGCAAAGCACTGACCACCATCAACTGCCACATTTTGTCCGAAAAAAGATAAAGTACCCCACTGGCGGCAAACATCCAAAGTCCCACTTTCAGCAGACGCACAAAATCACGTTTCTCTGCCAGCTTGCCCGCCAACAGCACAAAAGGAATTATCAGCAGTGAAGGCAGGGAGGTAAGCATCTGTATATCCAGTTCCGTGGCATGTGGAAAAATGGTGGTAAGCTGTCCCAAAATAGGTGACACGGCCAATCCCGGCAAGGAAGTCAATGCAGAGACAGACCAAATGCCGACAAGCGTAATAAGGGGGATTGTACCCCTTCCGGTATTGATTTTCATATAGTAGTATATTAATTAAATGAATAATGTGGGAACAACAAACTTACCTTCAGAATGTTCGTTTTTTAAGATTTTACTACGCTGCCCTTTAATAAACGCCAAATAATGTAAAAGCCGAAAACTTTCAAAACTATCTGCTGTTGTTGTGGGAAATTCGACGGGGAAAATCCCCATCGCCCTAAACCTTTTAAAAAACAAATTAGTATGGAAGATTTAAATTTCAGAAAAGGTGATGCAAAAACCGATGTATTTGGCTCAGACAGAATGCTACAACCCTCTCCGGTAGAGAAAATTCCTGATGGCCCTACTACTCCTGAAGTCGCTTATCAAATGGTGAAAGACGAAACATTCGCCCAAACTCAACCACGTTTGAACCTGGCTACTTTCGTTACCACTTATATGGACGAATATGCAACCAAGCTGATGAACGAAGCTATCAATATCAATTATATTGATGAAACAGAGTATCCACGTATCGCAGTAATGAATGGTAAATGTATCAATATCGTTGCCAACTTATGGAACTCTCCCGAAAAAGACACATGGAAAACAGGTGCATTGGCAATCGGTTCTTCAGAAGCTTGTATGCTGGGTGGTGTAGCTGCATGGTTGCGCTGGCGTAAGAAAAGACAGGCTCAAAGCAAACCATTCGATAAACCAAATTTCGTTATTTCAACAGGTTTCCAGGTGGTATGGGAGAAGTTTGCACAGTTGTGGCAGATTGAAATGCGTGAAGTGCCTTTGACACTTGATAAAACCACACTCGACCCCGAAGAAGCATTGAAGATGTGTGACGAAAATACAATCTGTGTCGTACCTATCCAAGGTGTTACATGGACAGGATTGAACGATGATGTTGAAGCATTAGATAAAGCACTTGATGCTTACAACGCAAAAACTGGTTATGACATTCCTATCCACGTAGACGCCGCAAGCGGTGGTTTCATCCTTCCGTTCCTTTATCCGGAAAAGAAGTGGGACTTCCGTTTGAAATGGGTGCTTTCTATCAGTGTATCCGGTCACAAATTCGGTTTAGTATATCCAGGACTTGGTTGGGTTTGCTGGAAAGGCAAAGAATATCTGCCCGAAGAAATGGCGTTCAGCGTAAATTATCTGGGTGCTAACATCACACAGGTAGGTCTGAACTTCTCCCGTCCTGCCGCTCAGATTCTGGGACAATATTACCAATTCATTCGTTTAGGATTCCAGGGATACAAAGAAGTACAATACAATTCGTTGATGATCGCTAAATATATCCACGATGAAATCGCCAAAATGGCTCCGTTCGTCAATTACTCCGAAGATGTAGTGAACCCATTGTTCATCTGGTATCTCAAACCTGAATACGCCAAAGCAGCCAAATGGACGTTATATGACCTACAAGACAAATTGTCTCAACATGGTTGGATGGTTCCGGCTTATACATTACCTTCTAAACTGGAAGACTATGTAGTAATGCGTGTCGTTGTCCGCCAAGGATTCAGCCGCGATATGGCAGACATGTTACTAGGTGACATCAACAATGCTGTTGCCGAACTAGAAAAACTGGATTATCCGACTCCTACCCGTATGGCTCAGGAAAAGAATCTTCCGGTAGAAACAAAGATGTTCAACCATGGTGGCCGCCGTCACAAAACAGTTAAATAAGAATAGATCTATGGATAAAAAAGTAACACTCGCTCAATTGAAAGAAGTGGTACAGGAGGCATACGACCAGGTAAAAACCAATACAGGAGGCAAGAATGCCGACTATATTCCTTACTTGGCAAATGTCAATAAAGATCTCTTCGGAATTAGTGTCTGCCTGCTCAACGGGCAGACTATCCATGTGGGAGATACTGATTACCGCTTCGGAATAGAATCCGTATCGAAAGTACATACCGCTATCCTTGCATTACGTCAATATGGCGCCAAGGAAATTCTGGACAAGATCGGAGCTGATGCAACCGGCTTGCCTTTCAACTCAATCATCGCTATCTTACTGGAGAACGACCATCCGTCTACTCCATTAGTAAACGCCGGTGCTATTTCTGCTTGCAGTATGGTGAAGCCTATCGGTGACTCTGCCAAGAAATGGGATGCTATCGTTGGAAACGTAACCGATTTGTGCGGCAGCGCTCCTCAGCTGATTGATGAATTATATAAATCCGAATCGGATACGAACTTCAATAACCGTTCTATTGCCTGGTTGTTGAAAAACTACAACCGTATCTACGATGATCCGGATATGTCGTTAGACCTCTATACCCGCCAATGTTCATTAGGAGTTACTGCATTACAGCTTTCTGTTGCTGCCGGGACAATTGCCAATGGTGGTGTGAACCCAGTGACTAAAAAGGAAGTTTTCGATGCTAGCCTTGCTCCTAAAATCACAGCCATGATTGCTGCAGTAGGTTTCTACGAACATACCG
>OOCI01002733.1_pt1 | contig 10384 bp, 10 predicted proteins | sample 1671761 | NCBI WGS metagenome assembly OOCI01 (sample SAMN06348190, study PRJEB24527) | human gut metagenome | biome: human gut; feature: ankylosing spondylitis patient; material: feces | host: Homo sapiens | place: China | collected 2015-10
AAAAATCGCCCCGATGCCATAATATTACGCCAATTTAAGGGATTTTATAGATTAATGCATGTGAACGTCTCGATATCTGGACAGAAGATTTCCTTGGCCTTAATATATCGTGAACATATCTCTTCGGAAAGATTCACTTCTTCTCCTACTATGACCCATGATTTAATCTTTCCAGAAAGAGATTTAGGGATAGATCGTCCCTCTGGTATAGTTACAAGACCAAGACTAACTTTCTGTTTCAACATGCTAGCGATATTCTTGTATAGATCAGGATAATCCTCCAACACTTGGGTCAGAAGACGTTGATAAAATCCTACTTGAATTGGTGATGTGAATATTTTCTGTGGATCGTCTCCCTTCAATTCAATAATTATTAAATCACCATCCCAAGTCAGACCGAGAAAGTCCACTTCTCCGTAAGTTGTTGCTACATTCTTCCTCAGGCTCTTCAATGACGGCCTGAACTCGTTTTCTAAAAGATTTTTGAGCTCGGCATCTATTTTGTCAAGTATTCTCTTCTTGGTTACTTCATTTCTGATCCCAATCACAAATTCCTTGTCAATTATAATGAAGTCATCATCCGGTTTGTTCAAGAAAGTGTACCTACGGGCAATCAGATTCTGGTAATATCCTTCTGCCTTTTTCCCTGTCGATTCATTCCCATAATATCTGGAAAGATTTGGATCTGCTTTCAGTTTGTCCAAAAGAGTATTCAAATAAACGGATTTAGTTATGTCTTCATAATATTCCGGGCAGAGGTCATAATACTTTTTCTCATATGAAATTTTGCTCTTCCCACTCTTCTCTATTTTTATGATTTTACTTGTTCCGCGGTAAACGGAGAACCAAGAGTTGTTTTTATTGCTTCCTGTTTGGAAATATCTAGCTCAGGATGGTCCTTGACATACTGTATCATCCAATGGTATTGTCCACCTTCCTTGAATTGATTATAAATTACTGGATCCATTGTCCTGTTATAATAGAAGTCTGATGTTATGTTCTGCTTCGCCATGTATTGAAATTTTGATTATAAATATAACCTTTTTTGATGTCATTATACACTTGGCAGTGTAGGTGATTTCTCGTTTAATATAAAAATCATTCCAATTGTTTTTCTGAAAACAAAGCCTTACTGATTAATTCTTTTGCTTCTTGTTCTTTTTGTGCAATTTTCGTTTCGTCCCACCTTTCTCCTTTCTTAATAGTATTCATCATAGATTTTAATTTGAGACTATAGGTTTTCATAGCCTTAGCGTCACCAAAGTTTTCATATTTTGCTCCCGGGAGATTATTGGTAAATTTTGAATTCATACCTCTACTGACAAGACACAGATTTCCAAAACTATGTAGATGGTTAAAATCCATTGGATCTTTATCCGTTGGATGTTGTGGGTAGAAATGTTCTACAGAAGTTCTGTACGAAAACTCAAAATCTGTATCCTTTGTCTCTTTCAATAACAGGTAATCGTAAAAGTTAAATACAAAATTCTCCACATGTTCTCCTTTTTGTGGATACTCGTCTATATTGATATTTGACCATAGGATATCTTTATCATGATTTACACTCTTTCCATTATTCTCGAATATAATAGTCTCAAATGGAACCTTATTTTCAGGGATTGCTAGGTATCTATCTAACATATATACTTTTGACAAATTCCATAAATATTCCGCATATTCAGTGGCATTTGTATTCCTATGATTATAGACATAGTATAAACTGGCATTCATCCAATGCTTATATATCTGAGTCGGTGCTGACACATGAAACATCGATAGGAGCATAATTATATTACGGTTTTGTCCAGATCCATCATCTTCGTATTCTGTTTGTGAGAAGGTGTCTTTGTAATAATATTTATCTTTATCTGCTTTTTGAGGTAATAATTTCTTCAGACTCCATTTATCTTGTTTTCTTTTAATGATGTATTTATCAAAGAGAAGACGTAAATCAAGGAGTTTCATAATAAATTCTATGCTGAAACTAGCAGTATCTTTTTCACTTTTGATTACGCTTTTGAAAATCTTTGTCAACCTTTTGTCATCCAACACAACTTCTTTATTGTCAGGACGGATTATTTTTAGAACATGAAGCAGGAAGTTGGAAAAAGTAATCAATGAATGGTAAGTTTCTGATTGGTCTTTGTCGGTACTTTCTTCCCATGGCTTTCTATAAGGTGTGTTGTTAGCAGCATCTACGAATAACCGCTCTAAAGAATGATTTTTTTCTTCGTCACCAAGATCGGAATTTTTATTGTATAATGCAGCTAAATCATTGAATGAAATTTTAATATTTTCAGTGCCATAGTTGTCAAACATTTGTTCTCTTATGTCTTTTGAGAAATTTAGCTGAACATATCTATCCATATTTGAACAGGCTTCCCAAATCAGATTAAAAGCAGCCATGGCAGACTGATTTTCCTTAATTGGAGACATAAGATGTGCTTTCACAATTTCGTGTTGTTCAAGTTGCTCTCCCCTGGAGTTCATTATCTCAAAATAGTGATTAAGGTTTGTGTCTTTCGGAACACTTATCCGAAGAATGATTACCTTATTAAGTAGATAATCAATAAAAGTAGAAACGGAAATCTCTTTATCCTGACAAATCTTATCAATTATACTCCACGCTTTGTTATACACAGCCATAATATTAGCATTAACAACTCCATGATTAACAGTTTCAGGATTGTTGTACAATGCAAATAACGTGAGGTTTGATTTTTCTCTATGATCAAAAGAGAGATTTACCTTAGAATACCATGATAAGTCATATTTTAAATAATTGTGTTTAAGCGCACATAGGAGAATTGTTATGGTTGTTGTTCTCTGTTGTCCATCAATTGTCTCGAAATACAAACTATTGTCCTTATGCCTTGGAAATACAATAAGATTTCCTATGTAATAGTTATTTGAGGGAGAATCTTTCGCATAGTCAGCTATATCCTGAATAAGTTGGGTTGTTTCGCCCAGTCCCCAGGCATAGTTTCTTTGATAAATAGGTATGCGGTATTCATTACTGTTAAGCAATTCTTTTATGGTAAGTTCTTGTATATCGTTCATAATAATCAGAAATAGAGTTGTTTGATTTGAGTGTCTGCATTTGAAGCTAATGATCCGATTTGTGGAGTCATGAGATTTATAATGTCATACGGAGATTGAGCATCACGAATAGTTTTAAACATGATTCCGCTAGTGGCACTATTATCTATAGTTGGAAGCTGAACACTGTAATGTATCAGGCGAATTTGATATGCATATCTAAAGATCTTTCTCACTACCTTATTTATTTCAGCGAAGCCAAATCTATCAACATAATAAATCAAGAGGCAATTAAATAACTGTCGGACATAGGTATCACCAGTACGATTTCTATTAGAATAATTATTTAACATCCGAATGATTTTATATGCTGATTTTTCATCTTCTGTTGAGTCGCTATTTTTGTATTCATTTTCGTCTATGATTTTATTGTACAAGGCATCATAGTAGCGAATCATATCAAAAAAACGGCTTCCGTTAATACATATTTGATCTATCTGGAAAGGAAATTCCATTTTTGACTGGTCGATTTTTCTATATGGTTCATTAGCATAAAAAGATGAGAAGAAATGACATATAATTTGCTGCATATAAAAAGGATACCGTTTATCCTCCAAGGATATACCCTTAAAAGCATCAATATTGTCTTTCGTAAATTCCTTTCCACTATTATTTTTGGCCCATCTTTTGACTCTATATAAAGTCAAAAACAATTCAACTAATCTTTGTGGATCAAGATCCTGCCATTTAGTGATGTTATCGCTGTCCTTCTCAGAGAGTTTTTTGATTTCTCTAAGATGAAAAGCCTTCAATAGATCATGTGGCTCCAAATCTTTTCCTCTTGCATTTTGTGAGTCAAAGAATTGGAAAGCTTCAGATATTTCGGGTAGGCGAACTACAACAAACTGACATTTGTTTAAAAGAAAATCTAAAAAATTATCATCCAAATCATCTAATCTATCTTCAATTGCTGTAAGGTTTTCTCTCACATGTCCAATTGAATGCTCGTTTGTAAATTCCGTACGTTTACAAAATGTTTTAATTCTATCTTGTACTTCCTGATAAGGATTCTTGGCCCTTATTTCTTTTTTGTTGAAAAGTTCGTATAAAAGCAAAGAAAGAGTGACTATACGTTGTTGTCCATCTACTATATTGTTCTCATGAAGAACAAGAGTTCCTAGTCTATACTCTTCGCTGTCCTTGAAATACAAAAGGTCATTTATTAATTGGTTGACATTCTTTACACCCCATTTATATGGACGTTGATATTCTGGAATTATAAAGTTATTGAAAGGTAAATCTTTAATTTTTAGAATACCATAAGTAAGTTTTTCTACTTGCATACTATCAGCTGGTGGAAGACTTTCCAGATTTTCCATTTGCTGCATTATGATTTCCGCGTCTCCATGCTCTGCTGACAAAGGAGATAGCACAGGGTCGAATATTTTGGATATTTTTTCAAAGCATTTGATGATATCGTCTGCAGATTGAATAGTAATATTTATTCTACATCGGCCTTGATTACGATTACCCCATCTATGCCAACTTAGCTCTTGATGCTGATAAGATTCTTCAACTAACTCTCTCCAAATAGTATTATATTCATAACCGCTAAATTTCCCTTCAAGGTGCAACTCAACGTATCCTTGATAGTATTCGTAATGTATATCGATATCGTGGAGAATAGTCTCCAATTGGATGAAACGATTATCGTGATAATGATTTGTTTCAGTCTTGTAGTATCTTCCAGGAAAGTAATCCTTTAGCTTTGGTTCAACTTCCTTTTTTAAGCTATCGGTAATTTTCAAATAGTTCATAATTATTAATATATTCTGTAATACATGAGCAAATGCTGTACATCATAATCTTAATAGAGATTATACATATTCCTTTTGTTGAAAAAACAACATATTATATATTGTTTTTTCGCTATATTTGTATATTGTTAATTATCATTAACATAATACTCAAAAAGGTATAACCAGCAGGTTGACAAGTGTCTGAGAATGTGCAAGTTGATGATTTTTAGCACTATTCTCGGATTGTACCTTCATTTTGGAAAGTAAAAGTAAGTGTAATTCGCAGAATATCAAAATGAGCATTACAAATACTTACGAAAAATGCCGATTATATATGATAAAAGCTATAAAAATAGCTCTGAAACAAATTTGGAAGTTTCTGTTATCCATAAAGTACTCAGTCCTCAACCAATGGGCATAAATCGGATTTGGAACGAGATTTTACTAGCCTTATTATCCAATATATCATTCTTGATAAGGGCAGCCTTTGAGCGGGACTTTGATGTCGTTGAAGAGATTTAAGCGATGCATCACTTCAGTCGAACTGATGTTTTTTTCTCCAACTATAAGAGCTTTGAGATAGTTCAGTTGCTGTGTGGTCAGTGTTTCGGTGATGGTTACAAACAACAGACTTATGTGACTCGCTATTTTTTAAGATTGCCTTAGCAGTAATATTCTGAACAGAAAAAGAAGTATTATTTCTTTTATTGTTCAAATTATTGCCATCTTTCTATAAACAATATATTATTTGTTATCTGTAAAATATCAGCCTTATGAATAATATAATAGCATTTAATATCCCAACGCCCAATAATGTGGTTAAGCAGGTTGCGGCAAGAAATAATTCGAAAAATAGATTTCCGTAACCTATCATAAAATAAAGTAAAACTATCATATTTATATATTATATGATATGTTGAGCTATGGTAAAAAGCACAATGGGTACCAAGTAGCCAAGAAAACTGGAGCAGAAGATGCAAATTGTGGGAGAACAAATCAAACTTGCACGATTGCGTAGAAACCTTAGTATCGCTCAGATTGCCGAACGTGCTACCTGTTCGCCTCTAACTGTTTCACGCATCGAGAAAGGCACACCGACAGTGGCAATTGGTATTTATTTTAGGGTGCTTTATGCACTTCAGCTGGATGACGATATTCTTCTGCTTGCAAAAGAAGATGTAATAGGAAAAGCATTGCAGGATTTGAGCCTTAAGAAACGAGAAAGAGCATCCAAAAAAGAGTAAGTTATAAAGAGACTTGTAAAGCAAGACAATTAAGACTTTTGATATGCAACTACCTCAGTCCAACATATTGACAACCAAATATCTGAACAGAGTATTCGACAAAACCGTGGCGACCTATAAATATTATTGGTTTCTCGGTATCCTTGACTTGTGCGTAAAGCATGGGAAAACGAGGATGAATGTATGGGATATTATGATTACGATGGTGGCAAACGCTTGGTATCCGGTAATCTATTTTCGTCTTTCTTTTGGAAAGTCGGAATCCCTTTATGAGGCGATATGGGCTCTGCAAAAAGAGTATAATATTCCCATCAATATCAGTATCCGAGATTTGACGGATTTGTTGCATGAGCTTGTCCAGAGGGCGGATGTCCGGAAACGGTTGAATTTCTTACAAATGAACGTCCCTTTCCGCTTCTTGCGTCCTTGGATTGATACATCCGATGATCGTCAGACGATAGTCCGCTCCCAGTCGTTCGAGAACGGTTGCCTTTATAAATTGGAGAAACAGGAGGGAACGTTATGGATTGATATGAACCATGCATGGCTGGATTATTTGAGAGAGAATTATGATATTTTGAGTGCTTTTGCCTATTGGGGATTGTCGGGCTTCTTGCAGACGAGAAATCCCAACGTGCCAGCTATACCCACTAAGTTAGTAAAACGTGAGGAACGGAACTCTTTATCCGCGCAACATAAATTTTGGAATACGGCCATAAAGCATGGTATGGAAGTTAGATGTCCGTATACCGGAAACCTATTAGAGGAACGTATGTATGATTTGGATCATTTTATTCCGTGGAGTTTCGTCTCCCATGACCTGCTTTGGAACCTGATGCCAGCCGATCCGAGTATCAATAGCTCCAAGAGCAACAAGCTGCCAGACCTGGATCTGTATCTCCCGAAGCTGGCGATAGCCCATCAGGCTGCTTTGCGTATCAATCTGAATGTGGGAAAGCAAGAAAAGTTGTTGGAAGACTATCTTTCCTTGGGGCATACGCCGCAGGAAATAGTTGCGATGGATAAAGAACATCTCTTTGACTGTTTTTTCCAGACATTCACGCCGATGCATCAGATAGCCTTGAATATGGGATTTGAAACTTGGAAATATTAAATACATATATAATGAATATTATTGATTTAGCTAAAGAGTTAGATTTATTCTACGAAATTGGAAAATCTCGAAAAGAATGTAATGCTTTAGTTCAATGTTCTGGCATTAAGTATGCCAATGTCATTAATGAACAAGGCATTAAACCGGAAGATATTATTGAAAAATCTAGTTTGAGAGGAACCAAATATGCAACTGAATTACGTAAAGGGATGAAACTATCCAAATACGTCTGTTTAAATAAGAATTTTAAGCTGTAAAGAAGATTATATTATGAATATTGAAATAATCAATCATCCTTACCTGACGGCTATTAGACGCACGGACTTGTCTGTTCCTGTTCGTTATCTTCTGAGACACGATTTGTTGAAGGGGCGTATCCTTGATTTCGGTTGTGGTTTCGGATATGATACGGATGAGTTGAAACAGCGTGGATATGACATTACTGGGTATGATTATTATTACCGCACGGAATACCCTGAGGGCAAATTTGACACCATATTTTGTGTCTATGTGCTGAATGTGTTGGAGCCGTATGCCCAAGCCGAGGTGATGATGAATATTTCCAATCTTCTTTCACCAAAAGGGACTGCCTATTTTGCCGTTCGGCGTGATTTGAAAGAGGAGGGATTCAGGCTTCATGCCATTTATCGGGAATATACCTACCAATGTAATGTCTGTTTACCTTTTTTGAGTTTGGATCGCAATTCGAGTTATGAGCTTTACCAATACAATCATTTCAATAAACTTCCACGGCAAGAAGGAGATAAGTGTCCCTTCTGCCGTTTGTCGCGCAGGGTGGAGGTGATTTGCGAGACGGCCACGTGCGTGGCTTTCTATGACGGTTACCCAGTTTCACCCGGCCATGCTCTGATAATTCCCAAGCGTCATGTCGCCTCCTATTTCGATTTGACCAATCATGAGCGTGAAGCAATGAATGTGATGCTCCAGTACGTGAAGCAAAAGGTGGACGAGCGTTATCACCCCGACGGATATAATATCGGAATCAACGTCAATGAAGCTGCCGGCCAGTCGGTGTTTCATGTTCATATGCATCTGATCCCTCGTTATAAGGGGGATGTAGAGAATCCCAAGGGAGGGGTGCGTGGAGTAATTCCAAGTAAACAGAAATATTAAGAGATAAATAAGAAGAAATTAGAAGAAAATAATTTTAGGCAGTATCAAATTCCCAATGTTATATTAGTCGGAGCAAACGTTCTCATTTTTAGTATAGACCATCCTTTGACTGGCAATAAAATGGACAGTTCGTTACATTGTGCACTTCAAATTTTCGGAATATCATATTTTTCAAGTAAGAATGAATTAAGAGTATCAATATCACTTTTTAGTATCAAATCTTCTTCTTCCTTAGTAAATAAAGGGATTCCGAAATTTTTAACATAGTTTTTAGCTAGAGCATAATAATTACTGCCATAAGGTTTGCTAGTATGTTTTATATAATACCAAAAGATTTTTGATTGTAAAATACGTTGTAGTATTTCTAATTCTCTAATAGAGTTACTAATTATTGCATATCCATTATAAAATAAAAGATTTTGTTCATGAGTAAGAACAAAATATGCATTATCTGCTATATATGGAAATAATAATTTATATCCCTTAATATTGAGGGCTTGTGTACGGCCATACGCATACCATGCGGGATAAGACCTATTTGCCTTATCTCGATTACGTAATATGTTTTTTTTACTTTCCAAATAATGATAAGCATATGGATATTTATGCTGTAAATCAAATTCTGAAATAAGAGATGCATTGCCGTTTTCGTCAATATAATAAGGGAATATAAGTATTTCTTTATATTTTTCAAATGTGTTTTCATCTCCGCCAACCATAAATGCAACTGTTCCATCTATGGCTTTTGGTTCTTCGCCATTGGTTTCCCCATTATTCCAAGTCCGATAAACCCAATAACCATATAAATCCTCCTGATTTTATATCATTTTAACAGCATTTTAATTATAAGAATAATGAAAGTATGAATATCTCAACCATAGATGCAATACCCATGATTAATGTACATACTGTCTGCGTCTTATATCCCTGTTCAGGTGTCATATCACCAAAGTTAGTAACAACCCAGAAATATGAATCGTTAGCATGTGATACTGTCATGGCACCGGCACCAATAGCCATTACACAAAGTACTGACTTTACAGGTGTTGCAAGTCCGAGTACAGGAAGAAGCGGAGCAAGTATACCTGCTGTTGTTGTAATAGCAACTGTTGATGAACCCTGTGCACTCTTTAATATTGCTGCAAGTATGAACGGGAAGAATATACCTACTGCCGAAAGCACTTCTGCATGCTGTGTTATGTAGCTTACCATTGATGTTGAAGAAATAACTTTACCAAGAACACCACCTGCTGCTGTTACAAAAAGAATAGGACCAACAGTTTTTAATGTCTCATTAGTAATGTTATAAAAATCACTCATCTTATGAGCAGTTGCAAGCTGGATTACTGCAAATATTGTACCAACTGCAAGGGCAATAATTGGCTTTCCTAAGAACTGGCAGGCGATATCAAGTGCTCCTGTCCAGCCGGCCATAGATGAAATTGAGCCAAGTGCCATAAGTATAATTGGAACAAGAATTGGAGCAAGTGCATTAAATCCATTAGGAAGTTTGCCATATTCTGCAACAAGTTCTTCATATGTTTTTGCTACTTCTGCATTATCGCCCATCTCGTCTGCACTCTTTACTTTCTTGCCGATAAACTTTGCATAGATAAGACCTGCAATAAGAGGGAATATCGAACATACAACACCAAGACCCATTACCAGTAAAAGATTATCACCTACACCAAGTGTACTTGCTGCTGCAATCGGACCAGGTGTTGGTGGAATAAATACATGTGAAATATAAAGACCAGCTGACAAAGCGACTGTCATAGCTACACTTGATACTGCTGTTCTCTTTACAAGAGCTTTTCTGATTGGATTCAAAATAACAAAACCGCTATCACAGAAAACAGGGATTGAAACAACCCATCCCATAAGTTCAATAGCAAGTTCAGGTCTCTTCTTACCAACAACTTTAATTACCATATCGGCAAGCTTTAATGCTGCACCTGTCTTTTCGAGAACTGAACCGATAAGTGCACCAAGAATAATTACAATACCGATGCTGCTGAATGTTCCCGAAAATCCTGCTCCGATTACTGTTGGAA
>OOCI01002735.1_pt1 | contig 10376 bp, 7 predicted proteins | sample 1671761 | NCBI WGS metagenome assembly OOCI01 (sample SAMN06348190, study PRJEB24527) | human gut metagenome | biome: human gut; feature: ankylosing spondylitis patient; material: feces | host: Homo sapiens | place: China | collected 2015-10
TTTATTTCAATATATTATCATCAATATCAAAACAACAAAACTGGACATATCTCCCTGTTTTCCTGCCTGCCCTCATAAGGCTGGCCAGTTTTGGTCTTCTGCCGCTCTGCGTGTCGCCCCATCCGGCCGTTTGCCGGTTTGCAGTCCACAAGCCCCGGTGTATAACAGTCTCCAGTATCCGGTCTTCAGATTATTTTTGCTCTATGGAGCAGAGCTCTGTACTTCCAGACAAAGGCAAAACAAGTCCTGACGATCTGGCATACGTTGTTTTACCAACAGACCCTCCTCATCACCCTGTATCGCGACTGCGGAGTGGAGCGCCATGAAATACCTTGCTGTACGTATCACCTGCCAGCTCCTGTCGGATGCTTCTTTTTCCGCTTACAAAGGCTCCATGCTGCGCGGCACCCTAGGGAGCCACCTGCGCCGGGCCGTCTGCATGACCCAGAAAAACGATTGCACGCAGTGCCTGCTGGGCAGGACGTGCATCTTTCCCCGGCTCTTCACCGCAGCATCCGCTCCCCAGGGCAGCGGCACGGCACCGCTTTTGCCTCCCCCCTTCTGCATCGTCCCGACCACTGACAAGAAGACGCTGTATGAAAAAGGAGAGTTTTTTTCCTTCACGCTGAAGCTGTTCTCCTATGCCGTGGAATATCTGCCCTATTTCATCCATGCCCTGACCCTGGCCGGACAGCGGGGGATGGGCAAGGGAAGCGAACACGGTGCGGGCATGTTTTCCATCGAGGAAGTCCGGCATGGGGACGACCAGCTCTATGATGCCCACAACGAGCATCTTGTCCCCTGTACCGGTCAGGAACTGGAGATCCCTGTGCTGGGGGAGGACATGGGGACAGCTTCCCTCGCATGTCATTTCATCACGCCTCTGCGCTTCAAGGCGGCGAACCATCTTTCGTCCGAGCTCGATTTTTCCACCCTGTTCCGTCTCATCCTGCGGCGCATCAAAAGCCTGTCCGCCCTTGAGGGCCAGTCATATCGCCTGCCGGACGACATGTTCTCCACGATCTTCCAGTGCGCGGACAGTACCCGCGTGGAAGAGAACAGCCTCCGCTGGGAGGACTGGAGCCGTTATTCCGGGCGACAGCAGGCCGTCATGCAGTTCGGAGGCCTGACGGGGCGCATCGTCTATCGAGGCCCTGTGCGTTCCTTCGCGGACTATCTCGACTTCGCGCACCACGTCCATATCGGCAAGCAGACGAGCTTTGGCCTTGGACAATGCGAATTCGTGCTGTGAGTTGCCGCATGGATCGCATCCTGCTCGCCGTATGCGGCCTGACGCCCCAGATCATCACCGAGACCCTTTACGCGCTTCACCGCGAGGGCCATATCCCTGATCGAGTCATCATCCTGACCACCCGTGCAGGACGCACGGCCTGTTTGCGCACGCTTACAGGGCCGCACGGGATGATCGCCCGCTTCCTGTCGGATTACGGCTATCCCCCTTCTCTCTCCCTGCTTCGGGAAAGCGACATCCTGACCCCGGACAGCCCTGCGGATGACATCGCCACCATCGGGGACAGCAGTGCCTTCCAGCGTCTCTGCATGGCAGAGGCCTGCCGGCTGACCCGTGACGCGGATACCTGTGTGGATTTTTCGCTTGCCGGCGGCCGAAAAACCATGGGCGCGAGCCTGGCCCTGGCAGCACAGTGCTATGGACGGGATACGGACCGGCTCTTCCATGTCCTCGTCGCCCCGGCCTTTGAGTCCCGCCCTGATTTCTACTATCCCCCTCCGGTACCGACGCTCCTGCCGGCGCGCGCCTCCCTGCCGCCTGTCCACACCGGCGACGCCGGCGTCACACTGGCCATGCTGCCCTTTCCGCGCCTTCGCCCCCACCTGCCGCCGGAGCTCCTGGAGCAGCCCCATCGCCTGGAGCCCCTTCTGGCCGCCGGTCCCCTGCCTGCCCCGGCAAGGCTCGCCCTGCATGTCCGGGAACGGGCATTGACCATCCTAGGGAAACGCTGTGTCCTGCCTCCCACCGAATTCGCCTTGCTCCTCAGCTTTGCCCTGCGCAAAAAACAGTTCCCCTGCACAGGTACCTGCGAAACCTGTCCAGGGGACTGCTTTATGGATAGCGGCGCCCTGCTGGCAGACAGCGCCGGACTTGCCGCTGTGTACGAGCGCTTGCGTATCTCCGCTGCGGCCCGGAGCTCCACCGGTATACGCAATATCTCGCCAGAAAATTTCATGGCCTACAAATCAAAACTGCACCGGCATCTTCGGGAAGCTCTGGGGATGGCTTCCAGCCATGCGGAAATCGCTTCCATGGGCAGGCGCCCTCATGTCCGCTATGGGCTTCGCATCCCCAAGATGGCAATATCCATTGAAAAATAGTCATGGCAACGTTGCGATGATCCCCTGATACTGTACCTTGTAAAGATTTTCTGCTATTATCAAAGGTAATCATCTGCACTGCCACAGCCAACAGGGCATGGTCTCTCAAGGAGAATAGGCATGAAGCATGAACTCGCCGTACTTGCGGCATGGCTGCATGATATAGGCAAATTCGCCCAGCGGGCCGGAGCCCCGGCCTCCCAGGGGATGGAGCAGGAGTATTGCCCCCACGGCGGCACACACCGCCATGTGCTGCATACCGACCATTTCATCGAACATGTGCTGCCCCTGCCCCCGGAATGGGAAGGCGAGCGCGGCTGCCTTGCCCGTACCGCAGCTGCCCATCACCGGCCTGACAGCCAGTCGCTTGTGGAAACAGCGCTGCAAAAAGCGGATCAGCTCTCGTCTGGCGGTGACCGTATGGAGGGAACTTCCGGAGGGGACTTCCGTTCCGCCCGGCTGGAGTCCATCTTCCACACTGTCCGGCTGGACGACAAAGGCATCGACGCGGCAGCTCCGCCCCTGCGCTACCATCTCCTGCCGCTGGATGCGGAGGATGCCCCCATCTTCCCGCGCCCGGAAACGGACGGCAAGGATGCCTATGCCCGGCTGTACGCGGCCTTCTGCCAGGCGGTACGGGAGATCCCCTGCCATCTGGGGCCCCGGCATTATCTGCACTCGCTGACGACCACGCTGGAGCGATTCACCTGGTGCATCCCCTCCTCCACATACGGCACCCGGGCCGATATCTCGCTCTATGACCATGCGGCCACTACGGCGGCCATCGCCCAGGCCTGGCTGCACTGTCCCGAAGGGCAGGAACGCTTCCTGCTGTTCGGCGCCGATCTGGGCGGCATCCAGAAGTTCATCTTTGGCGAGAACGCCCACGCCGACGGCGGCGACAAGGGCGCGGGCAAACTGCTGCGGGCCCGGTCCTTCATGTTGCAGGCGCTGACCCGCTCCGTGTGGCTGCATCTTCTGGACAGGCTGGAGCTGACCCACGCGGCCCGCATCATGGATGCCGGTGGCCGCTTCGTCCTGCTGCTGCCGGACACCCAGGCGGTGCGCACGGTACTGGATGATCTGGAAGTCCATGTGGAGCGCTGGCTGCTGCAGCAGTTCCAGGGCACGGTACGCATGACCTTTGCCCGCCTGCCGCTGGAACCCGACGATCTCCTGCGCCAGCGTTTCGCCCGCTGTTTCGAGCGCTTCAACGATGCGCTTGAGCAGGCCAAGCTGCGCCCCTTCGCCTCGCTGTTCCGGGAGCATCTTTCCGCTGTCCTGCCTGTGGACCATGAGGCCTACCGGCAGTTCGGCGAATGTTCGCTCTGCCGGATGCGGCCCGCTTCCGCCCCGCAGGAGGACGGCGAGGAGAGGATGTGCCCGCAATGCCGCCATCTCGTCCAGCAGGTCGGCCGACGCCTGCCCCGTGCGCGCTATCTGGTCTTTTCCCGCACGTCCGACGGTCTGCCGCTGTATGGCGGGATACGCCTGCGCCTGGAGGAGGAAGCCCCGGCCACGGGCGAGGCGCTGGACATCGTCTCCATCCGGGACCGCGCGGCATTCTCCGCCGCGCCGGTGGCGGGCTTCATCCCTACCGTACAGGAAGAAGACCTGTACCGCTGGGAGCAGGAGGGACGCCTGCAACATCTGGACGGTACCCCCCATGTCCTCGGGGAGCCCTGCCATCCGGGCGATCCCAAGACGTTCACCATGCTGGCCGCCGAGGCCCGCATCCCTCCGGAGACGGCGGGCAGGCGCTGGCGTTCCCTGGCCTCGCTGGCTGTCTGCAAGGCCGACGTGGACAATCTGGGCCTGCTGTTCGGCATGGGCTTCGGGACAGGGGAGACGGGTTCCTTCTCCATCTCCCGTTTCGCCATGCTCTCGCGCATGATGAACCACTTTTTCAGTGCCCATCTCATGCGGGTCATCGCGCGGGAGTTCCCCAACATCTATGTGATCTTCGCCGGGGGCGACGATCTTTTCGTCCTGGGCCCGTGGTCCGAGACCATAGCCTTCGCGCAGCGGCTGCATCAGGATTTCACGGCCTTTTCCGGTAACAATCCTGCCGTGACCCTTTCCGCCGGTCTGCCGGTAGTCAAGCCGCGTCTGCCGGTGCGGGTGCTGCGCGAAGCGGCGGAGCAGGCCCTGGAACGCTCCAAGGAGGAGCCCGGCAAGAATGCCGTCACCCTGTTCGGCGTTACCACCACCTGGCCCCTGTTCCACCAGCTGCTGGAGGACGGCCGCTGGCTGGAGGATCTCTGCCTTCGCGGTCTGGTCACCCAGGGCCTGGTGCGCCGCATGCTGGGCTATGCCCGGGAATGCCGGGATTTCACCCAGGGCGGCGATATCCGCAAGGGCCTGTATCTTTCACACCTGGCCTACGACATGGCCCGCAACGGCAAAGACCTTCCTCCCCACGAGGTGCAGCGCCTGACCTGTTTGGGACAGGACAAGGACCTCTTCCCCAAGGCGGAACTGGGCATCACCTGGGCCCTGTACCGCACCCGTATTTCTGGATAGGAGAAGCAGCATGGAAAAATATTACCTGAACGAGAAGGCCATCAATCCTGTTTGGATGGACCAGGAGGCACAGAAAGCGGCACGCTCTTTTTTTGATGGCCAGCCGAAATTGGCGGCTTCGCAGCTGCGCAAGTTCTATAATGACGTCAAGGCCATGGAACGGCAGTGGCGCAACAGCGGCGGCGATGAGGAAGCCTTTGCCCTCATCCTGCCCCTGTTTAAGCTGCTCAAGGCCAAATCCCACTATGCCCTCAAACGCAAGGTCATCCCGGCGGCCTTCCGCAATTGGTTGTGCGAGCATGTGGACAGCGTGAATTCCGCCAGGGATTTCCGGGCCTTCCTGCTGCATTTCGAAGCTGTGGTCGGCTTCAGCTACGGCTGTGCTGAGGGTAATTTCAACTAGCGCCGCATCATAAGGAGAACACGCATGAAACTTTGTGCCATCCATACCATCACGGGACAGATCCGCCTGCGCTCCGGTCTCCATATCGGCGCCGGCAAGGACACGGTGGAAATCGGTGGTCTCGACCAGCCCATCGTCAAGGACCCGCTCAGCGGCGCGCCCTATATCCCCGGTTCCTCCCTCAAGGGCAAGATGCGCTCCCTGCTGGAGACCGCTGTCTTCATGGGCCGAAGCGACGCCACGCGCGCCGCTGTCATGGACGGCAAGCCCTGTGATTGCGGCCTGCCCTCCTGCCCGATCTGCACCCTGTTCGGCGCCCACAAAGCGCCCACGCAATGCGATCCCCTGCTGGGGCCCACGCGCATGCTGGTGCGGGATGCCTACCTGACGCCCGAGTTCGCGGAAAGGTTCCGCACCGGCGACCTGCCTATGGAGATCAAGAGCGAGAACATCATCCACCGCGTCAAGGGAGTGGCGGAGCATCCCCGTCCGCTGGAGCGCGTGCCCGCCGGGGTCTGCTTTGAGCTGAACATCGCCCTCAAGGTCTACGAGAACGACGCCCCGGACCTGAAGGACTGGATCTTCAAGGGCCTGCGCCTTGTGGAACTGGACGCCCTGGGCGGTTGCTCTTCCCGGGGCTGCGGCCAGGTGGCCTTCGAACATCTCGCCATGAACGGCGAGCCTGTGAATCTTTCCGCCATCAGTGCCTTTTAGGATGGAGGTCACAGCATGAGGCTGTACCGTTACACCTTGCGGCCCCTTTCGCCCTGGGCCACGCCCCTGCGCAGCGACACCCTGTACGGCCTGCTGCTCTGGCGTATCGCCGAGCGGCAGGGCGACACGGCGTGCGGCGAGGCCATCGCGGCCTTCCGCGAGGGCAGGCCGCCGTTCGTCCTTTCCTCGGCCCTGCCGGAAGGGCAGGTCTTCGCGCCCCGTCTGCCTGCCGCGCCCCGTGCGCTTTTCCGTCAATGGGTGGAAAAAGGGGCCTTCCATGACAGCAGCGGCGCCCCTCTGGGCCTTTTCTCGGCCTTGCAGCACTACAAGTCCTTCCGCAAGCAGGCGTACCTGCCGCTGGCCGTCTGGCAGGAACATGCCTCGGCCCTGTCCGTACGCCATCTGTTCGCCTGGTACTGCGCCCGTCCGGCCGCCCGGCCGGAAGCGGTGACGGCCACCAGCGTGGAGCCCCATGTCAGCATCGACCGGCGCCACGACGGCGCCCTGGAAGGGGGCCTGTTCAGCAACCGCCTGCAATGGTTCGCCCCGGGAACGCATCTGCACCTCTATGCCCGCACGGATGCGCCGGATACCCTGCTGGCCCTGCTGGTGGAGGCGGGCGACCTGGGCTTCGGCAAGGACGCCGCCCTGGGGAAGGGCCGTTTCGCGGCCGCCCTGGATGAGGACTTCCGGCCCGATGCCCTGGAGAATGGCGGCCCGTCCTCCCTGCTGCTCTCGGTCTGCGCGGCGCCGGACATGGCGGGCCTGGACGGCTGCTATACCACGGAGATCAAACGCGGCAAGGCCTGGTCCTCCCTGCTGGGGCCTTTCAAAAATCCCCTACTGCTCCTGCGGGAAGGCAGCCTGCTGCATGCCCTGCCCCACGGCCCCTTCGTGCTGGACGGCATCCATCCTGATGCCCGTCTCGTCCAGGTGACGCAGCCCCTGCTCCTTCCCTGTCATATGGCCAAGGAGGTATGACATGGCCGTATCCTCTTCCCCCGTACGGCCCGCGACCAAAGACACGCCCCGCCGCTGGGACGCCTCCGGCTTCCTGCCCTTCCGGCTGGAAGTCCTGACGCCTGTCTTTGTTGGCTCCGGCGAGGATCTTTCCCCGCTGGACTACGTCATCCGTCAGGAAGGCGGGGACGATGTCCTGCATCTGGTGGACGGCGAATCCTGGTTGCAGGCCAGCTACAACGACAGTGCCGTGCGTGCGGCCCTGAACAACGGCGACCTGTTGCTGCTGCGCCGCCTGATGGCGGAACAGCTGGATGCGGCCCAGTATTCCCGGGCCCGGATCCCCGTCACCCTGCCGGAAGTGGCCAGGGGCTTGCGACAGCGCATCGCTGATCCCGAGAGCAACAGCAAGGCCGAGATCATGCCCTTCGTGCGCAATGACGTGACCGGCTGCGCCTTTTTGCCTGGATCTTCCCTGAAAGGGGCCCTCAGCACGCCCATCATCGATGAACGGGACGGCCTGCTGCGCCAGAAAGGCTGCCCGGATCTGCGCACGGCGTACAAGGACACGCTGAAACAGATGTTTGGCGAGATCCGCGAACACGCCATGCAGGCCCTCAAGGTGGCGGACATCACCCTCCCGCCGCAGGCGACCCGACTGGTGGCCGCCCGGGAAGCCAGCCTCAAGGCAGACAAAAAAGGGACGCCCAAGACCCCCTGCGAGGCCCTGACGCCTTCCGCCGCCGGAGGTCTGCCCCTGTACGGCAGCCTGCATCTGGACAGCCGCAGCGGCCAGCCCGCCGTGGAGCTGCCCGACGGGAGCCTCCTGTCCCGGCAGCGTCTGGGCGAACTGTGCAATGCCTTCTATAAGCGGCGTTTTCTGGACGAATGGCAAAAATTCTACGCCCTGCCCCATCTTGCCGGGGTGCGTCAGGCCCTGCAGCCTGTCCGGGAACGTCTGGAGCGGCTCGATCCCGCCCGGGAATGGCTGGTACGTGTGGGGCGCTATTCGCATCTGGAGTGCGTCACTGTCAGCCGCAATGCCCCTGGCCACCAAAAAGGCTTCGGCAAAACACGCACCCTGGCCGACGGTCTGCTGCCTTTTGGCTGGGTGATCCTGCACTTCTGTTCACCGGAAGACTACACGGCAGGGACGCAGGCCGTGGATACGGCCATCGCGACCGCCCTCCAGCAGCGGGAAGCAGCGCACGCCGCCCGTGAAGCGGCCCTGCGGGAAGCCCTGCAACAGCAGCGGCAACGGCAGGAAACGGCAGCCCGGCAACGGGAAGCCGCCGAAGCCGAGCAGCGACGCAAGGAAGAGGAGGCCGCCCGCCGGGAAGAACAGATGGCCGGGCTCTCGCCGCAGGAGCGCGCCATCGCCGCACTGGACTTTGCCGATGCCGACAAGGAAACGGCACTGGCGCTGTTCCGCCTGCTGGATGACATGGATGGCGCCCTGCAGCAGCGGGCCGCTGTGGCCCTCAAGGCCTTTTGGGAAAAAATCGGTGAATGGCAGGTAAAGAAGATCTCCAAAAAACAGAAGGAAAAGGTGACCCGGGTCAAGGCCATCCTGGGCGAATAGACCATGCGCGACCTTTTGGGCTTCAAAAGAGATTTTTTCTAACATAGTGAAAAAATTGCATAATATTTTTTATGCCCCAAAAAGGTCGCGCATACTTTTTTGTATGTCATATCAATAGGATACAAAAATATGCCATGTAACAGACGCCCGATGCCGCCAAAATCGCCGGAGGTTCGCGAAAATGCCACCGCAAAGCCGCACCACACAAGGCTTTGCCGGGGTCGCTGTGGAAATAGACCTGATTCTCAAAGGGATTAAGACGTCAACTCGTCGACGTAGGACGCGAATACCTTGGCCGGTGGAAATAGACCTGATTCTCAAAGGGATTAAGACACACGCTGAAACAATATCATTAGGAGGCGAGCAAACATGTGGAAATAGACCTGATTCTCAAAGGGATTAAGACACTGCGGCAAGCCCCTGATGATCAAGTTCGGCAAGGCCGGTGGAAATAGACCTGATTCTCAAAGGGATTAAGACGGTGGTGTGTTGTCGTGTTACTCTTGTACGGTGGTGAAGATGGTGGAAATAGACCTGATTCTCAAAGGGATTAAGACGCTGGCCTGCCTTGGCCTTTTCTTCGTCTTCACACCACGCGTGGAAATAGACCTGATTCTCAAAGGGATTAAGACGTGGTGTTGGTGGTGGTATCAGTAGTCATGGTGATGTGTGGAAATAGACCTGATTCTCAAAGGGATTAAGACATCAGCTCGTCGACGTATCCGGCGAAAACCTTAGCCGTGTGGAAATAGACCTGATTCTCAAAGGGATTAAGACAGTGTTGCCTTGGCGTTGTCCGTCTTGATATCACAAGTGGAAATAGACCTGATTCTCAAAGGGATTAAGACGATGTACAACAATGCGGCCATCGTCAAAGGCCTGCATCTGGTGGAAATAGACCTGATTCTCAAAGGGATTAAGACGCAATCTGGTTGCCGTGCAGGAACATCTTCGAGAAGGTGGAAATAGACCTGATTCTCAAAGGGATTAAGACGCTCATTTGTGAGCACGCGGATGGCTTCGGCAAGTTCCTTGCGTGGAAATAGACCTGATTCTCAAAGGGATTAAGACCGTAACGCGCATGATTTTATCCTCTTTTGTTTGTGGGGATTTGTGGAAATAGACCTGATTCTCAAAGGGATTAAGACTAGTGGTGTCCTGTTTCTGTTAGCTTGCGGTAAGGGAACCTGGTGGAAATAGACCTGATTCTCAAAGGGATTAAGACTTCTACAATGGCGCGAATTTCGTCCAATGTCATCGTGTGGAAATAGACCTGATTCTCAAAGGGATTAAGACTTACTCATTAACAACCTCCATCACCTCCGCCGCCGTCACACGAGTGGAAATAGACCTGATTCTCAAAGGGATTAAGACTCAAGGAAAGTGGATCCGCTCGCCCAAGCGGCGGCGCGGGCGTGGAAATAGACCTGATTCTCAAAGGGATTAAGACCCGCGCCAGCCTTGACCAATTCATCGACGTATCCGTGGAAATAGACCTGATTCTCAAAGGGATTAAGACGCTTCTATAATCTGCGCCGTAACAATCTGGTAAGCGTCCATGTGGAAATAGACCTGATTCTCAAAGGGATTAAGACTTCTCGGACCGTCCGCCCGTCTTCCGTCTGATACTCGCGGTGGAAATAGACCTGATTCTCAAAGGGATTAAGACCGGCAGCAATACCGAGGTATATACCACCGATGGCCCACAGACCGTGGAAATAGACCTGATTCTCAAAGGGATTAAGACAGCTAGTAAGTGTGCAATGCCTCTGCCTGCTCAACAGCAGGGTGGAAATAGACCTGATTCTCAAAGGGATTAAGACTTCTACAATGGCGCGAATT
>OOCI01002742.1_pt1 | contig 10358 bp, 6 predicted proteins | sample 1671761 | NCBI WGS metagenome assembly OOCI01 (sample SAMN06348190, study PRJEB24527) | human gut metagenome | biome: human gut; feature: ankylosing spondylitis patient; material: feces | host: Homo sapiens | place: China | collected 2015-10
TTGCAAACATACCGGAGAAGTTGATATATGTCAAAAAACAAGCTACCACAAGAGTACCACAGTTCACCGGAGGGGTACATCATTACTACTACTGTATAACATAAACGACAGATTATAAGGAATATAAAAGTACAATAAATATTTAGGTACTATTCATATATATAGAGCAAGAAGATAGAAAAGCAAAGGGGGCTTTTATCCTATTCTGAAGTTTTTTATCCCATATTCAAGAACGTCATACCTTTCACTGCCTCAAAGATTTCCATAACCGATTGCCATTATACGATAGATTATATACCAAGCAAATACTGCAAAACGTTTGCAGTGAAGATGTAGACAATATGCAGCAACAATGCCATCTCAACGCAGTGGCTCGAATGCTGCATATTGCCGTCTTGAGAATCAGTTAGAGTAACTTGAACGCTGCTTTCTTTACGTCCTGGCTATTTCTGCCAATCATCACCTCAAAGTCACCGGACTCGCATACAAAATCAAGATTGTAGTTGTAGAACTTCAGCAATTCGGGAGTAATCTTGAAAGATACTTTTTTAGATTCACCGGCTTTCAGGAAAATCTTCTCAAAGCCTTTCAACTCTTTCACCGGACGGGTTACACTTCCCACAAGGTCACGAATATAAAGTTGAACCACTTCTGCACCGTCTCTCTTGCCCGTATTGGTCACAGTCACGGTAGCAGTCAGTTCGCCCTTATCCGTCATGCTAGTCTTGTCCAAAGACACGTCGCTATAAGAGAATGTGGTATAGCTCAAGCCGAAACCAAAAGGATAAAGCGGTTCATTGTCTATGTCTATATAGTTGCTGCGGAATTTCTGGAACCATGCACCGTCGGCAAGAGGGCGGCCCGTGTTCTTGTGGTTGTAGAACAAAGGAATCTGTCCCACGCTCTTCGGGAAAGTCGTAGTCAGCTTCCCACTCGGATTCACATCACCAAACAGTACATCACCGATGGCAAAACCTGCCTCACTGCCCGCAAACCATACATTCAGAATGGCCGGCACGTTTGCCTGCTCCCAGTTCAGTACCAGCGGACGACCGGTAAACAGTACCAGTACCACTGGTTTTCCTGTTTTCAATAATTCTTGTAACAGCATGCGTTGGGTGTCGGTCATTTCAAGATTCGTGCGGCAACTGCTCTCTCCACTCATTTCCGAAGACTCACCGAGCGCAGCCACAATAACATCCGATTTGGCAGCCACGGCAAGAGCCTCGTCCAGCAACTCCTTGTCCGAACGATTGTCACGGTGTAAAGAACGTCCGAACATAGTGGCACGTTTCTCATATTCGGCATCACTCATCAAATTACAGCCTTTCGCAGTCAATATTTCGGCTTTATCGCCTGCTACCGCCTTCAAACCTTCAGCCAAAGAAGTTGCATTCTTCAATACAGCAGCCACACTCCAAGTACCCGGCATATTACTGCGGCTGTCTGCCAACGGACCTACCACAGCAATAGTGCCTTTTTTGGCCAGCGGAAGCACATTACCCTCGTTCTTCAACAACACCAAGCTCTCCGAAGCAATCTTACGCGCAACAGCACGATGCTCTTTGGTAAAGATTTGCTTCTTGGCACGCTTCACATCACAGTATTTATAAGGATTATCGAACAAGCCCAACTTGTACTTAGCTTCCAAAATACGGCGACAAGCCGCATTAATTGCTTCTTCTGTCACTTTTCCTTCTGTCAATGACTTCTTGAGCGTACCTACAAATGCATCGCTCACCATATCCATATCCACACCTGCATTCAGTGCCAAGGCGGCAACAGTCTGCGTATCGCCCATACCGTGGTCGGTCATCTCAGCAATTCCAGTATAGTCTGTCACCACAAAGCCGTCAAATCCCCACTGCTTACGCAGTATATCCGTCATCAACCACTTGTTTCCAGTGGCAGGAATGCCATCGACCTCATTGAAAGAGGCCATCGCACTGCCCACACCGGCATCAACCGCCGCCTGATAGGGCAACATGTATTCATTGAACATGCGCTGATGACTCATATCTACTGTATTATAGTCACGTCCTGCCTCACCGGCACCATACAAGGCAAAATGCTTTACACAAGCCATGATTTCATCATTACGGCTCATATCCTTTCCCTGATAACCACGTACCATGGCCTGCGCAATGGCTGCTCCCAGAAACGGGTCTTCACCGTTGCCCTCGGACACACGCCCCCAACGGGCATCACGGCAAATATCCACCATCGGACTGAATGTCCAGCAAATACCGTCGGCGCTGGACTCAATGGCTGCAATACGTGCCGATTCTTCAACCGCCTTCATATCCCATGTACACGACAATCCCAAAGGAATGGGAAACACCGTTTCATATCCATGAATAACATCCATACCAAATAAGAGAGGAATACCCAAACGACTTTCTTCAACCGCCTGCTTCTGTACATCGCGGATACGTTCCACGCCTTTCAGATTGAAAAGCCCGCCCACTTCACCGGCACGAATACGTTTGGCCACATTACTACTTTTAGCCTGACCGGTCGTAATCTCACCGGTAACCGGCAGATTCAACTGACCTATTTTCTCTTCCAGGGTCATCTACTTCATTAAATCGTCGATGAAACGATTCATATCGACCGGAGATTTCTGCGCATACGCACTAGCGGCAGTAAACACCAACAAGACTAAAAATGATTGTAACTTGAAAAGTAAATGCTTCATGTCTTTCATGCTTTTAATTTATAGAAATATTATTTTGCTGCAAATAAAAGAAAAGCATGCGACAACCTCCACATCCCGCACTACAACAAAAGTACACCCATCACTAAAAAACAAAAGAGGAAGTACAATATTAGTACTTCCTCCATTAATATTTTACTGTAAAACAGTCATTTAAAATTTATAAGGAAATCAGTCAAACTTTCTTCCGGAAGCAAATTGAATTTCTTACGTAACCGGTATCTCGCAGCATCAACCCCACGTGTAGAAATGTTGAGCAACTTCGCTATCTCCTTTGTCGGCATATTCAAGCGGAGCAATGCACAAAAGCGTAAATCTCCTGAAGTCAAATCAGTATATTGAAGTTTCAGATTCCGGAAGAAATTTTCATGTATACGGTCAAAATTAGCTTGAAACATTATCCAGCTCTCTTCATCAGACACTATATTATTGTTAACCAAAGCGAGAAGCTTATCCAAATTCTTACGACTATGCTGTCCCGACAACTTTTGCTTCTGTATCTCCTCTTTCAATGAATTCAAAAACTCCTGATGAGCGATATTCATCATTACCACGCTGGACAATTCTTTGCTTTTAAAACGCAAATCGGCCTCAAGCTGTTCCTTTTCCAACTCGATAATCTTCTTCTCTTGCCGTTCAAGCTCTGCCTGATGGGCTACACGCTGCTGCTCAATCACACGATCCTTCTTTTTCTTCACAAAACGATAAACAATATATTGCAGCAAGGCCAGCAGGCACAACCCTATCAGAATGTAGCTTCCCACAGCCCAATAAGACAAAATCTCAAAGGGAAACTCTACCGATGCCAAAACTCTACCAGTATCATATATCTCCGCCCGAAAAACATAACTTCCATAAGGAAGACGGGCATACTTTTTCTGCAAATTGCGTCCATCGGGTATCCACTGATCAGAATACCCTTCCAACCGGTATCTTACTTTATAAGTATAATCGTTATAAACCGGATAGCACAATGTAAAACTCACTGTATTAAACTCATGTTCGACCTTGACTCCCGACTGCACGACCAATGTTTTCCGTTTATCACTGAATTCCTCAGTAACCTGCATCTCTGAAATCCATAAAGAACGCCTAGTCTGAGATTTATATAACGAGGAACTATCTGTTTCAATACGGGCAATAGCATTATTCAAGCAAAGATAGGAATGATTATTTCTCTTGTCATAAACCACGCTTCCTCGTTCTTCCACAGCCAGACCGTCAAACAAAGAATATGGAATCCGAAGTTCGATATTGAAAGTATTTATCGCACACTTCACCAAATACACAGTCCTGTCGCCCACAAACCAATAGTAATCTCCGTTCGCATGACTCACAGTCTTGATTCCCTTCAATTCCATCAATTGTTCATTCATTGTTTCATAGGGAACAATCGAATCAGTCATATCTTCGTAAGTATAGAAATATTCCCCATTAGAAAAAACTACCCGACCATTGATTTTGAACAAAGTAAAACTCCCACCTTTCACTTCTCCCAAACTCTCATACTTCCGCACATCCTTTACCTGCTTCATATCCGAATCAATCCGAAAGCGATACAAACCATTCCTTAAATGTTTCGCCCAAATATTCCCTTGATGGTCCACTTCTATATGACGAATCATGTGACTGAACCCACGTAAGGACCGAGTAAAGCAATACTCTCCCGAAGCAGTCTCCGTATATAAATTCAGAAGCGCATAAGCTCCCTCCAACAAAAAAGATTGTTCCTTCAATTCAATTTTTTCCATACACATCCCTCCTTTTACATCAGATGCCAGCTTTGATTTCAGTCCTGATATAAGGAAAGTTCCCTTGTTGTGCCCGCAGAAAATCTGTTTTCCCCATTCATCGACGAACCACGCTTGTTCTTCCAAACCCGGAACTAATTCAGTCTTTCCATCCCTAAGCCAATAAAGTCCTTGATTAGAAGCAATATAAGCTTCATTTTCCCTTACCAAAACATCATATACCATGCCTATTTTACGAAATGGAGGTTCATAATAATAGATTAAAGAATTGTTGTGTATATAGGCAATACCTTCATCCAAAGCTGTCCATATATTGTTGTCATCATCACAATACAATCTCAAAACAGTATTGTTCTGTAGTTTATTATCCGTATTGACCTTCCAAATCAGCTTTCCCTTTTTATCCAACGCATATATGCCATCGGATATTGTGCCAACAACGTAGCAACTATCTTTGGTCATCACCGCACGATTAATGGTATGCTTCTTGAATATATCATCACATTCAGTTTCCCATTTTTCTACCCTCCCATCTCGATACAGGAAACCTCCCTGATTACGGGTAAACATTAAAACCGCATCATCATAAGGGAGCCCGGCCAGGACATCACTATCTCCAAATGCTTTTCTGGGAATAAGTTCTTTCATTTCCCTACCGGCAAAGACATAAAGTCCACCGTTTATTCTTTGAGAATAAAAAGTATTTCCAACCTGGAACAAATTCAGTGGAAGGTTCTTCATTCGAATACCTTCTACCGAATTTCCATTATAAAAAAAGAGAGAACCGAATGATTGAAATACAATTTCTCCTTGAACGCAAGCAATATCCCAGATTTCGTCATTATGAAACGCAAAATCTTTCACCTTATTTTTCAATGAATGATATTCAAGAGTGTCATAAGGAGTACGGACAAAATAACCGAATTCTTCGTAAGAGCCTACATAAATTCTTCCATCTTCACTGATATATATAGCACGCACAATTCCTTTTGTCGGTAATTCATACAGCCGCCAAGCACTTCCATCAAATTCCAACAGCCCACTGTTATTACCGAAATACATCACTCCTCTTTCGTCTTGAGCAATGGCCCAATTCTGAATACCGGCATTATAATCCGACACCGAATAGTTCCTCACTATAGGAGAAAAAGGTATGGGTGAAGCTTGCAGCAAACTACTGAAAACCAAAAACAAGAGAAACGTTATTGCAATTCTCATGAGTACTGTTTATAGGTATTTACCAGCAAAGATAAAGCTTTTTGCGTTTTCGTAAAAACAAAATCGCAGATTATCCTCTTTTATAGAAAGATAACCCGCGACAACTGATAACTCACTTTATTAATTTTCAGCCGTTTTCTGTTTTCCCAAAGGAATAGAAACCCCCAAGTAAGCATTGACATTCTTCGTATTCTTGCCAAAGAACATATAATCTGTTCCTGCAAAGAAGGAACCCAGCTTCAATGCCAGACCGAAGGTTTTACCAGCTCCTTGAAGTACGGAATAGCTGGCAGCTACATTGAAAGCATTCGTCGGACGGATGCAGGCAGAGAAAGTCAACTCATTCAAAGTTTTCGGTTTGGCAAAACGACCGGTATACAAGGCACCCACTACCAGCCAATCATTCAATAAGGCATATTCAGCGCCAAGAACCATTGTAGAAGTCAATCCACGGGTACGGCTCTTCTCAGAAGCCTCCTCCGTCTTGAGCTTCAACATGTCATAGTTAAGAATCTCGCCGCTGTTCACAATATTCATGAACTCCTGCTGCGAGGCCGGGTCAAGAAGATCATAAGTCTGCTCTGCATTGGCTCGCGCTATACTGGTATTCGATTTAGACCATTTGATAAAGCCCAAATCAAGAACTGAAGCAGAAAGTGTCAATTTATCCAGTAACTTGTAAGATACTCCCAAATCAATAGCCCCACCATATCCGGCAAAACCGAAACTGCCAAAATCGATTTCATCGATATAATCGCCACTCTCATTCTCGGGAAGCTCCAACAGCTTTGACGAGTTCTCCAAAGTTGCATCCACTTGAATGGAAGCTTTACTCGTCACTCCTGAAGAGCCGACAGAAGGAGTTTCCACATGAATCTGGTTGATGTTCAGCTTTAAGTTACCGATACCCAGCAGCATCTTCACCTTACCACCTACAGCCAGTCGGTCTGTGATATTCCTTGCAAAGCCAAGGCCGACTTCCGCATAGGAATTTATCTCAAGCTTCTGTCCATTAATGGTTTCGTTAATACCCAAATAGTCAGAAATATTGTCACCAAACTCCCGGCTGCTCATGTTATTCATAAACTGGAACATGGTTTTCGGTATGGCGGCACCGATATCATTACGCAACCCCACATTGACTGACCAGAAGTTCTTTCCTTTATACCACCCGGCAGACAGAATGTCGGTACTCAAATTCACATTCAAGTTATTGGTAGCATCCAGTCGGTTCATAAAGTCATTGCTCATGAAATAGTCGCTGTCATCACTGTTCTCAATAATGTCCATAATATCCCTATACCCCAGGGAACTGGAGTTGACGGTAGCATTCAACGAACCTATCACGGGAATATTCAGATAACCGCGTCCCGGCATCAAGGCCGGATTGAGCTGCATACGCTGGTTACTTCCTTCCATAAAGTAGGAAGTGCGCAGGAACTGGGCTTGTCCGGAAAGAGAGAAGCAAAGCAACAATACCACAGACAGCCATACTTTCAGAGAATTCAATCGTTTCATAACCTTGTCAATATTTTCATTATCACCTGCAAAAATATAAAACAAGTTAATACCCTACAAACAACTTAACCGGATAGCCGTGCATAAAAGGCTTATACAGAGACTATCCGGTATAAATTAAGGAGCAAATAAAAGAACCCTCTTAAGAATGCCCTTATACTATTTCATCATAAACATGCTCATTTGCTCTCGTAGCGGTACTCAGAAAAACCGGGGCTGCCTCCTTTCTTTGTTGCAGAGACATTGACGTCACTGTCGGAGCACTCAACATTTCCTTGTATTTTGCCGGAGCAGTCAGTATCTTTACAGCCTCTTTCAAATCATCATCATCTTTCAACTGCTGGATAATGCTTCCACGCTGGAAATAATAACGCTTGATGATTTCTACCGCAATCATGCCCTTGATGTCCTTGGAGAAATGGTCAAGGTCACGGTCCAGATTATGCGACAATTTTTTCTCCAGCGCTTCAAACTCTTTCGAAGCATCAGTCAGATAGCCCTCAAATTCGGCCATCTCCTTCAGGTTCTTCAGCATCTTCTCTGTCTGTTGGTCGTATTTGAAGTCCGCCTTCTTCACCATCGCCTTGAAGTCCGCATAATCGGCATCTGTAATTTCAAACTTCTCTGCTGAAGGGATGGTAGGATGTTTCAGGCAATAGTCCGTTGCATAATTGAAAATAAGATTGTCATTGACAAGATAGAACAGAATGTTGGGCAGCTTCTCCTGCTTCACCGCAATGTCCGGAGTCACGCCTCCGCCATCACGCACTTCACGTCCGGCAGCCGTATGGAACACGGTAGTAAGGCTGTCCGGAATACGTCCCACACTGCCGTCCTCATTCCGGTGCTTGTAGTCGATAGCCTGCACACAACGGCCGCTGGGAATATAATATTTGGAAGTCGTCAGCTTCATGGTACCACCGTATGGTAACGGACGGGTGGTCTGCACCAATCCCTTACCGAAAGTACGGTTACCGATAATGACCGCACGGTCAAGGTCCTGCAAAGAGCCCGCAAGGATTTCTGACGAAGAAGCCGTTCCGCCATTGACCAGAACAGCCAAAGGAATTTCCAAATCCAACGGTTCACGCAATGTCTTGTAGGTATTGCTGGCTTGCTTAATCTTACCCTTTGTCGTCACAAGTGTTTTTCCGCGAGGCAGAAAGAAGTTGGCTATCTCTATAGACTCATCCAGCAAGCCACCCCCATTGTTCCGCAAGTCAATCACCAACGAAGTCATCCCCCGCTTCTTCAAGTCCAGAAAAGCCTGCTTGAACTCCTTGGAAGGATTCCCCGAGAAGGTGCTGAGATTGATATAACCTATATTATTATCCAGCACCGTATAATAAGGTATGAACGGCAATTGGATGGAACGGCGCACAATGTCGAAATCCAACGGTTTCTCTGTACCGGGACGTTGCACTTTCAGCTTGAAGCTGGTACCCACTTGTCCGCGAAGCATCTCGCTGACTTCCTGGTTGTTCTTTCCGGCAAGGTCTTTTCCGTCAATTTCCATCAAAATATCTCCGGCTTTCAGGCCTACATCGGCAGCAGGCATATTCTCGTATGGCTCAGATATCATGGAACGTTTCAGTTTCGGATTCCAAGTAATCACAGAACCTATACCACCATAGGAATTCTTCAGCATCTGCTCCAATTCGCTTTGGTCATCTTCCGGATAATACTCCGTGTAGGGGTCCAGCGAGTAGAGCATGGCATCAATGCCTTCACGGATAGTCTTGTTCGGATCAATCGTATCCACGTAGAACATATCCAACTCTTTCACAATGGAATTGAATATATCCAGATTCTTTGCTATTTGGAAACTACGGCTATCACCACTCTTAAACCCCCAAAAACAAACGGCTCCCGCTACAATCAGCAAGGCAACCATCCAGCGTATCTTTAAAATTCTTCTCATAATTATGATAATGTGCTAATATGCCAATGTGCCAATGTGCTAATAACCTGCAGCGTAATAGCGAAACAAATATTGCGCAGCCAATTAACACATTGGCACATCAGCACATTAATTAATTAATAAAATTTCTTCCTTGATTTTTTCCCATTGTGCTGCCTGAAGCTCCGTACCCACCACTTGTATCACATCTTTGGAGAGAAGGGAGCCTATCTTGCCACATTTCTCCAGCGAGTAGCCACACGTCAGTCCATACAAGAAACCTGCCGCAAAATAGTCGCCAGCTCCTGTAGTGTCCACCACTTTCTCTACCGGAGCCGCTTGTACCTGCACCATCTCTGTACCTTTGCGAATCAGAGAACCACGGGCACCCACCTTTACAATGGCTATGCTACACATTTTGGCAATGATGTCCAATGCTTCCTCCGGTTCCTTACCCGTAAAGGCCTTTGCCTCTTCCTCATTGGCAAAAACAATATCCACATATTTGTTGACCAACAGAGAGAAAAATTCAAGGTCTCCTTCTACTATATTGTAGCTCGCCATGTCCAAACATACTTGTAAGCCGGCCTCTTTAGCCAGCTCAATGGCACGGAGAATCATATCATGGTCTTGCACCAGATACCCCTCTATAAATAGGTAAGCATATCCTTTGAACATATCCAGCGAAAGATCTTCCGCCTTCAATGTAGAAGCCGCCCCCAAATAAGTGCCGAAAGTACGCTCCCCATCAGGAGAAATGAAAGTAGAGGCTACACCGGACGGAAGGGTAGTGGAAAGCAATAAATTCGCCTCTGTCCCACGTTCCAGCAGGCTATCCCGGAAAAAGTTACCGTAAAAGTCATTGCTTACTTTTCCGATGAATCCCGTACCCGCACCAAGGCATGCCATTGCCCGAATTGCGTTTCCGGCAGAACCTCCGTTAGCCAAGTGCGTCTTCATCCGGCTGAAATACTCACTAATTTTCAAGAACTTATCTTCATCAATCAGCGTCATGCTTCCTTTCGGAAGCTGCATCTCCGTCAAAATATTATCATCTTCAATGATTGCCAGCGCATCGACCAAAGCATTGCCCAACCCAATTATTTTATCCATCTTCGATATTTTTTTTGCAAAGATATTGCATATTTCAAAATATCCTATTACTTTTGCACCGCATTTGAGAAAAAACAACATTCTTCCTTAGCTCAGTCGGTTAGAGCATCTGACTGTTAATCAGAGGGTCCTTGGTTCAAGT
>OOCI01002743.1_pt1 | contig 10354 bp, 11 predicted proteins | sample 1671761 | NCBI WGS metagenome assembly OOCI01 (sample SAMN06348190, study PRJEB24527) | human gut metagenome | biome: human gut; feature: ankylosing spondylitis patient; material: feces | host: Homo sapiens | place: China | collected 2015-10
GATCGGGTTTCCGGCGGACTCCTCGAACTTGGCGAGAACCCATGCGATGGCGGCCTTGTGCGCCTGCTTGTCAAGCTCGGTGAGGTCGACCGGACGCATGTGATCGTTCCAGCGGTTCATGTTCGCCGAGTTGAAGAAGAGATAGAGGATCTCAGCGTTAAGTGCCGGCAACGTATCACTGCTCCCGACCCTTGGTGAGATCGGTGATCGTCGCATCGCCGGCGGGGGCGGAGTAATCCTCGTCGAGGATGTAGAAGAAACCGTCCTCGTCCTCCTGGCTCTCGTTCTGCCTGACCTCGGTGCTGAGGCTCCTGTTCATCAGATACAGCATCGCATATCCGATGACGAGCAGTATGACCCCGATGACGAACACCACCTCGAACGCAGCGCTGGGGCTGAAGACATAGCCGACGAATCCGACCAGCATTAGTATGAATCCCAACGCCGAAGCGAGCAGGAGGTACTTCGATTCCATCAGACCCACAACTCGGTTCTTCTATTTGATGGGTGGTCCGTCGAGCGCTCTTGCACGCGACTAAAGGATACATGCGCAGGTTTTTATATGGACCGCAGATAACGAAGCCCCATGGCAAAGAAGAACGACTCGGGATTCCAGTCCTCCGCAGGTCTGATGAGGTACTTCGACACCGAGAACGAGAAGGGAGTCAGGATCAGCCCTCGCGCAGTCGTGGGAATCGCCATCGGACTCATCGTCATCGTGATGCTTCTCCAGGTCTTCGTCCCCCTCAACTGAGCGGAACGGGATTTTTTCAAAGAATGCCCCAGCGGATGCTGGGGCCCCAGTTTTCATTTCAACGACCGTCTGTAGCGACCGCGGTCATCGAACGGATGCCGATATAGGCAGAGATAATGCAGAAATGGGGCCGAGGCCCCTGAAATGGTTTCATAGGAGGACAGGGTCAGACCCTGTCCTCTGGAAGGATCGTGTATTCCTCGTGGTACTTCTTCCTGAACAGTCTCGCGACTATCGGCGGAGCTATGATGGTTGTAACCACCGACATGAGGACGATGACCGCATACAGGTCGGTGGACATGTAACCGGATGCGAGACCGATCGAGGCGATGATGATGCCCACCTCACCCCTCGGAGCCATTCCGACACCTATGATGTTGAAGGACTTCATGTCGATACCCCTGTCACCGATCTTGGCCCCTACTCCGCATCCGATGTACTTGGTGAGGATGGCGACCACGATGATCAGGACAGCAAGCAGTATGACGGACGTGCTCGTGAGAGAACTCAGGTCAACCTGCAGACCGACGTTGAGGAAGAAGAAGGACAGCATGAACGTGGTGATCGAATCGAACTTGTGCTCGAGGTCCCACTCCCAGGCGTAGTCCGCGAACAGCATCCCTCCGAGGAACGCGCCGATGATCGCGGCGAGCCCGATGTACTCCGCGAACGCGGACATGAACAGACAGACGATCAGTGCGAGGACGAACTTGTTGATGGAGCGGTAGACCTTCCCTTCGGCTTCGACCCTGCGTCTGCGGGCATCGAAGTAATCGTATATCCTCGGGACGACCCACTTGCACACGGCTATGATGGCCAGGACGAAGACGACCGCCTGCAGGGTGATCGATGCGATGTTCCCGATGGACAGCTCGCCGGAGTCGGCCATACCCTTGACGATCGCCAGGACGATCATTCCCAGGACATCGTCTATGACGGCGGCGGCGATGATGATACGGGCCTCTTTGGTATCCATCAGATGCAGGTCCTTGATGATCCTGGCGGTTATTCCGACGGATGTGGCCACCATCGCCGCACCCATGAACATCGCATGGTTCAGATTGCTCGGGTCCTCGTACATTAGGATGATCGCGAATCCCGCTATGAACGGAAGGATGACGCCCAGGATGGCGCACAGGAGGGCGGGCCTCCCGGATCCGAGAAGGTCCTTGACCTTGGTCTCCAGACCCACTGTGAACAGGAGGAACACCACTCCCAACTCTGCCATGGCATAGATTATGTGATAGACGTCGCTGCCGGCTTCGGCCCCCTCTCCGGGTTCGGGCATGGTAATTCCCAGCGATCCCATGAGGGACCAGTCGCCGAAGGCGAGATTTGCCACCACGATTCCGATGACGATCTCGCCTATCAGACCTGGCAGACCGAACCTGGAGACAATCGCGGAGCCCAGGCGTGCTAGAAGGAACAGCACAGCCAGTGCGATCAGCAACTGCAACAGGAATTCCATGTCACGACATGACTTAATGTTCTATTTAGGCTCTTGGGGTTTTGGATTCGGTTGCCTCTCGCAATCGACGTGACCCCTCTGCTCCGGGAAAAGACATGTCCGTGCTGGAAGGATGCGGCGATGGCCGTGAGTATCGCCGCATCGGATGGTTCTCAGAATCGCATGAGGCATGATCCGGATGCGTTGACATTGGAGCCAACGGACCGATTTGACAAGAAAATGGAAGTACCCGCCCGACGGGGATTCCGTCGGACGGTAATGGGCCAGGACCCGGTTTCTCGGATGTGCATTTCTTCTTGTTTCTTAGAACGAGAAGCAGACCCTCCAGCCGCTCCCACGGACCTCCTGGGATCCGAAGGAGAACCTGACTGCGGGCATGCCGTCGGCGGACTCGACCGGATCGACCTCGACGGGTTCCGGATCGACGACCGCATGGTTTTCCTCTGCGTGCTCCTCGGCCACGATGGGCTCGGGGAGCGACGCCATCACGGTCGCTGCCGGGATCATGGGGATCTCCGGAGCGGCCTGTACGTTCATCGTCAGTTCATCTGTCTGCGGGATCGGCTCTGCAAGGACCTGGTCGACCACCTTGGAGACCACATCCCTCACGACACCGTCGAGGATCTCCTCAAAGGGTACGGGCGCGGGCATGGGAAGCAGCCCCACTTCGCCTGCGGCGGCGATCATCGCCCTCTCCTCAGAGGGTGCGCAGATCGCGGTCGTGTACTCCGGGATGCTGTACGCTATGGTGTCATCCGCTCCCTCGGCGGCGGGAACGGCCCAGCAGGCTTCCATCCCGTCCTCGGGGACATCCGCATCAACGAAGGAGAGGTCCTCCTCCGACACATCGATACTCGGTACTGCCAGACGCATCAGGTCGCGCACTTCGTTCGTCAGGTCCATCCACGGTATCTCGTCGTGGATGTAGGCCTTGGCGAAGCGGCCCTCGGCCCCGTCATCCCTCATGGGGACGTCGGGATCGACGAGGTCCTCCTCGTAGTCGAGACCGGGGACTGTGAACAGCATCACATCGCGGACTTTGTCGTTGACCGCGACCGGCTCGATTTCGGGGAGGGCACGCTGACCCGTCACGCTAAAGGGTCGCGGAGCTCCTCCTTGGGCTCTGTCTTGTCAGACTCTACGTTCTGCAGCACTCCGTTGCTGAATCTGAAACGGACGGTTCTCGGGCGCTTGACCACAGGGTCGCTGAGACGCGGGAGGGCCTCTCCATCCTCCTCCAGACCTACGAACTTGGTGCTGGGCGCAGGAGCGGCCTCGGCACCTGTGACTGCCGCCTCCATCACTGCGGGGGTGGCTTCGATCGCGTCGGACACCGCTGAATCGGACGAGGGCTCGGAACCCCCCATCTCGAGTCCCGCGATGGGCTCCAGGGGCTCGACCTCCCTGATTCCGGGGAGAGTCATGACCGCGATGGGCTCCTCCACGGGGGCGGCCTCTGCAGGAGACTCGGCCTCTGCGATTACCTCGGGGACCTCGGCGGGCATCTCCATGGGGGCATCCTCGACAGGGACCTCCTCGGGGGCCATCTCGACAGGCTCCTCGGGAACGAACACCTCTGCGGGCTCCTCTACAGGGGCCTCGATGACGGGCTCGACCTCTACGAGTCCGACTGCGGGAGCCTCTTCAACGGGCTCCTCCACGAATCCGGAATATGATTCGACCTGTTCGGGGACCTCGACGGGGACATCCGCCACAATGATCTCGTCAGCGACATCCGCCACGGGTACCTCCTCAGGGGTCTCGATCGGAGCGATGACGATGTCTTCGGGGACGTCTGCTGCGACCTCTCCGATCTCGGGGACCTCGGCGGGCATCTCCATGACCTCCTCCTGGTCCTCGTCTGCGAAGATCCAGTCGTAGTCGTCCTCGGCCTCCTCTACGGGCGCCTCCTCGACAGGCTCCTCGACCTCGGCCTCCTCGGGCTCGATGATGAAATCGGCCCTGCGGCTGCGGGACACCCTGTCCAGGAAGGAGAAGCCGTTGTCTGCCGGTGCCGGCTCCGAAGCGGCCTCCTCTACGGGCGCCTCCTCCATCTTGAGAATCGGCACCTCTGTGGAGTTGTCAGGGACCTCGACGGGGACATCCTCGTCTATCTGGAGGAACTGAGCCGATGCCTCCGGGGCGGGAGCCGTCTGATCCTCTGCCGGTGCGGTCTGCCTCTCCGCGGACGATGCCTTCATCCTTCCGAGGAAGGAGGCGTCGATGGGCCTCGGCTTGACTGTGCCGTCGGCGGTGACCTCCCCGACCGTGGCGTGGTACTCCGTCTCCACGGCGGTGCCGCGGGGGACGTTGCTGAAGAGGTTCCTCATGTCCTCGGCCTTGGCCTCGGCCTCGCCGACATCGAAGCGTGCGGTGGTGTTGTCGCTGGAACCGACGAAGTTGCCGGCGGTCGCCCTGACGATGATCGGCTCTCCGTCGTTGAACATGGCCCTCTCGGGCACCTTGGATATGAATATCTCTCCCCCGTCGTCCTCGAGGTTGTACTTCTCGTATCCGAAGTTGTCCAGTTCGCGCACCCCCTTTGAGTACACGCTGGAGTCGGACTTGTTAGAGAAGATGCTCTGGAGAGTGTTCCCGATGTTCTTGGTGAGGTCAGACAGGTGCTGACCCTTCTTCGCATCCGTCCGGTCGGTGCTCTGCATCGACTGCAGACGGTTCCTGAGGCTCTTGCGAGAGCCGTTGCTGTCGTAATCGCGTGAGCTATCACTCATGCACATCCCATCCGAGTGGTAGTATGGGTTAGAGATATTTAAAATAAAGTAAGGAGGGGCTCAGAACTCACCCGCGCACGAACTTGACGTAGTCCGCCTTGCCCTCCGCCTGGATCTCCTTGAGCATCCCGGTGAGCGTTCCGGCATCGCAGGATACGACCATGACCTCCAGGCACTTGTGGTTCTGGAGATGGGAGTGCATCTGAGTCTTGATGATAGACTCGTGCCTCGCCTGGATCATGCTCATCCACGGGTCGGCATGGTTCCCGCGGACGATCACCAGGACCCCCTCCACGATACCCTCCATCGCCTCCAGCTCCCTTATGTCGGCCAATGCGGCGTTTATGGATGTGCGGACTGCCTCCGACCTCCCGGACAGCCCGTAGACCTTCTGGATCCTGTCGAGGGCGGCTAGATTCTCTTCGTTGAGGGAGATGCTTACTATGCCCATGGTATCACGTTAATAACTTCGAGTCCTGGTATGCGGTGGAAGTTAATAACCTGTTCCGAATGTTTTAATAACATGATACAGAACCCCGCCACATGGAAGCGGTAGCCACCTTCGCACTGTACTCGGTCCTGCTCCTCGTGGTTTCCATGGCCGGAGCGCTGCTCCCGAGGGTAAAGAAGCTCAGCGACAGGCAGGCGCATCTGCTGATGGCGCTGAGCGCGGGGATATTCCTCGGACTCCTATTCTTCCTCCTGCTGCCGGAGGCGGTCCATGAATGCCAGGACGGCGGATACGACATCCACCAGATCATGTATGCGATCGTGGCCGGATTCGTTCTGATTATGACCGTCGAGATGCTCCTGAAGCACCGCCACATGGGAGGCTGCTCCTGCGAATGCTGCCAGGACAACCACAGCCACAAGATCACCTCCATGTCCTCGTTCGCAGGATTGTCCGTACACGCCGCCTGCGACGGACTCGCCCTCGCCGCCACGTTCCTCGCGGGCGAGGAGGTGGGACTCATAGCCACCGTCGGAATGTGCATCCACAAGCTGGTGGTCCTGTTCTCCCTGTCGACCACGATGATCCTCACGGACTTCACGCAGAGACAGTCCCTCATCAGACTGTTCGCGTTCTCGCTCATAACACCGCTGGCTGGAGTCGTGTTCTTCATCGCACTCGGAGGGATCGGGGACATCGAGGGCCTCACCGGGATCCCGCTGGCGTTCGCCGCTGGAACGTTCATGTACGTCTCCATGTGCGACATACTGCCGGAGGCCTACCACAGGAAGAATCAGGACCTCGGTTCGTACGGACTCGTGATCCTCGGAATCGTGCTGATCCTCGCGTTCAGCCTCCTGTTCCCGCACACCCACTGAAACATCCCTCTATGGAGAATCGACCGGTTCTCCATAGGGATTCCTTCCGCCTCCTCGTTCCGAGCTCCATAAATTTTATCATGGGGCCCCAGATGGCATTTCATGCTTCAGGAATCAACGCTATGGTACATCTTCGCCGCCATAGTGATAGTGCTGCTCGCGGCCGATCTGTGGATCAACCGCAAGCCTCACCACATCCCCTTCAAAAGCGCCGTGAAGCAGCTGGCGGTGTGGGTGGGCGTGGCACTCGCGTTCGGCGTGTTGGTGTTCCTAGCGACAGACATGACCCACACGATCGAGTACTACACCGCATACGCCATCGAAGAGGCGATGAGCATGGACAACCTGTTCGTGTTCATCATCATCTTCGCGTACTTCGGTATCAAGGACGAGGACCAGCACCACGCGCTCTTCTACGGTGTCATCGGAGCCATCGTCTTCCGTGCCATATTCATCTTCGCCGGCGTCGAACTCCTGGAGAGGTTCGACTGGCTACTCTACGTCTTCGGAATCATACTGCTCGTAGTGGCCCTTAAGACCACGTTCGGAAAGGACGACGACCAGAAGGAGAACGGGATCGCCAAGTTCATGAAGAACAGGTTCAACTACGTCGATGACGAGGCCAGCCGCGGGAAGATGTTCGCCCGCGTCAACGGCAAGAGGGTCATCACCGTCCTGTTCCTGTGCGTCATCGTCATCGAGCTCACCGACATCGTGTTCGCCCTGGACTCCATCCCTGCCGTCCTCGCGATCTCCACCGACACGCTCGTCATCTACACATCCAACATCTTCGCGGTCATGGGTCTCAGGTCCCTGTTCTTCGTGATCCACGGCGGAATGCAGTCCCTCAGGTACCTCAAGTACGGTCTCGGGATCATCCTGCTGTTCGTCGCGTTCAAGCTCCTGGCCCACCACTTCATCGATATCCCCGTCCTGCTGTCCCTGGTCGTCATCGTAGGCGTCCTTGCAGTAACGGTCGTGGCCTCGGTGATGAAGAACAAATCGGATGCCAAGAAGGCCCAATCACAATAACCCCCCACCCCTATCGGGCGGATGGGAATACCTGTCCGCCCACCTTTCCCACTCTGACACCCCTTTTATCCTATCCGCGCATACATAACAGGCATGAAGCAGTGCATGGATTCGGAGAACCTCCACAGAAGGCTCAAGAAGATTTCAGGACAGATTGCGGCGATCGACCGGATGATCGACGAGGATGTCCCCTGCGAAGACATCATCGTGCAGGTGAACGCGGTCAAGAGCGCCATGCACAAGGTGGGTCAGATTATCATGGAGGGTCACATCCAACACTGCGTCCGCGACGGCATAGAGCATGGGGACCCGGAGAAGACGATCGCGGAATTCACGAAGGTCATCGAACAGTTCTCCAAGATCTGAGGAAAACACCTTTTTTGATACCCCCGTAGGGTATATATACGCATACCTGGTAGGGGTATCTAGAAGAAGGTGGTTAGCGTGTCCTTGGTGAAGGACGCCATTCTCGATCAGAAAATACCGTTCGCCTGCATAATCGTCGGCATCATAGCCCTGTTCGCATCATTCATAGCGGATTGGGCATGGCCTGCAGTTTTCATACCGATCCTCATCTGCGGCGTCCCGATCATCTGGGGCGCCATCGTGGGGGTCGTAAAGGAGCATGACATAACCGCGGATGTCCTCGTATCCGTCGCCATCGTCGCCTCCGTTATCATCGGGGAGTACGACGCCGCCGCCGAGATAGCGATCATCATGCAGATAGGCGGGTTCCTGGAGGAGGCGACCGTCAACCACGCCAACGCCAGCATAATGAGGCTCGTCAGCATGAGGCCCGCCACTGCGAGGGTCGTCACCGACGGGGACGAGAGGATCGTGCCTGTGGAGGACGTGGCCCTCGGGGACACCGTTCGCATAGTCCCGGGAGAGGTCGTGCCTGTGGACGGGGTCGTCATCAGCGGAAACACCTCCGTCAACAACTCGATCCTCACCGGGGAATCCGTGCCCTCCGACGTCGGGCCGGGAGACCGCATGTCGTCTGGAACCGTCAACATGTACGGGTCGGTGGATATCAGGGTCGACCGCGTCGGGGATGACACCACCATAGCCAGGATGACCCGGATCATCGAGAACGCGGATGCCGGCAAGTCCAAGGTCGTCCGCACCGCGGACAGGTGGGCCGTGTACATAGTCGTCATCGCCTTCGCCGTCTCGATACTCGCTTACCTTGCATTCCAGGACATCTACCGCTCGGTCACCGTCCTGGTGGTCTTCTGCCCATGCGCCCTCATCCTCGCGACCCCGACTGCGATCATGGCCGCCGCCGGAAACATGTCGAAGAGGGGCATCCTCGTGAAGGATGGCGGGGCCGTGGAGAGGATGGCGTCCGTGGACACGCTGCTGATGGACAAGACCGGAACCGTCACCACCGGCAGGATTGTCTGCCACAGGTTCGAATCCACTTCCGCGTCGTATGATGCCGAGACCATCGCCTCAGCGGTTTCCGCCGTGGAATCCCGCTCTGAGCACCCGCTGGGAAAGGCCGTTACGGCCGCCCATCAGGGACCTCTGGACGATGTCGATGGATTCGAATACATCCCCGGGAGGGGCGTCTCCGGAACCGTCCGCGGGATGCGCGTAACCGCGGGCAACGAGGTCCTGATGAGGGAGAGATGCCCCGCGAACCTCGAGAAGACCCTCGGGGAATGCGACAAGGTCAGGGAGGAGGGCTTCGCTGTCATCCTCGCCGGGATCGATGGGATGACCGTCGGCTTCGCCATACTGTCCGACACCCTGAAGGAGGAGTCGATCCAGTCGGTGGCGGACATCAAGGGACTGGGGATAAGGACGATCATGCTCACCGGAGACGACCACAGGGTCGCCAGGAAGATGACGGATGAGCTGGGGATGGATGATGTCGTGTGGGAGTGCCTCCCCGAGGACAAGCTCCGGACCGTCACACTCGTCGAGGAGGACGGCAGCGCATGCATGGTGGGGGACGGGATCAACGACGCCCCTGCACTCAAGCGCGCCGATGTCGGCATAGCGATGGGCGGTATCGGCAACGAGATGGCCACCGAGTCCGCGGACATAGTGTTCGTGGATGACGACATATCCAAGCTCGGAGGGGTCGTCAGACTTAGCAGGAAGACCCTGCTCACCATAAAGGCGGGCATAGCGTTCTCCATCGCCCTCAACTCCGTGGCGATGGTTCTGGCTGTGTTCGGACTCATGGGTCCGATCGCCGGGGCACTGGTCCACAACATAGGGTCCGTGATAGTGATCGTAATGGCCGCCCTGTTGCTGAGGTACGACTGCTGGGGTGATGGCGCCACCCGTTCCACCGGCACCTTCGTTCCAGAGGCTGCCGCCTGAATCCGTTAATTGTCAATCGACGAATGCCGAAGGATATATTCGTCGATTGACAACTTTTTATATCATGCCATTTATCCCGCCGACATGGCCGACGATATTCAGCCGACCAAGAAGGCCAACCCGGCGCCCCTGGGGCTGCTGGGCTTCGGCATGACCACGGTACTGCTCTCGCTCCACAACGCGGATGTGCTGGCACTCGATGGGGTCACCCTCGCCATGGGCATCTTCGTGGGTGGACTGGCACAGGTCCTCGCGGGGATCATGGAATACAAGAACGGCAACACGTTCGGAACGGTGGCGTTCACTCTCTACGGGATGTTCTGGCTCACCTTCGTCGCGACTCATGCAGGCATAGAGGGGATGTCCGGAAGCGGTGAAACGCTCGGCACCTGGCTCCTGCTCTGGGGGATCCTGACCCTGTTCCTGTTCATAGGCACGCTCAAGGGCAGGAAGTCCCTCATGTTCGTGTTCGCCACCCTGACTGTCACGTTCTTCCTGCTGTCCGCCGGGAACCTCGGCGCTGTCGACGGGCTCGTCATGGCAGGAGGTGCCGTCGGAGTCGTCTGCGGACTCGCTGCCATGTACACCGCGTTCGCAGAGGTACTGGCCGAACAGCACGGAAGGGAGATCCTCCCGTTCTGACAAACCTGAAGAAACGCCCTCCGGGCACCTTCCCCCTCTCACCCTTTGTTATCTGCCGAC
>OOCI01002745.1_pt1 | contig 10352 bp, 6 predicted proteins | sample 1671761 | NCBI WGS metagenome assembly OOCI01 (sample SAMN06348190, study PRJEB24527) | human gut metagenome | biome: human gut; feature: ankylosing spondylitis patient; material: feces | host: Homo sapiens | place: China | collected 2015-10
TATCTCCGGTTATTTCTATCCGGACAGTACGATTGCCGGTTTCAGCCACACACATCTTTCCGGCACTGGAGCGGGAGATTTGTATGACATCTCTTTCATGCCTGTCACTCTTCCCTACAAAGAAGCGGAAGCACCACTTGGCATCCATTCTAAATTCTCCCACAAGGATGAAAGTGCTCATGCCGGTTATTATCAAGTACGCCTGACTGATTATAACATCAACGTCGAACTGACTGCCACCGAGCGTTGTGGTATCCAACGTTATACGTTTCCGGAAGCCCAATCTACTATCTTCTTAAATCTGAAGAAAGCCATGAACTGGGATTTTACCAACGATTCTCATATCGAAGTCGTAGACTCCGTCACCATTCAAGGTTACCGTTTCTCCAACGGCTGGGCACGCGATCAACACATCTATTTCCGCACCCGATTCTCCAGGCCTTTTGAGAAAATGGAACTGGACACAACTGCCATCATCAAAGACAATAAACGTATCGGCACAGCTGTTATCGCCCGCTTCGATTTCAACACCCAAAAGGATGAACAGATATTGGTAAACACTGCCATTTCCGGTGTCAGCATGGAAGGAGCAGCCAAAAACCTGCAAACTGAAGTCCCCGAAAATGACTTCGACAAATACTTGGCGGAAACAAAAGCAAACTGGAATCGCCAGCTCGGAAAGATTGAAATAAAAGGTGATAATGAGAACGATAAAGTGAACTTCTACACCGCTCTCTATCACTCAATGATTGCTCCAACTATTTACAGTGATGTAGACGGAGCTTACTACGGCCCCGATAAGAAAGTACACCAGGCCAACGGCTGGGTTAATTATAGCACTTTCTCCCTATGGGATACATACCGTGCCGCCCACCCGCTCTTTACTTATACCGAACCCGAGCGTGTAAACGACATGGTGAAATCCTTCATCGCCTTCTACGAACAGAATGGCCGCCTACCGGTGTGGAACTTCTACGGAAGTGAAACAGACATGATGATCGGTTATCATGCTGTTCCTGTTATTGTAGATGCCTATCTGAAAGGAATCGGCGACTTCGACGCAAAGAAAGCCTTGGATGCTTGCATAGCAACGGCTAATCTGGATAATTACCGCGGCATCGGACTCTACAAAGAATTAGGATACATACCTTACAACGTAACAGACCACTACAACGCAGAAAACTGGTCGTTATCCAAAACACTGGAATACGCTTTCGATGACTATTGCATTGCCGAAATGGCGAAGAAGATGGGCAAACAAGACATTGCGGACGAATTTTACAAACGTTCTCAAAACTACAAGAATGTATATAACCCCGCTACTTCTTTCATGCAGCCACGTGACGACAAAGGCATCTTTATCAAGGACTTCAAGGCCGATGACTATACACCACACATTTGCGAAAGCAACGGATGGCAATACTTTTGGTCTGTACAGCATGATATAAACGGACTGATCGACCTTGTAGGAGGTAAAAACCGATTTGCCGAAAAACTGGACAGTATGTTCACCTACGTTCCTAAATCGACAGAAGACCTGCCGATCTTCAGTACCGGTATGATCGGGCAATACGCACATGGCAACGAACCGAGCCATCATGTGATTTATTTATATAATAAAGTAGAAGGTATAGAGAAAAAGGCAAATGAAGTATCTAAACTTGTGCCAGAAGCAAAAGTAGGATTTGCACATGGAAAAATGACAGGTAAAGAATTAGAGCAAATAATGCTTGACTTTATACAAAAGAAAATAAATGTACTTGTATGTACAACAATATTAGAATCAGGAATAGATATACCAAATGCAAATACCATAATAGTTGAAAATGCAGATAGATTGGGATTGGCACAATTATATCAAATAAGGGGTAGAGTTGGAAGAAGCGACAGACAGGCATATGCATATATAACATATAAAAGAGAAAAATTGCTATCAGAGGTAGCAGATAAAAGGTTAAAAGCAATAAAAGAGTTTACAGAATTTGGTTCCGGTTTTAAAATAGCAATGAGAGACTTAGAAATAAGAGGAGCAGGAAGTTTATTAGGAGAAATACAACATGGACATATGGAGCAAGTTGGTTATGATACATATTGCAGATTGCTAGATGAAGTTGTAAAAGAAATACAAGGCATAGAAGTAAAAGAAGAACAAGATATACAAATAGATATAGATGTTTCAAGTTATATACCAGATAGCTTTATTGATAATAATAGTCAAAAAATAGAAATATATCAAAATATTGCGTTATGTAGAACAGAAGAAGATATACAAAACGTAATAGACGAAATTATAGATAGATATGGACATATGCCTTCAGAATTAGAAAATTTAATTGAAATTGCAAGAATAAAAATATTATGTAAGAAACTTAATATAAGTAAAGTTCAGGGAAAACGTAGTTTTGCAGTATTTACATTTGAATTAGGTGAATTTAACATAGATGTAAATGAATTAGCAAAAAATTATAGAAATAGAATAAAATTTTCACAAGGTTTAAAACCACAAATTACATATGTTCTACAAAATGCAACAGGAATGAAGATGTTAAAAGAAGTAGAAGAATTTTTGAAGGAGAATATCCAATTATGAGAATGCGTTTCAAACCCTATGCCCACGACGAGCTGATGGCAGCCGACTTCCATGTGCACGAGCCGCTGATCTGGGGCGGCAAGTGGCACGCCCAGTATGCCCGCCCGGAGCAGCCCTTTGTGCTGGAACTGGGCTGCGGCAAGGGCGGCTTCATCTCCCAGCTGGCCTGCGCCCACCCGGAAAACAACTATCTGGGCATCGATATCACCGATAAGGTGCTCATCCTCGCCAAGCGCAAGATCGAAGCCGCCTATCAGGCTGCGGGCCGCCCCATCGACAACGTGAAGATCATGAGCACCGACATCGAGCGCATCAAGGGGGTCATTACCGCCGAGGATACGGTCAGCCGCATCTACATCAACTTCTGCAACCCGTGGAGCAAGAACGGCTCTTCCCACAAGCACCGCCTCACCTACCCGCGCCAGCTCATCAACTACCGTGAGTTCCTCAAGGACGGCGGCGAGATCTACTTCAAGACCGACGACGATGATCTGTTCCGCGACAGTCTGGAATACTTCCCCGCTTCCGGCTACGACATCGAGTGGATGACCTTTGACCTCCATGAGAACGAGCCGGAGTGGAACATCCGCACCGAACACGAGGGCATGTTCACCGAAATGGGCATCAAGATCAAGGCCCTGATCGCCCGCAAGGACCCGGACCCCGCCAGCGTGACCTGGATCGAGCCGAAGATCCTCAAGCGTCAGGCCCGCGAAGCGGCCGAGGCCGAGGCTGCTGCCAAGGCTGCACAGGAAGGCGAAGGCAATGAATGACCCCTGCGAGATCTGCCTGAACAATGTGCAGGACGAGTACGGCAGCTGGTACTGTGCTCAGGGCGGCTGTCTGGACGAGGACGAGATGGCCCGCTATCTTTCCCGCAGCACGGCCGCCTGCCCGTTCTTTGAGCCGGGCGATGAATACAAGATCGTACAAAAACAGAACTGACCTGCACAGCAGCATGATTCTCACAGGAGGTGTTTTATGCTCAACTTTCTCACGACCACCACAGTATGCGGCTTTTCGCTGTATCATGTGCTGGCCTTCTTCCTCATTTATTCCTGCACCGGCTGGTGTCTGGAGGTCATCTTTGCCGCCGCCACCACCGGTCAGCTGGTGAACCGCGGCTTTCTCAACGGCCCGGTGTGCCCCATTTACGGCTTCGGCATGATCATCGTGCTGTTCGCCCTGACCCCTTTGCAGGGCAGCGTCCTGCTGCTGTACATCGGCGGTGTCATCCTGCCCAGTGCGCTGGAACTGGTAGGCGGCTGGGCACTGTATAAGCTTTATCACACCCGCTGGTGGGACTACAGCGACTTTCCCTTCAACATTGGCGGCTACATCTGTCTGGAATTCAGCCTGCTGTGGGGCGTGGGCACGCTGGTGGTCATGCGCATCGTCCACCCGGTCGTCGCCGGTCTTGTGGATATGGTCCCGCCCTTTGTGGGCTTTGTCGTTATGTGTGTGCTCTATGCAGTCTACGCGGCAGACGTAGTCGTTACGGCCTTTGCCGCCTCCGGTCTGGCCAAGACGCTGGATGCCATGGAGCAGCTGGCCGACAGTATCCATGCCGTCAGCGATGCCATGACCCAGCTGCTGGGCACCACCACCCTGAACGCCGACCAGAAGCTGGACGAGCAGCGCCTGCAGCTCAAGCTTGCTGCCGCCGAGGCCCGCGAAGCCGCACCGGAAAAGCGCGCCCTGCGTGAAACGCTGGCCGCCGTCCGTGCCAAGACCGAAGAGGCCCGCGAGGCCGCAAAGCGTGCTTCCGAGATCGCCAAGCTCAACACGGCCGAAGCCGCCAAGGCTGCACAGCTGGCCGCCAAGGGCACGATGGAGCGCGCTGCCGAGCTGCTGCGTCTGGAACAGCTGGCCGAGGAGCTGCAGGCCCGCAGCGATGAAATGCAGGCCCAGCTGCTGCGCACCCCCCGCATCGTTGGCCCGCGCCGCATGCTGCGCGCCTTCCCCGGCCTGAAGCATGGCGTAAAAAAGACCACCCTCAAGGCCCTGCGCCTTGGTCTTGCCCGCCGGGAAAGCCCCGAAGAAGAACCGAAGAAAAACGGCTCCGACACCCGCAAGGATGCCTGAGACCGCTGCCCAAAAGACCGCTGCACAGGAATGCAGCGGTCTTTTTATGCCCCGCCTTCCGGACCCGTCCGGCGTTCCGTTCTTTTTTGCCGCAATGTCGCAATGTTTTAAATATCTATTTTCAAAGGTTTAAAATCGTGCTATACTGTTTTATAGAATGCCACATTTTGTCGAAAACATCCAACAGCGAGGGATTTATCATGTTCGAAGAACTGAAGTTGAATGAAAATGTCGGCGCACCGCAACCCGATGCACTTGCACAGATCGCTCGCAAAGACGACTTCCTGCAGCAGCTGCAGGAGTTTCTGGCGCAGCACAAAGGCGAGAACTGGTGTGTTGCCGCCATCGATATCGAGCATTTTAAACTGTATACCGAGCTGTACGGTTCTCAGCAGGCGCACAGCCTGCTGCTGTCTCTTACAGCCCTTCTGCTGGAGCACAGCAAGGCGACCGGTTCTCCGGTGGGCTACCTCGGCAGCGACGATTTTGTGCTCTGCCTGCCGGATGACAAAGAACAGCAGCTGGCCATCATCAGCCATCTGCAGACCTGCGTGAACGACTACAGGCAGGGCGTTACCTCTTTCTTGTCTTTTGGTGTGTGCCCTGTGGCCGAGCATCCAGATGCTGACGTACAAACCCTGTGCAGCTATGCACAGATCGCATCGGTAGACCCCAGCCCGGCCGTAGGCGGGATGCACCGCTTTACTCCGGCCATGCTCAACCGTCTCAAGAAGCAGCGTCAGCTGCTGAGCGAGCTGGAGCTCGCCCTGAAAAATCACGAGTTCTGCTTCTTTCTGCAGCCCAAGTGCAACAGCATGACCCGCGCCATCGTGGGCATGGAAGCACTGGTGCGCTGGAACCACCCCACCCGCGGCTGCGTGCCCCCGTCTGAGTTCATGCCCCTGCTGGAAAGCACCGGCCTTGTGACCCAGCTGGATCAGTACATCTGGGAGTCTGTCTGCAAGACCCTGCACAAGTGGCAGGAGAGCGGCAGCAATCTTGTGCCTGTATCTGTGAACGTTTCTGTGGTGGATATCGTCAATCTGGATGTGCCGCAGATCTTCTCCAACCTTGTGGAAAAGTATCAGCTGGAGCCCAAGCTCCTGCTGGCCGAGATCACCGAGACCATGCTGGCCGAAAACGCTTCTCTGGTGGAAAACACCATCCAGGGCCTGCACCGCAAAGGTTTCTCTGTGATGATGGACGACTTTGGCAGCGGCTATTCTTCGCTGAATATGCTCAAGGACACCAACGTGGATGCCATCAAGCTGGACATGAAGCTCATCGACATGAACCAGCAAAACCGCAGCAAGGGCGTGCAGATCGTGGAATCGGTGGTGGATATGGCCCACCGCCTGAATCTGCCCATCATCGCCGAAGGCGTGGAAACGCCGGAGCAGGTCTCCATGCTGCAGGCCGCCGACTGCCTGTATACGCAGGGCTATTATTTCTACAAGCCCATGCCGGTGGAGAACGCCGAGGCCCTGCTGGCCCAGCCCAACAGCGAGGATTACTGGGATATGCGCCGCGACCTGATGCGCCGTGACCGCCGGGCACCCATCTCCGACAGCGAGCAGACCGCACTGGCGCTGCAGGCCTACCAGATCTTTGCGGATAATGTGCTGGAGCTTTCTCTGCTGAACCTTTCCACCGGCGAATACCGGGTCATCAAGCGGGATCCGCGCCTGCCCGGTGCCGGTTCGGACGCCGAGGAGGACTTTGCCGCTTACTGTGAGCGCATGGTGACGAACAAGGTGATCCACCCGGACGACGCGGAGATGTTCACCGACCAGACCGATCTGGAGACCCTGCGCTCCGCTGTTTTCAGCACCCAGCAGCCGGAGGCCTACCGCTTCCGCAAAAACGTGTCCGGCCAGTTCGTGTGGATCACCATGGAATTTCTGCCCTGCCGCAACTGCTGCGCCCAGAACCCATGGGCCACCGTGGTGGTGCGTGAGGATGCACAGGCCGACCATCTCAGCGAGGAGCTGGACTTCTCCTACAGCCACGACACCCTGACTGGCCTGCTGAACCGCAGCCTCTTCGAGACCGATCTGCGGACGCTGCAGTCCAGCGAATACGACTCCATGGTGTGCACCTACATCGATGTGGTGGGCCTGCACGAGATCAACAACCATCTGGGCCACCGCAGCGGCGATGCCATGCTCTGCTTCATTGCCAATGCGGCCCGCAAGTTCTTTGTTTCCAGCCGCATCTACCGCATCGGCGGTGACGAATTCGTGATCCTCACCCCGAACCAGCCGCCCTACAGCGTGTGGGTGGCTGTGGACAAGATGCGTGCTTTCCTGCGCGAGAAGGAATATGAGATCTCGGTGGGCATCCAGAGCACCAACGACCTGCACCGGCTGGACGATGCCATGAATCAGGCCGAAGCTGCCATGCGGCAGGACAAGCAGGCCTATTATGCCCGCAACGGCCAGGAGCGCCAGCTGCGGGGCCTGAACGAGAAGCTGGAGCAGACCCTGACCGAAAAGCGGGATGCCGAGCATTTCCTGCGGGTCCTTGCCCCCAAGTACAAGAGCGTGTTCGTTGTGGATCTGAAGACCGACCGTATGCGCGGCGTGATCGTCCCGGACTATTTCCAGAAAATTCTGGACACCTCCGGCGGCTCTTTCCTCGCCGTTCTGCAGCAGTACCGTGATACGCAGGTGCAGCCCGCCTACCGCGAGAGTCTGGCGGACCTGCTGGACTACAACTATATCCGCAGCAAGGTCCTGACCGGCGACATCGTGGAGCACACCTATAAAAAGACCGACGACACCACCTTCCGCGTCAAGGTGACACCCTACTCCAGGAGTGGCTCTCATATCGATGAAACGCTCTGGATCTTCTCGGATGAAGGGGCATCCCTTACCCCTCCCCAGACAAAATAAGTGACTAAAGAAAAAGAGACGGCTGATTTGAACGATCAGCCGTCTCTTTTTTAGTTTATGCCCACAAATTCTCCGGGTACTGGCCCCCTGCCGTTTTGCGGGCGATGGCTTCCACCACCAGCGGCTTGTCCTCACGGTAGGTAACGCCGTACCATTTATCTGTGCTGCGCAGCACCTGAATTTTTGCCTTGCCCTCTTCGATCAGCTCCGTGACCACCAGCGGCAGGAAATACTCACACTTGAGCGGGTTTTTAGGCAGATTTTCGGTCAGCCAGCCCGCAAAGCGCTGCTCGGCTTCGTCCAGAAAGCTTTTGCCAAAGCCCCACAGGTTCATGCTCACCGGGGTATCGCCGGGCAGGTCGGTCCAGCTTGCGCCGCCGTCCTCGGTGAAGTGTACGCCGTTTTCGTACGTTTCAATGCGGGTGCGTTCGGTCACACTGTGCAGGGTGCCGTCGGGTTCGGTCACGCATACGCCGCGGGCCACGCTGCCATTCTCGGAGACAGTGTTCCGGAGCAGGTAGCTTACCATGCAGTAATCGTAATAGCTGCCGTCCTCGTGGGTGGACAGGTAATCATACATCACCCGGAAGGCCTCCGGGCCGTAATAATCATCGGCATTGATGACTGCAAACGGGCCGTCGATGAGGTCCTTTGCAGCCAGAACGGCGTGGCAGGTGCCCCAGGGCTTGACACGGCCCTCCGGCACGGCAAAGCCTGCGGGCAGCTCATCCAGCTGCTGGAAGGCATATTTCACGTTCATGGCCTTGGATACACGCTCGCCGATGGCTGCCTTGAAAGCATCCTCGATCTCATGCTTGATAACAAAGATCACCGTCTCAAAGCCTGCGCGGCGGGCATCGTAAAGGGAATAATCCACGATCACCTGACCGTTCGGCCCCACCGGGTCGATCTGCTTCATGCCGCCGTAGCGGCTGCCCATGCCAGCCGCCATGACCACCAGTACCGGTTTGTTCATATAAGGTTCCTCCCGTATCTGAGCCGCAGCCGCGGCAGAAATTCTTGCGTTTATTATACTACTCTTGGCAGGCGTGAGCAAGGGTGTTGATGTTGGCATTGGCTCCACTCACTCCGTCCGCCCTCCGAGGCATTCTGCAAGTTAAAATTTCCAAAATATGCAATTTATTCTTGCAAAAGTATTGTTTTTGCCATGTAAATATTGTATAATGGCGGCATCAATGCAGGTTTTACCTGTCAAAAAGCGTCCTTTAGTGAAAGTAAAGCTTTCCAATACGATCAAGAAAGAGGTATTTTATCATGAATGAAGCCGTTACCAAGCGCTTTCTGCTGTATTTCCGCCTGATGCTGCTGGTGTGGATCCTGATCGCCAATGCCATCATCCATGTGACCGGTCTGGAGTACAGCTGGCTGATCTTCCTGAGCAATATCATGATGTTCACGCTGGAAGGCGATGTGAAGGATCGCTTCGTCACCGTTGAGCTGGGTGGTCTTGTGGGCCTGATCCTCACTGTGATCGCTCTGCTTTCCATCACGGCCCTGACCCCGGTGCTGGGCGGCTTCTTCGGCTTCCTCATCCCGCTGGCCGTGGTGCTGTTCATCCTCATCATCCTGCACCCCTACGCACCCAAGGTGCTGAACAACGTGGGCTTTGCCTACCTGACTGTGGCCTGCATCGACACCACCGCTCTGGCCACCCACCTGCCCCAGTTCTTCATCACCTTCATCGTGGGTTCCGTTCTCTTCAACGGCGTGTGCGTGCTGCTGATGAAGCCCGCCAAGGCTCTGGCCGTCAAGAGCGTCCAGAAGGAAAACGTGTAACTCTCTTTACGGAGTATATAACATAAGCGAAGGCCCCGTTCCCATCGGAACAGGGCCTTCTCGTTTATGTGTTGTTATTTGCCGAAAATTGCACACTGTCGATTTTTGTGCTATACTGGTCGCGCTGCCCTTCCCATTCTGGCATCAGAAGGGGGTGAGGACCGATGAACTCAATTTTAGTCAACTTTCTCGTGGCTGTCGCAGCGCAGGTAACGGCAAACTATCTGTGCAAGTGGCTTGATAGTCACCGCAAGGGCAAGTAAGCACAAGAACCCCCTTGGAGCGGCAACTCCGAGGGGGTTCACTTTTGTGTGAGACCGATGTAATACTCAATCTCTATCAACTTTCTCTACCCTTATTATATGCATCCTTGCAAAAAAGTCAAGGCGGCGGTATTTTTTTCAGTTTGCGGCATCCATACGGATCCTTACATTCGTTGTTGCCATGCAAAAAAAGCGCCGCTCTCCCCTGCCGGGAAAGCGGCGCTTTGTGTTTTGCAGTGTCTGCTTACAGGCTGCGGTTGCGGATCTCGGCAGTCACCTTTGCGATGAATGCATCCAGCTCCATCGTGGTGGTCTCGCCCTTGCGGTCACGCACCGAGATGTTGCCTGCCTCGGCTTCCTTGGCACCCAGAACCAGCATATAAGGCACACGGTCCACCTGCTGTGCCTCGCGGATCTTGTAGCCGATCTTCTGGTTGTCGTCGTCCAGCACAACACGGACACCGGCTTCCACCAGCTTTTCGGTCACGCCCTCGGCGTAGTCCAGCGTCTTTTCGGAGACGGGCAGCACCTTGACCTGCGTGGGAGCCAGCCAGGTGGGGAACTTGCCCTTGGTCTCTTCGATCAGGTAAGCCATGAAGCGGTCCAGAGAGCCCAGGATGGCGCGGTGCAGCACCACGGGGGTCTTTTCGGTGCCGTCCTTGTCCACGTAGGTCAGGTGGAACTTTGCGGGCAGGCAGAAGTCCAGCTGGCAGGTGGACAGGG
>OOCI01002750.1_pt1 | contig 10336 bp, 7 predicted proteins | sample 1671761 | NCBI WGS metagenome assembly OOCI01 (sample SAMN06348190, study PRJEB24527) | human gut metagenome | biome: human gut; feature: ankylosing spondylitis patient; material: feces | host: Homo sapiens | place: China | collected 2015-10
TAGATCATGCCCGTGCCATCGATATGATTTTCCACAAGGGTAAGATTGCCGAGACTTACAACATCGGCGGTTTCAACGAGTGGAAGAATATTGATATCATCAAGGTGGTCATCAAGACTGTTGACCGTCTTCTCGGCAGAAAAGAAGGCGAGGATATGGACCTCATCACTTATGTAACCGACCGCAAGGGTCACGATATGCGTTATGCCATCGACTCTAGAAAGTTGCAGAAGGAACTTGGTTGGGAGCCATCACTCCAGTTTGAGGAGGGTATCGAGGAGACCGTAAAATGGTATCTCGAGAACCAGGAATGGATGGACAACGTAACCTCTGGTGATTACCAGAAGTACTATGACAACATGTATTCTAACCGTTAATAGACTCCCTGTAAGAGCAAAAGCTTTCACTATCCCAAGCTTTTGCTCTTGCGGGGCTTTTTTTGTTTTTCATCGATTAAAATCCCCTAAATATATTATTATTTCTTAATATTTCATTTTTTAGCACTTTGAAAACCCGAAAGTACGAAAAGTTTTTCTATCTTTGCAGCATCTAGAAAGATAAAAGTAATAGATATGAAAAAACAAGTAATTTTCGGCATTGCATTAGCGCTTGCTATTTTGTCATGCCTTCCTATGCAGGGACAGGAAAAAGTGGTTCCTCTGAAATATGGAAACATGGACCACTGGGTAATCAGAAATATCAAAGAGTCGGCTATCATTGGTGGTAATCAGAAAACCATTTATGCCGTAGGACCTAATATGACTATCCATGGCAATACTCCATATACCAATAAGGGTGGGTCTCCTTGGGGCTCATCCAATGTTCTTGCGCATGTTTCCGGCATTTACAAGACCAATAATTCTGTTTATCGCGACAGGCACGGCAGTGGCTATTGCGCCAAATTGGAGACTCATATAGAAAAGGTAAAGGTGTTGGGACTTATCAATATCAAGGTACTTGCAGCTGGTTCCCTTTTCCTGGGAGATGTTCGTGAACCGATCACCAGTACCAAGGATGGTCCAAAGGCTATCAACTGGGGTATTCCGTTTACGGCTCGTCCTAAGGCTTTGCGTTTCGATTACAAGACCTCCCTTCCTAATGTTGCCAACCGTATCAAACAGAATGGATTCAGTGGTGCCTCTACTGTGGCTGGAAGAGACCATGCCATCGTGGTGCTCTATCTTCAGAAGCGTCACGAGGATGCCAAGGGTAATATCACAGCCAAGCGAGTGGGTACGATGGTGGTACGATACGGCAAGAGTACGAATGGATGGGTGGAAGATGCAACCTATACCATCCACTATGGTGATATCCGTCACATGGCTGGCTACCATGCCGCAACGATGGGACTCCGTTCTACCGATTATGCCCGCAACAGCAAGGGTAAGAGTGTGCCCGTAAGAGAAGTGGGATGGGCTGCTGCCGATGAAACGCCTACTCATCTCATTCTCCAGTTCTCTTCTTCGGATGGCGGTGCCTATATCGGAACACCAGGCAACACCTTGTGGATAGATAATGTGTCACTGGTATATTAATAATGCGTCACTGGTTTATTAGTAAATGACGAAAAAAGAATCAACAGGAAAATATTGACTTTATGAAGCATATTCTAATCATACTTTTTGCGATGATGGCATTGAGCAGCTATGCCTCGGAGCCAATTTCTTCAGATACTCTCTCTTCAGAGAAGGTGGATACAGCCCAGCAGGTCAAGAAATCGTGGATGACGCGATTCCTAGACTACTTCAATGATGCCAACAAGAACAAGCAGCATAAGCGGTTCGACTTCAGCGTAATTGGAGGTCCTCACTATGCTTCTGATACCAAGTTTGGTCTGGGAATGGTGGCTGCAGGACTTTACCGCACCGATCCTAACGATAGCATTTTGCCGCCTTCCAATGTATCGCTTTTCGGTGATGTCAGTTCGGTGGGCTTCTATATGTTGGGTGTTCGGGGCAATCATATAGCTCCTGCTGGTCGTTACCGCATTGATTATCATCTCTATTTCTATTCCTTCCCTTCCGATTTCTGGGGAATCGGTTACGAGATGGGCGATAACGATGACAACAAGAGTGATATGAAGCGTTGGCAGGCTCAGGCAGAAGCCAGTTTTCTGTTCAGGGTAGCCGATAACTTCTATGTGGGACCGATGGCAGCTTACGACTATGTGATAGGCAAGCAGATAGAGCGCCCGGAATTGCTGCAGGGGATGGATAAGCATACCTGGAATGTAGGAGTGGGTGTATCTTTGGTTTATGACAACCGAGATAATCTTACCAATCCGCACCGGGGTATCTATCTGAATCTGAAGCAGATGTTCCGGCCAGAATTTATGGGTAATGATTATGCTTTCAGTACGACTCACTTCCGTTTTGATGCCTATCAGCGACTGGGCAAGGGAACGATTCTTGCCGAGGATTTCGGAGCCAATCTCAATTTCGGCAATCCTTCATGGGGTATGATGGCGGAACTGGGAGGTACCAGTTCGATGCGTGGCTATTACGAGGGCCGCTATCGCGACAAGCATTCCCTGGAGGCTACCGTGGAGTTACGCCAGCATGTCTGGAAGCGAAATGGTATTGTGGTCTGGGCTGGAGCAGGTACAGTTTTCCCTAAGTTCTCTGCGTTGCGAAGCAGACAGATTCTGCCGAATGCGGGAGTAGGCTATCGCTGGGAGTTCAAGAAGAATGTGAATGTACGATTGGATTATGGATTTGGAAAGTCGGGACAGTCTGGCTTCCTCTTCAATATCAACGAGGCATTTTGATGAGACTTTTTCATGATGCATTCACGATGCTTTCACGATATGCTCATGAATTCTTTTCACGATATGCTCTATATATATAATAAGGTGTAGTCTATGAATCATTCTATATGTAATACAATATATAATAAGGTGTCTTCGGGTACCTTCCTTTACTGGTATGCGGTGGTGGCATTGCTGCTGCCCAACATCGCCCTGTGCTTTACCGAAAGATTGTCTTTCTGGGCGGGCGCAGCCAATGTGCTGTTGCCTCTGGCACTGTATATGTTGTTCTTTTCCGTAGCCAGATGTCCGGGCAAGATGGTATGGTGGGCATTTCTCTTTGTCTTTTTCGCAGCCTTCCAGCTGGTGTTGCTCTATCTCTTCGGTACAGGAGTGATAGCGGTGGATATGTTCCTGAATCTCGTGACTACCAATCCAGGAGAGGTGATGGAACTGCTGGACAATCTGGTACCTGCCGTGGTAGGTGTTTTTGTGATTTATCTTCCCTTGCTCATTCTGGCTGTCATCCATATCAGGAAGAAGCGTCAGTTATCTGTCTCTTTTCTGCATCACGTTCGCAAATGGCTGATGGAGGTGGGGGCTATCGGCCTCTTCTGTCTGCTGGCATGCTATGTGGTGGTGGATGATTACCGGATGCGCAATCAGCTCTATCCTGTCAACGTCTGCTACAATCTCTATCTGGCTTTCGAGCGCAATGCGGCATCGGAGAATTACAAGGAGGCAAGCCGTAACTTCCGGTTTGATGCCCGGAGCGAGCACGATGTGGAAACTCCTGAGGTGTATGTAATGGTGGTAGGAGAGACGGCTCGTGCCCATAACTTCAGTCTCTATGGCTATCCTCGGAATACCAATCCTCTGCTTTCCAAAACGCAGGGTATTATGGCTTTCCCTGATGCAACTACGCAGAGCAACACGACCCACAAGAGTGTACCGATGCTTCTGTCGGCTGCATCGGCAGAGGATTTCCCACGGCTCTTTCATGAGAAAGGCATTCTGGCAGCCTTCAGGGAAGCCGGATTCCATACCGTGTTTATCAGCAACCAGTTGCCCAATCATTCGTTTATCGATTTTCTGGGAGAACAGGCTGATGAGCATTATTTCCTGAAGACAGAATCATCTTCTAAAGAAAATCATTACGATGAGGAATTATTGAAAAAACTTGATAGAATCTTGCCCAAGGCTGATGCTTTCTCGTCTGCCCATTACCGTTATCGCAAGCTCTTCGTCGTTCTTCATACCTATGGTTCTCACTTCAATTATCAGGAGCGTTATCCCCGTAGTTTCGCTTATTTCAAGCCCGATAGCAGGAGTGAGGCAATGCCGGAGAACCGGCGTGACCTGCTGAATGCCTACGATAATACCATCCGATATACCGATTATATCCTGCATGGGATTGTGGAGCGTCTGCAGAAATGGGAGCAGTTTCAGGCTAAGACGGAGGGAGCATTTCGTCAGCCAACCTCAGCGATGCTCTATACCAGCGACCATGGAGAGAATATCTTTGATGACGATCGTCGCCTCTTCCTCCATGCTGCACCGAAGGCATCTGATTACGAGCTTCATGTGCCTTTCATCATCTGGACCTCGCAAGGCTTTGATAAGAAATATCCGAAGGTAGTGAAAGCTCTGGCGGATAACCGTACCAAGCAGGTTCAGACGAGTCTTTCGGCATTCCATACCCTGTTGGGCATCGGTGGCATCCAGACCCGATACCGCCAGGATGAACATTCGGTGGCAAGTGAGCTATATCATCCAGGCAGGTTGCTATATCTGGATGACCATGATGAGGCAATTCCGCAGGAAGATGCCAAGTTTTTGCGTTAAATTCTAAGCCAAAAGGCTTTCTTACAGCAAAATACATGAAAAGAGTTTTCGTAAATATCAATTATTTGCGAAAACTCTTTGTCGTATCTATAATTTGCTGTATCTTTGCACCCGGATTTAGATAATAATAAAAATACAGTTGTTATGGAACCAACTCGAAAAATCGAAAAGGTAGGCATGCGCAACCTTCGCATGGAGGATTACGATCAGCTTGCCAAGTCGTTTAAGCGTATTTACGCAGACTCAGATGTATTCTGGACAAAAGAACAGATTAAGAAACTCATTACTATCTTTCCTGAGGGACAGGTGGTTATCATCGTGGATGATAAGATTGTGGGCTGTGCGCTCTCTATCATCGTCAACTATAATATGGTGAAAGGCGACCATACCTATGCTCAGGTGACAGGTAATGAAACCTTCAATACCCACGATCCTAATGGAAACATCCTTTACGGCATCGAGGTGTTTATCCACCCAGACTATCGTGGCTTGCGATTGGCTCGCCGTATGTATGAGTATCGCAAGGAACTCTGCGAGAAGCTCAACCTGAAGGCGATCATGTTTGGTGGTCGTATTCCAAACTATCATAAGTATGCCGACAAAATGCGCCCTAAGGAGTACATCGAGCACGTAAGAAACCGTGAGATTTACGACCCGGTTCTTACCTTCCAGCTTTCCAACGACTTCCACGTTCGCCGTGTCATCCGCAACTATCTTCCTAGTGATGAGGAGAGCGAACACTGCGCAACCCTCTTGCAGTGGGATAACATTTATTATCAGCCACCTACGGATTCCTATGTAGATAGAAAGCCAACTGTGAGAATCGGACTGGTACAGTGGCAGATGCGTCCTTACGCTTCGGTAGATGATCTCTTCGAACAGGTAGAGTTCTTCGTGGATTCCGTAAGCGATTACAAGAGCGATTTCATCCTCTTCCCAGAGTATTTCAATGCGCCATTGATGGCGAGATTCAACGATTTGGGTGAGGCACAGAGCATCCGCATGATGGCTCAATATACCGATGAGATCCGTGATCGATTCCGCGAGTTGGCCATCAGTTACAACATCAACATCATCACGGGTAGTATGCCTTATCTCAAGGATGATTCCCTCTACAATGTCGGTTTCCTTTGCCGTAGAGATGGTAGCGTGGATATGTACGAGAAGATTCACGTAACTCCTGATGAGCAGAAGTGCTGGGGCTTGAGCGGCGGTAGCCATATCCAGACCTTTGATACTGATTGTGGTAAGATTGGTATCGTGATCTGCTATGATGTAGAGTTCCCTGAACTTTCCCGTCTGATGGCAGAGGATGGTATGCAGATCCTCTTCGTTCCATTCATGACTGATACGCAGAATGCCTACTCTAGAGTGAGAGTCTGTGCACAGGCCCGTGCCATTGAGAACGAATGCTATGTAGCCATTGCAGGTAGTGTGGGTAACCTGCCACGTGTTCACAATATGGATATCCAGTATGCCCAGAGTGCCGTATTCACTCCTTGCGACTTCGCCTTCCCTAACGATGGCAAGCGTTCGGAGGCAACACCGAATACCGAGATGATTCTCGTTTCAGATGTTGACTTGAATCTCCTGAACGAGCTTCATACCTATGGTGCCGTTCGAAATCTTCGTGACCGTCGCAAGGATCTCTACGAATTGAAACAGAAGAAGTAAGTTAAGTGAAGAGTGAAGAACGAAGAGTGAAGAATTCAATTGTATTGATATATAGATATAAAGAATGTATAAGATAGACATCTCGGAGCGCACGCTCCACTTCAAGCAGCCGGCAGGCACGTCTCGTGGCGTATATACCACGAGACACAGTTATTATCTCACCCTAACATCGGATGAATTGCCGGGAGTAGAGGGAGTGGGTGAGTGTGCTACGCTCCCAGATCTCAGTTGCGATGCCAAACCGGAATATGAGATGACCCTTCGGCAGGTGTGCCAGATGGTGGAGCAGATGGGACGCATCCCATACGATATGATTCGTGCCTATCCTAGCATCACCTTCGGATTGGAAACCGCCTTTGCCTCGTTCTTCGATGCAGCAAAGAAGCAGAACTTAAGTGTCTCTGTTCCAGCAGGAATGGAGAACCTGGTAGATCTCTTCGACTCTCCTTTCGGAAGAGGAGAAGAGGGAATCACCATCAACGGACTTGTGTGGATGGGTACTTATGAGGAGATGTTGGCACGACTGGAGGAGAAGCTCCAGGCGGGTTTCCATTGTGTGAAACTGAAGATTGGTGCCATTGATTTCTTCAAGGAACTAGACCTCATCAAGCGTATTCGTGATGTCTATACCCAGGAACAGGTAGAACTGAGAGTGGATGCCAATGGTGGTTTTCTGCCGGAGAATGCCATGAGCCAGTTGGAGGCATTGGCTAAGTATGATATCCATTCCATCGAGCAGCCTATCAAGCAGCATCAGTGGCCTAAGATGGCGCAGCTCTGTATGGAAACTCCGCTTCCTATCGCCCTGGATGAGGAGTTGATTGGTGTGAATGTCAGAAGTATGAAGGAGGCATTGCTCGATACCATTCGTCCACAGTATATCATCCTGAAGCCTTCGCTCCATGGTGGTATCTATGGTTGCAACGAGTGGATCCAGTTGGCCAGCCAGCGTGGTATTGGCAGTTGGATTACCTCGGCATTGGAGAGTAACATCGGACTGAATGCCATCGCACATTATGCAGCCAAGGTATATGGTCCGAATGTAAAGATGCCGCAAGGTCTGGGCACCGGTCAGCTCTTTACTGATAACATCCCAATGCCATTGGAAATCCGGGGGGATAAACTCTTTGTTGTAAAATGACTCTGGTAGAATTTTCGTAATAACTTTTAAAGAATTCTCGTAATGACTTTAGAAGATTTCCTTTCTGAATGGAATAACGATAGCGACCGGGTGCTGGTGCATACCAGTGGCTCCACGGGAAAGCCCAAGCCGATGATGGTGGAGAAGAAGCGAATGCTCAACTCCGCCCGCATTACTTGTGATTTTCTGGGATTGAAGCCTGGTGATAGCGCTTTGCTCTGTATGTCGCTTGATTATATCGCAGGTAAGATGGTGGTGGTGCGCAGTATTGAGCGCCATCTCCATCTTATTTCTGTTTCTCCTAGTGGTCATCCGCTGAAGAATATAGATTTGAAAGATGTAAATGGAAAAGATGTAAATGGGGAAATCACTTTTGCCGCCATGGTTCCGATGCAGGTGTATAACACCCTGCAGGTTCCTGAGGAGCGGGAGCGACTCACTCATATCCGCCATCTGATTATCGGAGGTGGAGCCATCGATGCTGCCTTGGAGCAGGAACTCCGTTCTCTTCCAGGGAATATCGCCATCTGGAGTACCTATGGCATGACCGAAACCTTATCTCATATCGCCTTGCGAAGAATCAATGGCGCTGAGGCTAGCGAATGGTATCAGCCTTTCGATAGCGTAAAAATCAGTCAGACTGATGAAGGATGTCTGGTGATAGATGCTCCTCTGGTTTGTGCAGAAACCTTGTTAACGAATGATATCGTTGAGATAGAGCCTTATATATATAATAAGGTGGAAAAAACTCGTTTCCGCATCAAGGGCAGGAAAGATAATGTGATCTGCAGTGGCGGTATCAAGATACAGATAGAAGAAGTAGAAGAATTGCTGAAACCTCATCTGGAAAAGCCTTTCATGCTAGCCAAGAAGAAAGATGAAAAGTTTGGAGAAATAGCCGTTCTCTTGTCAGAGGACAAAGAGATAAAAACAGTAGAGGCGACTATCCGCCGCCTCTTATCTGATCATAAATACTGGATTCCAAGGGAATTCCTTCATGTAGATCATCTTCCGCTTACCGAAACCGGAAAGCCGAAGCGATCTATCCTTCTCTGAAGAAGTCGAGTGCTTCCTTGATTTCTTCTGTTGTAGCGGTCTGGTTGATGCGGATGTCTCCGATGGCTCCCAGCATGGTGAAGTTGATGATACCATTCTGGTTCTTCTTGTCGTGATGCATCAGCTCAATCAGCTCGTCGTAGTCATCGCAGGTGATATTCAGCGTACCATAGTTCTCCTTGATGAAGGTCACGGTCTGGCGCATCTTTTCTGTTGGGAATCCTGTCTTTGCCACGCTGAGATAAAGCTCAGGGATGAGACCGAATGCCACGGCATAACCATGAAGGATTGGCTTGCGCTTCAGCGCCCAGCTCTCGAAGGCATGACCGAAGGTATGTCCCAGATTCAAAGCCTTGCGGATGCCCTTCTCATGAGGATCCTGTTCCACGATGCGCTCCTTTACCTTCACGCTGTCACCCACCATACGCTGCAACTGCTTCAGGTCAGGGGTGGCAAGGTCGAAGCTTACCAGCTCTTCCCACATCGCCTCGGTAGAAATCAAGCCGTGCTTCAGCATTTCGGCATAACCCGAACAGATGTTCTCGGCATCCAGGGTCTTCAGGAACTCGGTGTCGAGAATTACGAACTTAGAATCGTTGAAAACACCCACCTCATTCTTCAAACCTCCGAAGTTGATGCCGGTCTTTCCACCCACAGATGCATCTACCATCGCCAGCAGGGTAGTAGGGATATTGATGAAGTTGATGCCGCGCTTGAAGGTGCTGGCAGCAAAACCGCCGAGGTCGGTTACCATACCGCCTCCGAGGTTGATCAGGCAAGAGTGACGTGAAGCGCCACCTTCCTGCAGTCCCTTCCATACCATCATCAGGCTTTCGATGTCCTTATGACTGTCGCTAGCCGGAATCGTTATCACCTTAGCTTCCTTCATGCAGTAGAATTTCTGCAAAACCGGAAGGCACAATTCCTGTGTGGTAGTATCTGTAAGCACAAACAGCTTGTCGTGCTCGCATTCTGAGAGAGCGCTTACCAGTTCGTTCTCCAGATGGGTTGATATGATTACTCTCTGATTCATAACATATATACTTTTAAAAGAAACTGACTTTCTGAGTCACCTTTTGTGGGCAACTCATTGTAAATTCGCTTGCAAAGGTACGTTAAATCAGAGACAAAACAAAATAAAAAGCACTTTTTTATCTATAAAACTTTAAACCTTGATATATTTTATGCGTCAAAAGAAGCAGAATGCCCCAAAAAGAGCAGCTGTTTTTTACAATTGCGCTTTTATTGGGTCTAATCATATAAGTAAGTCAAATATATAAGTAAGAAATAATAATAACGTCTATAATTAATGAAAAGATCTATTCTGATGATGCTCCTGGTGTTTGTAACCATGGCATCCTTTGCTCAGGATCGCTTGATTACCGGTGCGATTACCGACCGTGATACCAAGGATCCCGTAGAACAGGTAACGATTCAGTTACTCAAATCCGACAGTACTTATGTGTCGGGTGCTCTCAGCAATGAGCAGGGCCTCTTTCATATCAAGGCTCCTGCCAATGGCAAGTATTTACTCAAAATGTCGAGTGTAGGTTACAAGACTACCGTAAAGCGTATCGAGATTTCTGATGACAAGAATCTGGCAATGGGCAATGTGGTTCTCGGTGCAGATGCCATCATGCTGAAGGGCGCCGTGGTAACCGCCATGGCTCAGAAGGTGAACCTGAAGGAGGATACCTTCGTATATAACTCGGCTGCTTACCGCACACCGGAAGGTTCGGTGGTTGAGGAGCTGGTGAAGCGCCTGCCGGGTGCAGAGGTTAGCGACGATGGTACCATCAAGATTAATGGTAAGGAAGTGAAGAAGATTCTCGTGGATGGCAAGGAGTTTATGACCGGCGATACCAAGACTGCCC
>OOCI01002752.1_pt1 | contig 10330 bp, 9 predicted proteins | sample 1671761 | NCBI WGS metagenome assembly OOCI01 (sample SAMN06348190, study PRJEB24527) | human gut metagenome | biome: human gut; feature: ankylosing spondylitis patient; material: feces | host: Homo sapiens | place: China | collected 2015-10
AGAAACGCTAAACTTGTCAAATTTAGCTCACGTAATTCTTTAAGGCACCATGACTGTTCCTTCCGATCCGGAAAATCCGGGAGTTGTCGGCAAAGTCGTTTCAACTCCTGAATCCAAAGACAATTTATCCAGAAAAATCGCGCGCGAAGTCGCCCGTCGTCGCACCTTCGGTATTATTTCCCACCCTGACGCAGGCAAGACGACGCTGACAGAAAAACTGTTGCTGTTTTCAGGCGCGATCCAGATGGCGGGTACTGTCAAGGCGCGCAAAAGCGCACGGCATGCGACGTCTGACTGGATGGAAATCGAAAAGCAACGTGGCATTTCGGTCGCCAGTTCGGTCATGCAGTTCGAATATCGCGACCATATCGTCAATCTGTTGGACACTCCGGGCCATCAGGACTTTTCAGAAGATACGTATCGCGTTCTGACCGCGGTTGATACCGCATTGATGGTGATCGATGCCGGACGAGGTGTGGAAGCGCAGACGATAAAATTGCTGGAAGTGTGCCGGATGCGCAATACGCCGATCATCACGTTTATGAACAAGCTCGATCGTGAGGCACGCGACCCGCTTGAATTGCTCGACGAACTGGAAACGGTACTGAAAATTCGTTCCACGCCAGTGACATGGCCTATCGGGATGGGCAAGAATTTCCGGGGTGTTTATCATCTCCTGAATGATGAAATCATGTTGTTTGCGCCCGGCAATGAAAAGGCGGACCAGACTTTCGAGATCATCAAGGGGATCGACAATCCCCGTCTGATGGAAATGTTCCCGATGGAAATGGAACAGTTGCAGATGGAAGTCGAGCTGGTCAAGGGCGCGTCCAACCCGTTCGTTCTGGAAGAATTCCTTGCCGGTACATTGACGCCGGTATTTTTCGGTTCCGCCATCAATAATTTCGGTGTCCGTGAAGTATTGAACGCCCTGCTTGACTGGGCGCGCCCACCGCTTGGACGGGAAGCCATCCAGCGTAAAGTCGAACCGACGGAAACGCCTTTTTCCGGTTTTGTTTTCAAGATCCAGGCCAACATGGACCCTGCCCACCGGGATCGTATCGCCTTCTTGCGTGTAACATCGGGACGTTTTGAACGCGGAATGCGCCTGAAACATCTGAGACTGAATCGGGACATCAAGGTGTCCAGCGTGGTGACGTTCATGGCCTCTTCGCGTGAACAGGTGGAAGAAGCGTATGCAGGTGATATCCGAATCACGGCAATATGCAGATCGGCGACAGTTTTTCAGAAGGAGAAATCCTTCAATTTACGGGCATTCCTTTCTTCGCCCCTGAAATTTTCCGTAGTGTCCGTATTCGCAACCCCTTGAAGGTCAAGCAATTACACAAGGGTTTGCAGCAACTGGGTGAGGAAGGTGCCGTTCAGGTTTTCAAACCCGTCATGGGCAGTGATCTGATTCTGGGAGCTGTCGGTGTCCTGCAGTTCGAAGTCGTCGCCAGCCGCCTGATGAATATGGCGTGGATGCGGTTTTCGAAAGCACGAGTACGACCAGCGCCCGCTGGGTTTCCTGCGAAGACAAAAAGATGCTGTCCGATTTCGAACGTTCGCTGGCGCATAACGTTGCCTACGATGCCGCAGGGAATATGACGTATCTGGCGACGTCGGGCGTAAATCTGAGACTGACGGAGGAACGCTGGCCCAAGATCAGATTCCATGCAACCCGCGAACATTCGGCTTCATTGAACGACGCCGGTTAGGGGAATAACCCGATTCACTTCAGCTGCCGTATGACCCTGCACGGGTTGCCGGCAGCCAGAACGTGGGGCGGAATGTCTTTTGTCACGATACTGCCCGAACCGATGGTCGTGCCGGTACCGATCGTCACACCGGCATTGATGACAGTATTGCCGCCTATCCAGACATCGTCCCCTATGATAATGGGGCGGGCCGATTCGATTCCCTGACGGCGACATTCCGGATCAAGAGGATGGGTGGCGGCATAAAGCTGGACGTTCGGGCCCAGAAACACGTAATGGCCGATCCTGATTTCGGCGCAATCGAGAAACACGCAATTGGTGTTGGCGTAAAAATGATGTCCAAGATGGATGTTGTAGCCGTAGTCGCAATGAAACGCCGGTACAAGCTCCAGATCGTCAGGACAGCTTCCGAAAAGCTCTTTCAGAATGTCGAGTTTTTCTTTTTTCTGGCTGGTTCCCAAAGAATTGTATAGCCGGGACCGGGTGAAGGCATGGTCGCGTTCACTGACCAGAACGGGGTCGTTGGAATAGTATGGTTCTCCCGCCAGCATTTTCTCTTTTTCAGTTTTCACCGACATGGTTTTCCTTTTCGGGGAATCAGTTTTCTTTGTCCCAGATTGCGTTGATGGCTGAAATGGCCGCCATTCCTGCCGTTTCCGTTCGCAGGATTCTGGAACCCATAGATAAGGGAATGACTCCGTTTTGAATCGCGAGTTCCTCTTCTTCAGGGGAAAATCCTCCTTCAGGGCCGATCATGACGGTAATGGCTTGGGGAGTCTGTTTCTTTGCCCAGCCTGAAAGGGTTTCACTGGCGCGTGGCGTGAACATGACACGCAGACGTTCTTTTGAATGTTCAATAAAAGTATTGAAAGCGGCTGGTTCGCTTATTTCCATAAGCGTGTTTCTGCCGCACTGTTCGGAAGCTGCAGTGACGATCCCTTGCCATCTGGCCAGTCTCTTTTCAGCGCGATCGGCATTCAGGCGAACGACTGAACGTTGCGCGGCAAGCGGCTGGATACGGGATGCGCCCAGTTCAACGGCTTTTTCGATAATCCAGTCCATTTTCCCTGCTTCAGGAAGGGCTTGTGCCAGGGTGATTTCATAAGGCAGTTCCACTTCACGCTCATGACGGAAAAGGATTTCAACGCCTGTTTTCGTCCGCTCAAGTGAGGTAATTCGTGCCGTATATTCTCCTCCTTTTCCATTGAAAAGAACGATTTCGTTTCCTTCGGACAGGCGCAGGACCTGGATGTGTCTGGATGTCTCTTTGGGGAGATCAATATTTGTGCCGACAACAAGCGGAAAGTCGCAAAAAAGACGGGTCATGTCAAAGTAAAGACGATAGATTGATTTTAATCTGGGGTTTAGTCTCTGATAGAATACAAGGAAAAGCCCGGTTGGCATAATGAATCATCAATTATGCCTTTAATCTTTTATTTATTTGGCAGCTATGAACACTACATTACCTGTTACCAAAATGGCCAGCGCTATCCGCGCATTGGCGATGGATGCAGTTCAAAAAGCGAATTCAGGACATCCCGGTATGCCGATGGGCATGGCGGATATTGCCGTTGCGTTGTGGGCCGGACATTACCGACACAATCCGGCCAATCCGGACTGGTTCAATCGCGATCGTTTCATCTTGTCCAACGGTCACGGTTCGATGCTCCAGTACGCCTTGCTGCATCTGACAGGATATGACCTCACGATGGAAGATATCAAAAACTTCCGCCAGTTCGGTTCGAAAACACCGGGCCATCCGGAAGTTCACCTGACTCCGGGTATTGATACCACAACAGGTCCCCTTGGACAGGGTATTTCCAATGGTGTCGGCATGGCGCTGGCTGAAAAGCTGCTTGCTGAAGAATTCAACAAGCCCGGTTTCGACATCGTCGATCACTATACCTATGTGTTCCTCGGTGACGGCTGTCTGATGGAAGGTGTATCCCATGAATCCTGTTCTCTGGCAGGTACATGGAAACTGAACAAGCTGATCGCGCTTTACGATGACAACAGCATTTCCATCGACGGTGATGTCAAGGGATGGTTTACCGACAATACGCCGGAACGTTTCGAAGCTTATGGCTGGAACGTGATCCGCGATGTCGACGGACATAACGTCGCGGCGGTTGATGCTGCCATCGTTGCAGCGCAGAAATCCGACAAACCGACCCTGATCTGTTGCAAAACCGTGATCGGCAAGGGTTCTCCCAACAAGGCAGGCCTTAGCAAGGCGCATGGCGCACCTCTGGGAGACGAGGAAATCGCAGCCACCCGCAAGGCAATTGGCTGGGATTATCCTCCATTTGAAATTCCGGAAGACGTCTATGCTGCATGGGATGCACGCAAGTCCGGCAATGCGCTGGAATCGGCATGGAATGATCTTTTTGCCAAATACAGTGAAAAATATCCGAAAGAAGCCAGCGAACTGGTTCGCCGTATTTCCGGCCAGTTGCCGGCCGATTTCGATGAGGTTGTTCGCAATTACATTGCCGACTGTAACGCCAGAAAAGAAAAACTGGCAACGCGCGCCGCAAGCCAGCATGCCATTGACGCATTGGCTCCGGCGCTGCCGGAATTCCTGGGCGGTTCAGCTGACCTGACCGGTTCCAATCTGACGAACTGGAAAGGATGCGTTCCTGTCCGTGAAGGAAAAGAAGGCAACTACATCAATTACGGTGTCCGTGAATTCGGGATGTCGGCCATTATGAACGGTATCGTTCTTCATGGCGGTTTCATCCCGTTCGGCGGCACCTTCCTGACTTTCTCCGATTATTGCCGCAACGCGATCAGAATGTCTTCCCTGATGCAGATCGGTACGATCTACATTTTCACACATGATTCCATCGGTGTCGGTGAAGACGGACCGACCCATCAACCTGTTGAGCAGATTGCCAGCCTGCGACTGATTCCAGGTCTGGAAAACTGGCGTCCCTGCGATACCGTCGAAACGGCTGTGGCATGGGCCAATGCCGTCAAAAAACGCAAGACTCCAAGCGTTCTGATTCTGTCGCGTCAGGGATTGCCTTATTTTGAAAGAACCGAAGAGCAGATCGGCAACATCAGCAAGGGCGGTTATGTGTTGAGAGACACGCCGGATGCCAAAGTGATTCTGATTGCAACCGGTTCGGAAGTCGAGCTGGCGATGAAATCGGCGGATGAACTGGCGAAGAAAAATATTCCGGCACGGGTCGTTTCGATGCCGTCTTCCGATATATTCGACAAACAGGACGCTCTTTACAGAAACAGCGTTTTGCCAAGGGAGTTGCCGAGAGTCGCCATTGAAGCCGCCGCTTCGGATTTCTGGCGCAAATATGTCGGATTCGATGGCGACGTTGTCGGCATGACGACATTCGGTGAATCCGCACCGGCAGGAACACTCTTCAAACATTTCGGTTTCACCGTGGAAAACGTCGTTTCCAAAGTCGAATCCGTTTTGAGCAAATAAGCTGAATTTTACGGCATGCGAGTGGTACACTCGCATGCGGATTAACCGGTTTAACACTATTTCAGGAGCTAATTTATGACTATCCGTGTGGCAATCAATGGTTATGGCCGTATCGGCAGAAATGTTCTTCGCGCTCATTATGAATACGGCAAGCATCACGATATTGAAATTGTTGCCATCAACAATCCGGGCAATATCGACACTATTGCCCTCCTGACCAAGTACGATACCGCTCATGGCAAATTTCCGGCTGAAGTATCCGTTGACGGCGACTATCTGATCGTCAATGGTGACAGGATCCGTGTGGTTGGTGACCGTAATCCTGAAAATTTGCCGTGGAAAGAACTGAATGTTGATATCGTCATGGAATGCACCGGTTTTTTCACGACCAAGGAAGCCGCTTCCGCCCACCTCCGTGCCGGTGCGAAAAAAGTCATCATTTCCGCTCCGGGCGGCAAGGATGTCGATGCAACCGTCGTTTTCGGTGTCAACCAGAACGTTCTGAAAGCCAGCGATACAGTCATTTCGAATGCCTCCTGCACAACGAACTGTCTGGCGCCGCTTGCAATGGCCTTGAATGAAGGCCTTGGCATCGTCGACGGCCTGATGACGACCATTCACTCCTACACAAACGATCAGGTGCTGACAGACGTTTATCACAACGATCCAAGACGCGCCCGTGCCGCCGCTTTGAACATCATCCCGACTAGGACTGGTGCCGCTGCCGCTGTCGGTCTTGTTTTGCCTGAGCTGAACGGCAAACTGGACGGTTTTGCCGTTCGCGTTCCCACCATCAACGTTTCCGTGGTTGACCTGACCTTCAATGCGTCGCGTAACACCAGCGTTGAAGAAGTGAACAAGGTCATGAAGGCCGCTTCCGAAGGCAAGCTCAAAGGTATTCTCGAATACAATACCGAGCCACTCGTTTCAACGGACTTCAATCACAATCCGGCTTCCAGCATTTTCGACTCGACCCAGACCCGTGTCATCGGCGGTTCACTGGTCAAGGTTCTGTCATGGTATGACAATGAATGGGGCTTTTCCTGCCGCATGCTGGATACCGCCCAGGCGTTGTGGAACGCCAGATAAGGATTCGAACCGTTCAGTCCTGATTAAAAGCGCATCTTTTGCCGATGCGCTTTTTTTGTTTCAGAAAAGTCACGTAAAGACGGGGGGCCGTCTTTGCGGTGTGAGTCAATACAAATAATACGGAGGTGCTATGGTTACCCGTGAAGCTATTCTCGATGCGTTCAAATTCCGCCATGCAACGAAGAAATTCGACGAGTCGAAAAAAATCAATGAAGGGGATTTCAATGTCATTCTTGAATCCGGCAGGCTTTCACCGAGTTCTTTCGGTTTTGAGCCCTGGCGTTTTGTCGTGATCCAGAATAAGGAATTAAGGGAAGAACTGAAGCCGGTAACATGGGGTGCTCAAGGACAATTGCCAACGGCCAGCCATTATGTTGCCATTTTATGCCGCAAGGATGGCATGCGTCACGATTCCCCTTTCATCACACACATGATGAAAGACGTGCAGCATCTTTCTGCCGAAACGGCAGAAATGAAACGGGAACGTTTTCGCCAGTTTCTGGAAGAAAACGGTATCAGTGCCACGTCCAGAGCCTTGTTCGACTGGGCCGTCAAGCAGGCTTATATCGCACTCGGCAATATGATGACGACCGCCGCCCTATTGAAAATCGACTCATGCGCCATTGAGGGGGGCAATATGGCGGCGATTGAAGCAGTACTGGATAAAAATGGCCTGACCGATAACGGCCAGTTCGGCCTGGGCGTCATGGTGGCGTTCGGGTACCGCCTGAAAGACCCTGCTGAAAAAACACGGCAGGCGCCTGAAGATGTGATCGTCTGGGTCAAATAAAAAAACGGGCGGTGTTTCACCTGTGAAAGCACCGCCTTTTCTGTTGCCAGGACAGCCTTAAAGCACGTAGCGCGAAAGATCCTCGTCAGTGGACAGGGCTTCCAGTCGTTCGTTGACGTAAGCCCTGTCTATCGTGAGGGTTCCATTGTAATCGGCGGCAGTAAAGGAAATTTCTTCAAGCAGTCTTTCCATGACTGTATAAAGCCTGCGTGCGCCGATGTTTTCGGTACGTTCGTTGACAGTATGGGAAATCTCGGCAAGCCGCCTGATAGCTTCCCTGTCGAATTCAAGCTGCATCCCTTCCGTTGCCAGCAATGCCTTGTATTGTGAAATCAGGCTGGCTTCCGTGCTGGTCAATATCTGCTCAAAATCCTCGATCGACAGGGATTCCAGCTCGACACGAATCGGAAGGCGTCCCTGCAATTCCGGAATCAGGTCGGACGGTTTTGACAACTGGAAGGCTCCGGAAGCAATAAACAGGATATGGTCGGTCTTGATCATGCCATATTTTGTATTGACGGTCGTTCCTTCAATCAGGGGAAGCAGGTCGCGTTGAACGCCGGCGCGTGATACGTCGGCCCCGCCTATTTCCGAACGCGAGGCGATCTTGTCGATTTCATCCAGAAAGACAATGCCGTTCTGTTCGGCATTCGTGATGGCTTTCTGGCGCAATTCGTCTTCATTGACCAGTTTGGCTGCTTCTTCCTCAGTAAGCAGTTTGATGGCGTCGCGTACTTTGACCTTCTTGCTTTTCTTCCTGCCGCCACCCATACCGGAAAACATGGCTTTGATCTGCTCCGTCATTTCTTCCATGCCAGGAGGAGCCATGATTTCCATATGAGGGCCCGATTCATCCACCTCAATTTCGATTTCCTTGTCGTCAAGGCTGCCTTCCCGGATTTTTTTCCGGAAAACCTGCCGTGTGTTCTCACCTGACGAACTATGCGATTCGTTCGAATTGAAACCGAAATCACGTGGAGGCGGAACCAGAATGTTCAGCACCCGGTCTTCCGCAGCATCGATGGCTTTGGTACGGACTTTTTTCATTTCCGCTTCACGGGTCTGTTTGATGCTGATATCGACGAGGTCACGAATGATGGTATCGACGTCCCGTCCGACGTAGCCGACTTCGGTGAATTTGGTCGCTTCGATCTTGATGAACGGGGCTTCGGCCAGACGGGCGAGCCGTCTGGCAATTTCGGTTTTGCCGACGCCCGTAGGCCCGATCATCAGGATGTTTTTGGGCGTGATTTCATGTCTTAAAGGTTCGGCGACCTGTTGACGGCGCCAGCGGTTGCGCAGGGCGATGGCAACGGCACGTTTTGCTTTCGACTGACCGACGACGTGTTTGTCGAGTTCAGTGACAATCTGGTTTGGGGTTAAATTCATGATTTGTTTTCTGCAGAAAAAAGAATTTCTGAAAAGCGGGATTAATCCAGTGTTTCGATAATATGTGACTTGTTGGTATAGATGCACAGGTCACCTGCGATCTCAAGAGCTTTGCCGACAATAACAGCCGGTACCAAATCGGTATTGCGAACGAGCGCCAGCGCAGCGGATTGGGCATAGGCTCCACCTGAACCGATGGCTCCCACACCTTCTTCCGGTTCCAGCACGTCGCCATTGCCGGTAATGACGAGCGTGGATTCCCTGTCGGCAACCAGCAACATGGCCTCCAGACGGCGCAGCATGCGGTCTGTTCTCCAGTCTTTTGCCAGTTCGACGGACGAACGGAGCAGGTTGCCCTGATGTTTTTCAAGTTTGGCTTCAAACCGTTCGATCAGGGTAAACGCATCGGCGGTACCTCCTGCAAAACCGGCCAGGACACGGCCGTTATACAGTTTGCGGACTTTTCTTGCTGTTCCCTTGATAACGATATTGCCGAGTGTGACCTGACCATCCCCTCCCAGAGCGACGGTACTGCCGCGCCGGACCGACACGATGGTTGTCCCGTGAAATTGTTCCATTTGGATTCCTGTGATGATTAACCATCCACTGCAAAAGTATGTTGCTGACCCTTCGATGGCGAGAAGTAATACTAAGAAGAGAAAATAAGTACGTAAGTGAGTTGGTTATGGCTCTTGCAATAAGTATTCTCTTCTTTGTTTTACTCAAAGTAATATATGTTTAATCGAGTTTTTCACTGTAAGTAGTGCTAATTTTTGTATGAAATATTTCTATATAAAATCACAGTTTATAAAGGAAGATCAGGTACAAGGTTTTTCTTCACCTATAACATCTTTTGTCGAAATTCCTATTTTGGCATTTTCAAATCATGTAAACGTAAAAATGGGAATTATAGATTTAGTAAAATCTAAAGAATATGATATGCCTATCCAATTAGGTAATATCATTTTTAGAAAGCTCTATCTGTTTAAGGAAAAAGTAGATTTCCTTCATAGAAACTATGGATTTAATAATTTTATGTGTGCTAATCTTCAACTAATATTTGTTGATAAGCATTACAATCCTATTAAATATATATTAAAAGATGTTGTTTTTGAATATGTACTTGCTGAGAATTTTGAATATTTTCTTAATGTAATAATTCCTTTTTTAAACTGGGGAGTTTGTAATAATAAAGACATGGATTTAATCCTTCTTTTTTCAACTTTATTGTGTAAAAAGGAATTTTTAAATGGTGGGAATGAGATAAATATCCGAACTCCGTATTTGGGCAAATATTTTCTTGACAATTTAAATGTAAAACAGAACTTTAAATTTCAAAATCGAGTTGGGCGTGATGACCATGCCTATGAATATACGTCTTTGATCTTTGTACCTCATAGTATAGAGGAATACTATTTTGTTAAATTAGTAGGAACAGAATTGGCAGAGGGGAGTATTTATCCAAAAATAAATGTGAAAAAGACGGAAAATGTTGTTGAAATATCGTATTGCTCTATGTTTGACGACAATGCTCTTCGAGAGCAGTCACGTGAGTATTCTGTAGAAGAATGTAATGCATACAAGAATATGCTGGTAGATAAATTTGAAGAGCTTTACGATTCCTTTTGGAAGAAATTTTTATCAATATTTGACGAATATAAATGTTATAAGTCTAAAGAAATAGACAATTGTGGTATTTTAAATATTAATGAACTAATTTGAAATAAATGGGAGGAGTTTAGTTGAGGAATCAGGAAAACAATAAATAAAAAAAAGTCCGTGGGTAAATATATTCCCACGGACTTTCTTATTATATTGTTATTGAAGCTTATGCCTTGAAACTCTCCAAGTCTTCTGCCTTGAAGTTCTGGATGTATGCTGAATGACCGAGAACTT
>OOCI01002754.1_pt1 | contig 10324 bp, 5 predicted proteins | sample 1671761 | NCBI WGS metagenome assembly OOCI01 (sample SAMN06348190, study PRJEB24527) | human gut metagenome | biome: human gut; feature: ankylosing spondylitis patient; material: feces | host: Homo sapiens | place: China | collected 2015-10
TAATTCTATCGATTATTGTATGCAACATTCCCGAATCAGAGGCAGATGTTGTTTCGGTAGATACTCTGGAAGAATTGAACTCTGCCATCTCTGGTGCCAGCTCGGCCAGGGAAATAGATCTGGAGGCCGACATCACGAATGTGGCAACCGTAATAACCATTGAAGATGGGAAAACTATCACTCTGGACCTGAACGGGCATACGATATCATTCGTAAAAACAGAAGAGGTCGATCCGAGACTATATTGCCAAGGGAGTCTGACCATCAAGGATTCCACCGCGGAAAAACTCCCGACGATCGATACGAACGAATACTCCGTTTCATACAATTCAGGAACGATAGTTTCTGACACCGTTGCGATCTACGTCGAGGAAGGCGGGGATCTCACTCTCGAGAGCGGAACCGTCAAGGGCACGTACAATGCCATCAACGTCTATGGAGACATCACGACTACAGGCGACAGCGTTGTGACAACATTCGAGATGAATGGTGGTTACGTCCATGGGACGCAGTACGGTGTCGCCATGTTCGGTGACTGCGCCACATTCATGTTTAACGACGGGGTCGTAGAATCTGATGAGGACGGGGCAATCTCGGGAAACGGAACTATTAACGATGTGAGGGACAACGGAGGGATCTCAATCGTGATGAACGGAGGTTACGCCATCGCCAACTATGATACAGATGGGGCGGCCTATACAGAGGGGAAGATTTCCTGTGGAATCTACATGCCTAACTATGGGACCGTCGAGGTCAACGGCGGGACCATCTACGCCGAAAATGGTGTAGGGATCCTGATGCGTGCTGGACATCTGGACGTCAAGGGAGGGACGATCATCTCCACCGACGTTCAAGATGGTAGCCCTGGTCCTACTACTGGCATCGTAGGAGATAGTAAGGTAACGTTGGAAACCGCATCGATCATCATCGACGAGACCGCCGGATACATTGGAGCGGGAACAAATTACGGGACTTTTGGTTCCTACATCTACAGTGGTACGTTCGAAGCCGACAACAAATCGATGATTGTCATGGAGTCAACGGATTCGGGGAATACAAATTCCGTCGTCGAGATTCGCGGAGGAACATTTGAGAAAGCATTTCCGGAAGACTACATCGTCTCTGGCTACAAGTTGTCTGGGAGTCAGGTCGTCGTTTCAGGAGGTAACCCTCCGGTGAAGATCGGCGAGATTGGTTTCGCATCCCTGAAAGATGCCTGGATGACTGCAACTTCAGATTCAACAATTCAGCTCCAGACAGACATCACTGTTACCGAAGAACTCGTCGTCAGTCTCGGCCAGACCATTGAATTGGACCTGAACGGATATGACATCACTCTGGAAGGTAACGGATTATTCCTGGTTTCAAAAGGAACACTTGATATCACCAATACCAGCGAAACTGAGGCTCAGATAAGTTCCAAAGGAACGACTGTTACTGTCATCGGCGGGTCCAACGTCAATCAGCAAGAATCCAATGTCATAGTCGGAGTCGGCGTCTCTATTATCGGTAATGCCGCTATCTCCGTTGATGATAACAATAATAACGATTATGGGGTCAGCATAACTGTAAACGGTACTGTCAGTTCAACTGATGGTGATGCCCTGGTTGTGGACGACGGAGTGAATCGTTCCATCGGACGCACCTTGCAGATTACATTGTCCCAAACTGGGGAAGTTACATCCAGCAAAGGGACTGGAATCAATAATGGTGGATACGCCAAGATCAACATTCATGGAAGCGTCAGCGGAACCACTGCGATCGACTCCAAGAATGGTATTATGAATGTCTACGATGGCGCGTTCGTTGTCGGTACCGAATATGGAATCATTGTTTACGAAGCGTCCGCAGGTAATAACAACACGGTGAATGTCCAAGGTGGAACGATTTCAGGCGCAACAGTCGCCTTCCTTCAGAAAGACTCTGCAGGAAATCTAGCTCTTGCAATCACAGGCGGAGAGTTCAATGGTACCATCACAGCCGAGAGCAAGACAAAGTTCATCAGCGGAGGGACGTTCTCAGTTCAAACTGACGAATCGTACCTTGCCGACAACTATGGGTTCATCCAGGTCGGTGATTCCTATATCGTGGAAGCGATAAACAAGAATGTCTTCGCTGTGAATGGTATTCTCTATGATACTCTTGCAGAAGCGATCGACGCAGCAGGAGAGAACGGTATGGTAGTTCTTCAGAAGGACACGACCCTCTCCAGCTTGTACATCGACGAGGATGGTATAACTCTCGATCTCGACGGATATACGATTGTCATCTCCGGCGATAGAACTGAAGCTGCAGTCACATTCTTCGGAACCGGAATCACCATACGGGATGGAACCATCTCCGACGAACGTTCATCTAATGGCATTACGACTATGAGTATCTGTGTACAGCAGGAAATCACACTGACGAATGTCAACATGATTTTTGCCAATGCCTTTGATGATACCGACACAGAAACCAATCCTAGCAACATAGGGGTGGTTGTCAACTGTGGAATCCTCAACATTGATGGAAGCACGACCATAGTCGCCAACGCCTCCGAAGGGTCAACATACAGGTCTGTGGGTGTCATCCTGATTGGAAACGATAATGACGATTCTGTCGAACTAAACATGTCTGGATCGTCATCCATCAAGACTGGGCTTTTCGGAATCTCCGGTGATGGAAGTAAGGGAAGAGGAGGAACCACTATCAACATTTCTGGATCAGCATCAGTCTCCGCATCGAAAGGATGGGGCGTATACCATCCACAGAATGGAGTGATTGAGATCGGCGGAAATGCGAGCATCTCAGGACTAACAGGAATAGAGATTCGTTCTGGAACCCTAGTCATCGACGGCGGTTCTGTGACATCCGCGGCAACCGAGTTCAACGAGGAGGTCAACGGGAACGGCGGTGGCCCAACAATTAACTCAGGGGTCGCGGTGGCAGTCAGTCAACATACGACAGATCTACCTATTTCTGTCACAATCAATAACGGAACCCTGACGGGAACCAAAGCCCTTTACGAGGTCGATTTACAGAATGAGAGCATCTCGAATATCGCAATCTCTGTCGAAGGAGGCGTGTTCGATGGTTCGGTATCAAGCGAGAACGTCACTCAGTTCATCAGCGGAGGTTCCTTCACAGAGGCTCCTGATGCTGCGTGTATCGCCCAGGATTACGAATTAGTCGGTGACACGGAGAGCGGATATTTCGTTCAGGCTTCACCCACCATCGATGAATCTGAAGATGGCACAGTCACCGTCACGGTGCCGTCGACAGGCGGTTCAGCAACACTCGACTCCGAGACAGTTTCAGAAGCGATCCAGAAAATCGAGGAAAACACAGGTGCTGACGACAAGGCTATGGATGTCAACATCGGGGAGGCCGAGAGGGTGACGATTCCGTCGGATTCCCTGTCGGATATCGCCGAAAAAGAGATCACCCTCACCGTGTCGAACAGTACGGGATCGATAACCATCGATCCAGTCACTGCCGGATCAATTGTTGGCGATGAAAGCTCGCCAATGATTGAGATCATTGTCAAACCAATCGATAGCGGAGATCTCGACGCGCCTCAGATTCCTGCAGTAGGAGACAATCCCGTCTTCGAACTCTCGATAAAGGTGGATGGAATGCCCGTACAGAATTTCAACGAGGCGGTCACTGTGACGCTAGAAGTGCCAAACTCGTTCGATAATCCGACCATTCTCACGGTGTACTATGTGGACGATCAGGGATTGATCGAGGACATGAGGGCCGAGCTTGTTGACGGTTCTCTGATTTTCGAGACACATCACTTCTCGGAATACTTTATCGCAGAGAAAGGTCTCATACCTGATTCCGAACCTGAGCCTGACAATGAATTCCCATTCCCAGGATGGAACGATGATGACGACTATGTCCCGCCTATCATCCCTGTTCAATCCGAAGACTCTGGTGAAGATGATACAACGACCATCGTGGCATGCGCAGCGGCAGCCGTAGTTGCCGCACTCATTGCAGCCTACCTGATCATCGACAGGAGGCAGTGAGCACCATACCCTGGAGGCCCCTCAATATTATCCGAGGGGCCTCAACAAACGATTTCGTTAAAAATGGCCCCCTGCCTTGTTTGAAGTATGAAACAAAGGGGCAAGAGGCCATACATTTCATCAGTAGTTTCCCAAACGTGTTTTCGAGAGTGGATTTAAACTTTCTCAGATGTCCGATCACAGCAGATAGTGGATCGGCACCAGTATCAGGATCATCGCGACGTTGGCGGCGGTGAACCAGAGCAGATACCTCCTCACGTCCGCGCCCTCGGTCCTCGAGTAGATCCCCAGGGATATCATGCTGGCCATCGAGGCTATCGGGGTGCCGAACCCGCCGACGTCTACCCCCACCAGGAGGCCTTGCCAGTCCGATGTGAATCCGGAGAGGAGGGTCGCAGCGGGGACGTTGCTGATGACCTGGCTGATGCCGAGCGAGGCGAGCATCGGGTCCCATGACATCATCCCGCCGAGGGCGTCCGCGACGGCGTCCACATGTGCGATGTTGCCGGTAAACACGAACAGGCACACGAAGGTCAGGAGCAGCCCGTAGTCCACCTTCGCGAGGACCTTCCTGTGGGTCAGGCCGATCGCTATGACGGTCACCACGAGAACCGCCTGCCACGGGATCAGGTGGAGGACCGTCAGGATGCATAGCGCGAACAGGATGAACATCAGCACCAGGAAGCCCCTGCTGCGCACCTCGCGGTCCCTGCTCATCTCCACATGCACCTCGCGGGTCGCGAACCCGGAGCACATCAGGCACAGTGCAGCGCCACCGACGATGACAAAGGGCGCCAGGAGGGCCACCATGTCGCCAGTGCCGACGCCGTATCTGGAGTAAATGAAAAGGTTCTGCGGGTTCCCGAAGGGCAGCAGCATGCTGCCGAGGTTGGCGGCGACGGTCTGGAGGACGACGACCGGCAGGATGCTCCCCCTTTCCCCGGCCATCCCCAGCACCAGGATGGTGAAAGGCACGAACGTGATCAGCGCGACATCGTTGGTGATGAACATGGAGCAGAAGAACGGCAGGAGGACCAGGATCAGGCACAGGGTCCTGAGGCCGCGTCTTCCGGCCAGCAGCCTTCCGGCCACGGCTCCGAACAGATGGCACTCCCTCATGCCCGCGACCACGGCCATGAAGCAGAAGAGGATGCAGAGCATGCGCACATCGATGTATTCGATGTACTCCGCGGACGGGGGGACAAGCGCCATCGACGCCACCGCCAGAACCACGGAGACCACCAGGACGATATGGCCCCTGACGAAACTCGCGACCCTCCGTTCCGTTGCACCCTCCATGCCGGAGTCACGTGCGGGCTCGGATTCAAAGGTTGTGGTTGATGGGATATGTTTTTGAACGATGCCCCCATTAGAGAGTTCACGGTGTTAACATGACTGTCAAGGATGATGTCATCAAAGCCATGAAGGAAGCCGGCAAGCCCATGAGCGCCGGCGAGGTCGAGAAGGCCACGGGCATCGACAGGAAGGAGATCGACAAGGCGTTCAAGGAGCTCAAGGCCGAGGGCGCCATCGTGTCCCCTGTCAGGTGCAAGTGGGAGCCCGCCCAGTGAGCTCCGGCGGACCATCCCGAAACCCTTTATTCTCCATTCTATAATCTATTAGGACCTTCAGTCAGATACTGGGAGCGTTAAATATCGTTTACATCAATCCGCATCCGATGGATGGGAATGCATTAGTCAATATGCTGAAGGACCGGAGGATCCTCGTCATCATCCTCGCCGTGATCGTTATCATCGCGGCGGTGGGCGCGTATATGCTGCTCAAAGACGACGGCGGAAAACCCGGTCAGCCCTCCAACGGACTCATTGTCGACAACGAGAGGACCATCTCCGAGGACACAGTAGTCGAGGGCACCCTTCAGATCACAGAGAACGGAAAACTGACAATCACAAACGGGGCCGAGATCAGGATGCTCGGAGCCGATGCCAAGGTGGATGTAAAGGGGACCCTGGATGCCACCGACGGAACAATCACCTTCGTGAAGCAGGAGGATGACGGAAGCTACACGCCGGTCTACGAGAACGGTGAGGGCGAAACAAGGGCTGTCACTTCCTCTGGAACACTCATGCTGAACATATCGAATTACATGTTCACCACAGGTTGGGATGAGCAGGTCCTGCTTGGGCTTATAAACTTCGTGAATGGTGCATCATACGCACCCGATGAGAATACGGTTGTCGTCACCTCATTGGTGAACGCAATCGGCAGCCAGACGCATCTTGATAACGTGGTCATCCTTCAGGGCAACTATACGGAATCCGGTAGTGTCACCATCCCATCGGATATGAGTGTGAATGTCCTGGATGGTGCCAGCATCACACTAGAAACCGTCATGATGAGCTCGGATTCTATCATGGCGGTTGGAGGATCGCTATCAGGCACGATCGGGACATCCAACGGTGCCATGAAGGTGGAGAATGTCTCCTCTATCGAGTTCAGGACCGTATCCATCGGCAATACATCATACATTCTCGTCACTTCCAACACTGCAGGTGACATGACGGTGACATCCGGTCGTGTCTATGTGGATACGATCATTCTGCAGTCCGGCACAAATCTGACAGTCGATCCTGGTGCGGAGATCGTTCTTGAAGCCATCCCTGGCGAATCTAGCGTCTCCTCCACTACAGGTCATATCTCTGCTGCAAGCGGAGTCACAGGATATGAGGTCAATGTCAACGGAATCATGACAATCGGAACGAAGCCTACCGACATGGACAACATCAGCGATTCCAGTCGGACGTGTGGAGTTAATGCTACGATATTGTTCGGCGAAACAGGCTATGTTAAGGTCTATGCAGGTAACGACCAGAGCGTTTCTAACGTCAAAAGCACACAGTTCCTGATCGACGGTGAAAGGTACATGACCGTCTACGGAAACGGAACGATCTCATCGGTCCTCGGAAACGAGGGCTTCGATAAGGGTGTAGCCGACGATGAGGCGGCAAAGAACGTCGCTGGTTGGAACACAGAGGAGAACCAGAGTGGCACGGCCGTCGGAAATGACACCGTCATCGGAGCTGACGGTTACACGAACGTGTACTTCGCATCCGAGAAGTATACGATAACTGTAGCAGTTTCTGAAGGAATCACGCTTTCCATCGATGGAAAGGTAGTTACAGGAAAGAGCATCGTTCTTTCAGCAGGTGAACATGAGATTAGCATTGCTCTTAAAGACGTAGAACTCAAGAGTGCAACATTGGGTACGACGGATATCAGCTTCACTGGCACCAAAGCAACGATTGACGTTACTGCAGATGCGACACTGACCATTACGGGTTCGGTACCGTCTTCGTCGTCATGATCTGATGTAAACAATTCCACTCCTCCCCCTCCCAGGGGGAGGCCAAACACCCTTTAACCCATCTTCTCATTACAGCCCCCATGCAGAAAGGAAACGTGAAACTGGCCGCCGTCGCCGCGGTGGTCATAGTCATCGTCCTGCTGTTCTCCTGGCAGTACACCGCGCCCGAGGACGACGGTCCGTCGTCTGACTTCGCCGACGCCCTCGCTGGAGGGGACTGCAGCGCAGCATACGACTCCCTGGCTCCTGAGCTGAGGGCAGAGTTCGACGCCCTCGGCGGTCTGGAGTACTTCGAGGAGTACATCCTGAACCTGAACGCCTCCGAGGAGGCGAACTACGGGCCTCTCGTATCGATCGGAGACTCCTACCGCCCGGATGCCGACGGCGTCTCGTGCACGTACATGGAGTACGCCTATTCCGGGGCCCTGCTGTGGACGGTCGAGTCCGACGAGGGTGTGGTGGGGTTCTACATAACGCCCCGCGACCTCCCCTCCGACCAGCCCCTGCCAGACGGCATCGTGGAGGAGGCGGTGCAGGTCGGTCCCGATGGGATGAGCAAGCTCGACGGTCTCATCGCATCCTCCGAGGACTCCGACCACTCCGTCGCGGTGGTGCTCGTCTCCGGCTCCGGACCCAACGGAATGAACTGCGGGACCGGGCACAGCTGGATCTTCCAGCAGCTGGCATGGGGGCTCGCCGAGCAGGGTGTGGACGTGCTGAGGTACGACGACAGGACCTACTCCGAGCCCTGGACATCCCTGGCCCTCGGAGGCTCCCTGGATATCGACTACGAGACCGTGGACGATGCGGTCGCCGCTGCCGCGCTCCTGAAGTCAATGGGATATGAGAGGGTGTACGTCGTCGGCCACAGCCTCGGAGCCATGATGGCCCCCGCCATCGTCGAGAAGTCCGACGGGCTGTACGACGGGATGGTATCCCTCGCAGGGAGCCCGAGGTCCCTTGCGGAGATCTCCTACGACCAGAACATGCTGATCGTGGACCAGATGCCCGACGGAGCCGAGAAGGATTTCATGATACAGTATCTCGAGGCCGAACTCCAGCTGTCCCGCAGCCTCGACGGCATGACCGACGGGGAGCTCATGTCCACCACCGTCTTCGGCATGTCCGCCTACTACCTGAAGAGCATCGACGACTACGACGTCGCCTCGATAGCGCAGAACCTGGAGGTCCCGATGCTGTTCCTGCAGGGGACATCCGACTGGCAGGTGACATATGACAGCGACTACAGCCTCTGGATGCAGATCCTCGAAGGCAAGGAGAACGTCCAGAGCCAGGCGTACGTGGGTCTGAACCATCTGTTCAGCATACCCGGCCAGTACGACGGCACATCCGCCGACTACTACCTCACGCCGATGATCTTCAACCAGTCCGTCATCGACGACATCGCGGGGTTCGTGCTCTCCGCGTGAAAACCCAGGGGGCCCGGCGCCCCCTCATCCTTTTCTCGAGTACAGCACGGACATAAGCATGCTGGTGACGGCGGTCTTCCCCGAGCGGAGGGACCTCTCCATCAGGGCCCTCACAGAGGCGTCGTCGAACATCCCGGTGGAGATCATCTCGGCGAGCTTGGAGGTGTCTCCCTGGGTGACGGCCTGCTCCGCCCTGGGCATGATCCTGCTGGACAGGTACTCCCGGTAGCGGTCCCTGCACTCGTCGGTCAGCAGCACGGGGTCCCTGAGCCTCTTCATGGCCAGATCCTGGTCCATCTTGAAGTTCATGGTCTGGATGGCCCTGTCGAACCCGGGGAATCCCATGGGGTATCCGTTCAGGAACCTGAACTCGTGGCCGTCGCCCGTGGATACCTCGCAGTCGAACTCGGCGAATATGCCGAACGAGCTGAACTCCTCCATGGTCCCGCCGTACTCTATCGCCTTGATCCCGATGATCCCGGTGAAGGCATCGGAATCGATCTCCTTCACAGACGCGGGGATCCTCACGGTCCTCCCGTCGGCTGCTGGGGAGCCGTTCAGGAACGACGGGCCTATCGACACGACGGTCCTGCCGCCGACGGTCTCCGGGACCGCTATGTCGCGGTCGGTGGACACCAGCCTGGTTATGCGGCATCCGCCGTCGCACGGCTCTGAATCCACCTTGTTCGCCATCGGAGCCCCTCCGCCATCTCGACCAGGCGCCTGTCGCGCCCGGATGTGAGGAGCTCCTCGTTGTACCTGTAGAGCGGTCCCGTAACCTCCGAGAACATCACCACGCTGTAGCATCCGATCAGCCCTGCGAGCAGGGAGACGGGCTCCTGCCCCTTCCCGAAGGCCGCGATCATGTACGACATGGCGTTGTCCAGATGCCTGTCGAAGTCCCTCCTGAGCGTCTCCAGGGATCTGGCGCAGCCCTCGCGGAGCTCCGCGGGGTCCCCGGCGCCCTCCAGGGCGGAAAGGCAGTATGCAGCGGACCTTCTGGCGTCCGAGGTGCCGTTGGATTCCAGCGACCTCCTGAGCTCAGTCCTCAGTGCGGGGATCCCGCCTTCAGGCAGGTGGTCGAGCCTGGACACGAGGTCGGTCAGGTCCATGCCCTCGTCCGCCTCGGCGCTGAGCCTCCCGATGATCACCGAGATCAGGGACAGCTTCTCCTCCGCACCCGAACCGGATATCGCTGCCGGGTCCTCTGCGGTGCCGTCCAGTATCGCGTCGACGTCGTGGTCCTCGCTGTACTTCCTGTGGAAGTCCATGTACCGCTTGAACTCCGCGGCTATCTCCGGGAATCTGACGTACTGCGAGATGAGGTCCACGTCCGTCTCCAGGCCCAGGCGCTCGTACTCCTTGAGCACGGTGGAGAGGTCCTCCCATCCCCTGGGTGTGACGAACGCCGGTCCGTCCGGGGTGTTCTCGATCCTCAGGAGGTTCTGGGGTTTGACCTGCAGGTAGTACGTTATCGCGTCGTGGATGCCGGCGCTCATGGCGTATCTCATCCAGACGTCCGTGTCAGGCTCCACCTCTATGACCCTGATCCT
>OOCI01002755.1_pt1 | contig 10321 bp, 10 predicted proteins | sample 1671761 | NCBI WGS metagenome assembly OOCI01 (sample SAMN06348190, study PRJEB24527) | human gut metagenome | biome: human gut; feature: ankylosing spondylitis patient; material: feces | host: Homo sapiens | place: China | collected 2015-10
CGCTGTCGCGCTTGGCCAGATAATCGTTGACAGTGACCACGTGCACGCCTTCGCCGGTCAGGGCATTCAGGTAGGCGGGCAGGGTGGCCACCAACGTTTTGCCTTCACCGGTCTGCATCTCGGCAATGTCGCCGCGGTGCAGGGCAATGCCGCCGATGACCTGCACGGGAAAGTGCTTCATGCCCAGCACACGCCATGCGGCTTCGCGGCAGACGGCGAATGCGTCGGGCAGGATGTCGTCGGTGGTCTTGCCGTCGGCCAGCTGCTGCTTGAGCGCAGGGGTCTGCGCCTGCAGTTCGGCGTCGGACATGGCCTGATATTTCGGCTCCAGAGCAAGCACCTGCTTGGCAATGGGGTTCACCTTTTTCAGCTCCCGGTCCGAGAAGCTGCCAAAGAGTTTTTCAACAAGGGACATTGGTAACACCTCATAGATCAAATTCGGGAAAATGCTTCCCGGAGATAGACATAAATACACACATATATGATACACCAAAGCGGCAGACGCGTCAAACCTGCAAGGTTATTTTAGCCGGTTTTTGAATGAATTTTCTGTAAATTTGCGCTGGAAGGGGGTTCATAAAAGGAAAAGACCACCCGCTTCATCAGCAGGTGGTCCATTTTGATTTATAGCGTTTCCAGTAGCTGCGGTAGCTGTGCCAGATCGTCGATGACATTCGGGCACACAGCCTCGAGCCGCGCGCGGGACTGGTGGCCGCCGGTGTAGAGCACGCATTTTGTGCCAAGGGCCTTTGCAACTTCGGCATCGTGCTGGGTGTCGCCCACCATCACGCAGGCAGCAGGGGCGATGCCGCTTTGTGCAAGCCACTGTTTGCCCACCTGCACTTTGCTTACGCCATAGATGTCTGCAAGGCCGAGCAACTCAGTAAAATAGCCCTGCAGGCCCCGTGCGGCTACCTGCTCGATCAGGTAGTCCCGGCGGGAGGCGGAAAGCACGCTCTGCCGCCAGCCCCGGCGCGAAAGCTCGGCCAGCGTCTCGGCAGCGTGTGCAGAGGGGGGACAGGCATCCACACCTGCGTTATAATGTTCCATAAAGCGCTCGGCCAGCTCTGCATAAGGGTGCTTTGCAAAGTTGAAACCGGCGCGGGTGTAGTATTCCTCAATGGGAAAACCGAAAATTTCCCGGTAAGCGGCAAGATCGTACCGCTGCGGATAACCGTGGGTCTCCAGCATCCAGTTGAGACAGCTGTGGGTGAAATCAACATCATCCATCAAAGTGCCGTTCCAGTCCCAGAAGATCATTCCGTTTGCCTGCATGGAAACCTCCTTGCGGTCATTAAGCTGCAAAAATTTTGCGCAGGGCCTTGCTGCTCTCGATGATCTTCACCAGCAGCACACCCAGAACGGTGCAGCTGATGAGCTCGCCGATACCTACGGAGATGCCGTTGGTGATGCAGGCCAGCCAGATGGGAGCGCTGGAGGTGGGGTCCGGGAACATGACGGCAATCTCAATGCCGATGATCACGGCATTGAACAGCACCGGCGGCAGGGAAGCCGCCACAGCCAGACCCTTGATGCGGATGTTCCGCAGCTTGTAGGTGACAAGGCAGGCCAGCAGGGTGGCAAGGGTGCCAAAGATGACATCCACGATGGTGGAGCCCAGCAGGTTTGCCAAAAAGCAGCCCAGTACCACACCGGCAATGTACTCGGCACCGAACACCGGCAGCAGGCAGAGCGCCTCAGCCACACGCACCTGTACCGCACCATAGGAGAGCGGCTGCAGAGCCATGCAGAGAACAACATAAATGGCTGCGACCACGCCGCAGCGCACCAGTTTACGGACGGAAGGATTCTGATTCATGATAATACTCCAGCGGGATGATTTTGACCGCACAGGGCCGCCAGCCCCTGTGGGTTTGGCCCGGCATGGTTCGAGACACGCCGGGGAGCCTAAAATCCTAAGTTGCTCTGAAAGGATACCGCACAAAAAGCACAGCAAAAGGCAGTATAGCATAATTTTTGGCAGATTGCAACGAATTTTCGCAGAATCAGGTACAGATGCAGTTTTTGGTTTGGACCCTTCCGGTGAAAAAGAGGTTCCGAAAAGCCCGCAGGCTTTTCGGAACCTCAAAATAAAAATAAAATTACCGCTGAAATAGCCAGAGCGAAAGCGGAGGCTATTAAAATCGTGTGTTACCCTCTGGGGTGTCCGGTGTATACCAGAGCCACCGTGTCGGGGCCGGTGTTTGCGGAAACGACACCGCCCAGCTCAAACACCAGCAGCGGCGGCTTGCCAAAGGCCTTGCGGCAGGCCTTTTCCAGATCGGCGGTCTGCGGGATGTTGGTGTGGCCGATCATATAATCAAAGTTCTCCACGCCTTCGCTGCGCTGTTTGCACAGCTCCACCATGGCGGGCACCACCTTGTCATCGCCGCGTACCTTGGCTTCCACCTTGGTCTTGCCGTCGATCAGGGTGATGATGGGACGAATGCCCATCAGCTCGCCCATAACAGCAGCAGCGGCAGAGATGCGTCCGCTCTTTTTCATCTGCTTCAGGCTGTAGGGGCCCAGAACGATCTCCATGCAGTCCATCTGCTTTTCAAACTCCCGGATCACATGGCTGATCTCTGCACCGTTCTTCAGCTTGCGGGCCATTTCGCACAGATACCAGCCGAACACCATGGAATAGGTGTGGGGGTCCAGCAGATGGATCTTCAAGTGGTGCTCCGGGCGCTCTTCCCGCAGCATCCCCTGTGCCATGAGGGCGTTATTGTAGGTGGAAGAGCCGGATTTGTTGATGGGTACATGAATGACATCAGTATAGCCCTCGTCCACGTACTGGCAGTATTTTTCGCAGAACTGGATGGGGGTGATGGCGGCAGTGGAGGGCACGCCCTTAGCGGCACGCATCTTATCGTAAAATTCGGTGTTGGTGCAGCTTTCACGCTCCACGTAGTCCACATCGTCCAGCAGGATGTGGAAGCTCATGATGTCGATGCCGTATTTTTCGGCCATCTCCTGCGGGATATCGCAGGAGGAATCGGTCAGGATCGCGATCTTGCTCATAATGTCCCTCATTTCCATTCGTAGTCTCGTAAGTGTCCGTGGTCCAAAAGCTCCGGAAAGTCCCACTGGCGCAGCACTTCATACACGCCCACGGCCACGCTGTTGGAAAGGTTCAGGCTGCGGCAGGTGTCGCGCATGGGCATTCGGATGCAGTGCTCCTGATTGGCGGCAAGCAAGGCTTCGGGCAGGCCGGCATCCTCGCGTCCGAACACGAGGTATGCACCGTCCGGGTAGCTCACATCGGTGTAGCGCTGCGGTGCCTTGGTGGTAAAATAGTAATAGGGGCCGCTGTTTTTGGCAAAGAACTCGTCCAGACTGTCGTAATAGCTGATGTCGAGGTAGTGCCAGTAATCCAGACCCGCATGCTTGAGCTTTTTATCATCGATGGCAAAGCCCATGGGGCCTACCAGATGCAGCCGACAGGCAGTGCAGGCACAGGTGCGGGCCACATTGCCGGTGTTCTGCGGGATGCGCGGCTCCACCAGAACGATGTTCAAGGTTGGCTTTTCGTTCATCGGTGTACCTCCCCTTATTCTGCCGAGCTTGCCGGGCACAGGCGCGGCAGAAGCGGCTCGAACCAGACCCCGTAGCGGGTATCCTGCGCGGCGGGCGTGTTCTGGATGGAAAGCGCCACGAACTCGGCAGCGTTGTCGGCGGCGGCACTCAGGGCGTTGCCCTGCAGCAGCGAGCCGATGAGCACCGCACCGTACAGGTCGCCGGTGCCGGGAAAGCTGCGGCTGATGTGCAGCTTTTTGATGAGGAAGCGGTCTTTTCCGCTGCCTGCACAGCCGATGTATTTGCCCAGCGGCAGGCCGGTGACGACAGCCCCGGGGGCCAGAGCGGTCAGCTCGTCAGCCAGAGCCTGTGCGGCTTCATCGGTGAGCAGCTCGGTCTGCGGCTGGCGCTGCAGCAGGATCTGTGCCTCGGTGTAGTTGGGCAGGATCAGATCGGCAGCACCGCACAGTGCACGGATGCGGTCGATCAAAGCAGGCGTTACGGTGGAGTAAGCCTTGCCGTTGTCGCCCATGACCGGGTCAACGATCTTTTTGGCTGCGGGCCAGAGGGCAAAGGCTTTTTCGGCCAGTGCCACCTGATCCTCACCGCCCAGATAGCCGGTATAGATGCAGTCAAACTCCACGCCAAGCGCATGGTAATGCTCCAGCGCCTGTTCGCCGTAGGCGCAGCCGTCCAGCCGTGCAGGTGTGCCAAGCCCGCCTGTGTGGGTGGAAAGCACCACCGTGGGCAGGGCTACCGGCTGCACGCCCATGACCGACAGCACCGGCAGGATCACTGCAAGGCTGCAGCGGCCCATGCCGGAAAGATCGTGGATGCAAAGGACTTTTTTGGGTTCAACAGGGTGTATCAAATAAGGAACCTCCTTACCAGTATGCGGAATGAGCAGTGCGCTTTTTAGCCGGGCACACCCGCCCATTAAAACATCGTAGAACAGTATACCACAAATTTCTGCATAAAAAAAGCGGATACCAAATAGTTTACAGGAAATAATAATGCCGGAGACCGGATCTTTTTCACCGAAAGGAGTTTTACTATGAAACATGAATCCACCAGTTCTTCCGGGATGCTGCTTGGCATGGCCGCGGGGGCGGCACTGGGTGCCGTGGGCGTGATGGCCGCCACCCAGAACCAGCGCCAGCTGCGCCGCACCACCCGCAAGGTGATGAAGGGTGCCGAGAACGCTGTGCTGCAGCTGGACAAAATGGTTGGCGACTTTGTGGAAAAGCACATGGAGTGATAAAAGCAAAGAACGGCGTTCCGGTGGGGAACGCCGTTCTTTGCTTGAAAAAGCTTACTTGTTCCAGATGCACATGCGGGCCGAGGTGTTGATCTCGCCCAGCACGCTCAGATCCATCTGAATGTTGCAGGTAACGGTGAGTGCCTTGTTCACATCGCTGCCGGTCAGCACCGAGGCGGGCATGTTCTTGATGGTGAGCACGCCGGTGCCCTTGGCAACATCGCCGGAGACGGTGCCGGTGTAGGTCACATCACCAATGGTCAGGCCGGACAGATAGCCGGTGACACCCATCTTGCTTACCTGCTGGATGGGCAGGGTGAGCGTGTAGGTGCCGTTGGACTGGCGGGTGAGGGTGACATCACGGCTGGCATCGATGCCGGTGTTGGCCATGGATTCCTTATCGGATTTTTCTTTCCAGAATTTAATGCCTACGTTCAGGCTGGAAGCAGCGCTTGCACCAAAGGTGAACATGCACAGCAGCAGCACTGAGAGCAGGGCGGCGCTTACGCGCTTATAAGTGTTCGTCATGAATGATCTGCCTTTCCTGCCACAGAGGCGGCGTTGAACAATTGCGGTAATACCGGTTTGTCAATGCTAAAATAGCATGGCTGTGCAAAATTGTCAATCCGCTTCGTGAAGCTTTCACAGAAATGTTGCACATTGATAAAATATAGTGGGCGAAGATGACGAAGAACCGCCCCTCCGGCAGGAGAAGCGGTTCTTGAAAAATCAGCGCTTAAAGTTCAAAGTCGGGGTCGTCCTTCAGCACGTGGATCTCGCTCATAAAGGGGCTCTGCTCCGGGTCGGCGAAGGGAGCTTCCTTGACGTACTTGTTCAGCTGGATGGCCGTGCGTGCGGGGTCGGCAATGGTGCCGGCGCCGCCGATGCAGCCGCCGGGGCAGCCCATGCCTTCCAGCAGGTAGCCGTTGTACTTGCCGGCCTTGGCCAGCATGAGCAGCTTCTTGCATTCGGCAAGGCCCTGTGCGGATGCGATCTTGACATCCATATCCGGGTGCCATTCCTTGATCTTATCGGCAACAGCCTTGGCAACGCCGCCGGACTGTGCAAAGCCGCGGCCTGCTGCGGATGCAGCGTGCAGAGCTTCGGCCTCGTCCACTTCCAGCAGGCTGGTGTCCACATCCTTGGCCTCGATGATACCGGCCAGCTCTTCAAAGGTGAGCACGAAGTCCACATCGGAGCGGACGGTGCGGCGGGAAGCTTCCAGCTTCTTTGCGGCGCAGGGTCCAATGAAGCACATACGGGCCTTGGGGTCCTTCTGCTTCATCATGCGGGCGGTGAACACCATGGGGGTCATGGTCATGGAGATATTCTTGGCAAGATCCGGGAAAGCGGTCTTTGCCATCATGCTCCATGCCGGGCAGCAGGAAGTTGCCATGAAGTTGAGCTTCCCGGGCACTTCCTCCAGGAAGTCGTGTGCTTCGTCCACGGTGCACAGGTCGGCACCAATGGCAACCTCCACCACATCGTAGAAGCCGACGGCCTTCAGGGCGGCCTTGAGCTTGCCGGTGGAAGCCAGACCCGGGAACTGGTTGATGAAGGCGGGAGCCACCAGCGCGTAGATGCGGTCGCCGCGGTTGAAGCCCTGGATCAGCTGATAGATCTGGCCCTTGTCGGCAATGGCACCGAAGGGGCAGTTGACCAGACACTGGCCGCAGGAAACGCACTTGCTGTAATCGATCTCGGCGCGGCCCAGCTCATCGGAATGGATGGCACCCATGCCGCAGGCTGCAGCGCAGGGACGCTCGGTCTTGACAATCGCGCTGTAGGGGCAGCTGTTGACGCAGCGGCCGCACTTGACGCAGAGGCTCTGGTCGATGTGGCTCTTGCCGTTGCGGAAGCTGATGGCATGCTTCGGGCAGACCTCCTGACAGGGGTGAGCAAGGCAGCCCTGGCACATAGCCGTAACCTTGATGACCTTCTCCGGGCAGGCGTTGCAGGCAAACTTGATAACATTGATCAGCGGCGGCTCGTAGTACTTGTCGGCGATGACACTGTGCTCCAGGCCTTCGCTGGCGGGTACGCTCTCGTCCAGCGGGCGCAGGGACATGCCCATGGCCAGACGGACGCGCTCAGAGATGATGGCTCTCTCCAGAAAGATGCTGCTGCGCAGGGACTTTTCCTCACCGGGAATAATTTTGAAGGGCAGCTCACGCATCAACTTCTCGTAATCGGAAAGCTCGTTGACCTCATAGGCCATGCGGGCAACCTCAGTGAACACCTTACGACGGATATCCGTTACGGGTGTATAAATGCCTCTCATTGTTTTTGCTCCTTTTTAATTGCTCCGTTTGCTACAAAAGTGACTTGTCGGCGGGCAAACCCGCTCCTGTTAAAATTTTACCAAAAAACCGTATTTATTGCAAGAGGGCAGGCAACAAAAAAGCAGGAAAATCCCTGTAAAATCCGGAAATTTCCCTGCGGAATGGGTAGATTTCTTTTTGCTGCATGGTAGCATACTGAATTTGCAGGGGTCGATGCGAGCATCAGCTCCTTAAGCTACACAGGTTACACAATCGCAGCACGGCAGCGCTTGCCGTCCCATTCGCCGAGTGTTACCTCTACAATATCGCCGGTCTTGCAGCCCGGCGCGTTGACCAGCACGGGCAGATACTGCCGGGTATAGCCGGTGAACATCGTGGCGGACAGCGGGGTCTCCAGCAGCACACTGGCGGTGCGGCCCTGTACGGCACGCACCTCAGCGGCACGCACCTCCTCCACAGCGGCGGTCATGCGGCGGCTGCGGGCCTCCTTCTCGTGCTCGGGCAGCTGGTCCGGAAAATCGTAGGCTGCCGTACCCTCGCGGCGGGAGTAGGGGAACACATGTACCTTCAAAAAACGCATACCCGTCACAAAGGCCATGCTGGCTTCAAAATCCTCCTCGGTCTCGCCGGGGAAGCCTACGATGACATCGGTGGTAAAGCTGACATTCTCCGCACCGAAGGCTTCGCGCAGCTTATCAGCGATCTCAGCGTACTGCGCGGTAGTGTAGGGGCGGCGCATGGCGCGCAGCGTCTTGTCACAGCCGCTCTGCAGGCTCAGGTGGAACTGCGGGCAGAGCTTTTTCACCGCAGCCATCCGGCGAATATCCTCATCGTGCAGCATATCGGGGTCCAGACTGCCCAGACGGATACGCTCAATACCGGGCACGGCAGCCGCCTTCTCAATCAGCTCTGCAAGGCTTGTGCCGCTGTCGGTGCCGTAGCTGGGCAGGCTGATGGCCGTCAGCACGACCTCCTTGTAGCCGGCATCCGCCAAGCGGCGCAGCTCGTCCAGTATGCTGGCCTCATCACGGCTGCGCACCGGTCCGCGGGCGCGGGGAATCACGCAGTAGGCACAGCGGCGGTTGCAGCCGTCCTCCACCTTGATAAAAGCACGGGTGTGGGTCTCGAACCGCTCCACGGGCAGCTCCTCAAACAGTTCGCCCCGCTGGTGGGGCGTAACGGCAACGATGCGCTCGTGGCCGTCCAGCAGCTTGAGCACATTGTCCAGGATGGCCTTGCGGTCTCCGTTGCCGCAGACGAGATCAGCCTCCATGAACTGGGCAGCCTCCTCGGGGAAAGCCTGAGGATAGCAGCCGGTGAGCACGGTCACGGCACCGGGATTTTCGCGCTTGGCGCGGCGCAGCCACTTGCGGCTTTTCTGATCGCCGAAGTTTGTCACAGTGCAGCTGTTGACGATATAGACATCGGCGCTTTCCTCATTGGAGACAACGGTGTAGCCGTTCTCCTCAAACAGCTGCGCCAGCGCGCCGGTCTCGTTCTGGTTTACCTTGCAGCCCAAGGTGTAAAAAGTTACCCGCATGGTTTGTGATTCCTTTACTTTCAATAGAGTGTATAGATACAATTTATTATAATGGAATCTGCAGCAAAGCGCAATACTAATTCGGAACATGACCGCATAGCTTTATACAAAGCGATTTGCGCCGGAGGTGTGCTGCGATGAAAAACCGTGCTGTGACTCTGCTGCTCTGCCTGATGCTGGCAGCGCTTTCGATTCTGCGCGCCTTTCCGGCCTCGGCGGAAGGCATCACCCCGGCAACGGCGGCTGATTTTGACCTGCCATGTGCAGCGGCTATCCTGATCGATGAGGACTCCGGCACCGTATTATATGAAAAGAACGCCGATGACCGCCGCCCCATTGCCTCTATCACCAAGGTCATGACGCTGCTGCTGACCTTTGAAGCGTTGGAGGCGGGCAGGGTGCGGCTTGACGATGCTGTCCCTGTCAGTGAACACGCCTACCATATGGGCGGCAGCCAGATCTGGCTGGAGCCGGGGGAACAGATAACGCTGAAGGAGATGCTCAAGGCAATCTGCATTTCAAGCGCCAACGATGCCGCCGTGGCGGTGGCTGAATATATCGGCGGCAGCGAGGCTGCCTTTGCCGAGCAGATGAATGCCCGCGCCGCAGAGCTTGGCATGACAAACACCCACTTTGTCAATGCCTGCGGTCTTGATGCAGAGGGGCATCTGTCCAGCGCCCGTGATGTAGCCCTGATGAGCCGTGAAATACTGCTTCACCATAGCGAGGTACGGGATTACTGCTCCGTCTGGATGGATACCCTGCGCGGCGGCGCTACACAGCTGGTCAACACAAATAAGCTGCTGAAAAGCTATACCGGCATCACCGGTCTGAAAACCGGCACGACCGGCAAGGCGGGCGTCTGCATCTCGGCGGTTTCAGGCAGCCACCACACTGCTGGACTATGGGTTTTCACACTTTGAAAGCGCCGAGGCAGAGCTGCCTGCCGATGCGCCCCAGATCCTCCCGGTCAGGCGCGGCGTTACGGACGCGGTGGCACTGACCTATGCAGCGCCGGGGCGCTACCTGATGCCGAAGGGGGAGGGCGGCACGCTGCAGGCGGTCGTGGAGCTGCCTGAAAGTCTGACGGCACCCATAGCGGCGGGGCAGACGGTGGGCCGCGTGACGATACGAAACGGCGGCGCTGAGCTGCAGTCCTACCCTATCACAGCGGCGCAGGACGCTGAAGCGTTAAGTTTCGGCTACTGCCTGCGCAGACTGACCGAAAGCCTCATCCTGCAAAACTGATTTTGTGCAAATTTCATGAAAAAGTCGAAAAAAGCCCCCGGGTTTTGCTTGACAATACCGACAGAAAACGGTATGATTGGGATATAAAAATAACAAAGGAGGAGTTCAAGATGGCTGTTACTTTTAACGGTAAGCATCTTACAAAATTCATCCGTCCTGAAGAATATGAGGCAATCTATCCGCAGGTCGAGTTGGCCCATAAGCAGCTGGAAACCAAAACCGGTGCCGGCAATGACTTCTTGGGTTGGCTTGACCTGCCTGTTGCTTATGACAAGGAGGAGTTTGCCCGCATCAAGGAGGCCGCACAGAAGATCCGTTCTGACTCCGATGTGCTGCTGGTCGCCGGCATCGGCGGCTCCTATCTGGGTGCCCGCGCCGTGGTCGAGGCCGTCAAGGGCCTGTACCACAATGAGGTTGATGACGGCCTGAAGATCTACTTCTGCGGCAATACCATCAGCCCGACCGCGCTCAATG
>OOCI01002760.1_pt1 | contig 10306 bp, 6 predicted proteins | sample 1671761 | NCBI WGS metagenome assembly OOCI01 (sample SAMN06348190, study PRJEB24527) | human gut metagenome | biome: human gut; feature: ankylosing spondylitis patient; material: feces | host: Homo sapiens | place: China | collected 2015-10
CCGAGAGGGGCTCCTCGGTGAATGTCCTGCAGGTCTTCCTCCTCCTGACCAGGTCTATGAACACGGGATCACTCCAGCAGGATGGCGGGCCTTCCGGGCGCGGCGGCCCTGGCCTTGTTCTGCGGATCGTAAAGACCATCGGAATCGGCGGAGAGGACCTCCACCTCCAGCCCCGTCTCCTCGGCGAGGAATCCCTTCGCTGACGACAGCAGGGAGAACTCGTCCGTCTCGTACAGGGGCCTCTTGGATTCGGGGGACGACCTGGGGAACTCGATCGCAACCTTCTTGGCCAGCTCCTGGGCGGCCTTGCCGTTGCGCTTGATGGCATCGTCGGACATGCAGGCCTTCGTGAGCCCGGGGACGGTGAGTTCGCCCTCGGCGAGCATCGCGGCGCCCTTCCTCATGACCTCCCTCTTCCACTCGGCGGAGGTGTACAGCACGATCCTCTTCGGTTCCATCTTGGCGATCTTCCTGATCTCCGTGATGTCGGACATCACGTCGCGGATGAGGTTCTCCCCGTACTCCGATGCCGCGGAAATCATCCCGGCGTCGGCCTCGGGCAGCTGGCATGCGGAGACCAGGCCCTCGAACCAGCTCCTCGGCAGTGTGGGGGGTGACGGGCATCATGGCCTGGATCCAGATCTTCAGGGCTGCGCGGATGGTCTCGGCGTTGCTGCCTCCCCTCCTGGAGTACCATTTGATGTCGTTGTACATGTCGAAGTAGACCGTGGTGGTCATCTGCCTGAGGTCGTACTTCTCCATGGCCGTCCTGATCTCGTTGAGGTGCGTGTTGAACCTGGACATGAGCCAGGCGTCCATCTCGCCCTTGGGCGAGTCGGACTCGGATGCGATCAGGTCCTGAACGGCCCCGAAGATCCTGTCGACCCTCTGCCTGTAGGTCATCACGGTGTCCTCGCTCCACTCGACATCCACGAACATGGATGCGACATGGGCGTAGTACAGCCTCATCGCGTCGACACCGAACTTGGCTGCAGCGCCGGGAATGGGCTGCGCGCCGCCCTTGGACTTGGAGATCTTGTCGCTGTTCTTCCCGGTGATGTACCAGTTGACAGTGATGCCGCGGGGCCACATCTCCTGGGGGAGGATGTGCTCCTTTCCACCGAGGTTGATGTCCAGGGGGTACCAGTACAGCACGTCCGCCCTCATCCTCTCGATGAGATCCTGAGCGATGCCGGTGGACGCTGCGACGTCGGAGGGCACACCCTTGCCGAGGAGCACGTAGTCGAAGAACTCCTCGGTCATCTGCTCGGGCTCGATCTGATGGGAGTTGGCGTAGAGCGATATTGTGTAGTAGATGGGGTACAGGGTGGAGTCCGAGATGGCCTCGATGATCCACTTGTCGTCGTACGGGAACCTGGTCCCGAGCCAGTTGCCCAGCCTGACGCATGCCCTCTCCCTGAACCAGTCGAGGACCCCGTGGACGTTGTCCGCGTACTCCGGCGGGTTGATGTCCATGGTCCTGCAGTGCTCGGAGGTCCTCTCGGTCAGATCCTTGTCGGCGTAGTTGATGAACCACTGGTCGTCGATCCTCCTTATGTGGACCCTGCGTCCGCACCTGCACACGACCTCCTCGGTGAGGTCGTAGAAGGGCTCGGCCTCCCCTGCGTCGATCATCGCCTGGCGCATCTTGTCCTTGGCCTCCTCGACGCGGAGTCCGGCGTACTCGCCGCAGACCGCCTTCATGCGGCCCATGTGGTAGCCGTCCTTGTAGACCTGCTTCTTGGCCTCGACCAGCTTGGGGTCGCCGGGCTGCTTGATGCCCAGCTTGTCGATCATGTCCTTCGCGGGGAAGTCCCCGTAGCCCTTCATCTCGATGATGGATATGGGCACCACCGAATCGATGAGCTCCTGCGAGAGTCCGTACCTGTCCTTGAGGGCGGGATCCTTCTTCACAGCCTCGAGGGAGATCCAGTCGTCTGGAGCGTCAGACGGCACCGACGTGACGAGTCCGGTACCGACATCGGGATCGCAGAACGTGGCGGGGAACACGGGGATCTCCCTGTGGATCATGGGAGCCTCGCACATCCATCCGATCATCTCGGAACCGGGTATGGTGCCGATCTCCTCGATGCCGTCCTTCTGGAGCTGCAGCTTCTCGGACGCCTGCGGGGAGACGATCCAGACCTCGCCGTCCTTCCTTATCCGCCTGTATTCGACCTCGGGGTTGACCCAGAAGCACACCTGGCCGTACACGGTCTCGGGCCTGAGGGTGGCGGCGATGAGGAACTCGTCGCCGTGCCTGAACTTCAGGAGGGTGTACTCCTGAGTCTCCGCCCTTCCGCCCTTGGAGATGTCCGTCTCGGAGGGATCGACCGCGACGGGCCCGCAGCTGGGGCAGGCGGGGGCGTAGTACGGCTTCTGGATCAGCAGCCCGGCGTCATGGAGCTTCCTGAACTGCCACTGGATGAACTTGCCGTAGTCGGGATAGAGGGTGCATGTGAACCTCCTCCAGTCGGCGAGGAAGCCGAACCTCTTCCAGTAATCGTTGACATAGACCTTGTTGAAGAACTCGACGACAGACATCGGATCCTTGAGGGACGCGAGTTCCTCGTCTGTGCAGCCGTTCCTCTTGAGGTAGTCGATGGTGGCCTCATCGCCGCGGGAGATCCTGTTGAAGAGTGAGATCCCACCGTTACCAGTGGCATGGGTGCCCACAGGGAAGAGCACATTGTATCCTGTCATGCGCTTGTACCTGTTGATCGCGTCCACATAGGTGTAGCCGCGGAGGTGACCGACATGCAGGTATCCCGTCACACCGGGGTATGCGAAGATGATCATGAACTTGGGCTTGGACTCGTCCCTCTCGGATCTGTCCAGACCGGCCTCGGCCCAGCGGGCCTGCCATTTGGCTTCCATTGTTCCGTAGTCGTTGGCCATTTGGATCCCTTTTAACGTGTGCGCGTATAAAGGAATCCGATAAAAACTCTGTTATAGGGAATCGACGGGGCGGGTGTCGGACGCTGCCGTATGACGTGTCGGACATGTAAGACAAAGGGGTCCGACGGACACGTATGACGCCGTCCGACGTCCTGGAAGATAACAGAGTTTATCTAGTGAATCAGACCTATTCCGTAACGAAGATAGGGACCCTGACGATCCTGTGAAGATTGCCGGGACCCTGTGACGGTGGGATCGCGCTGGAATTCTATCATTCCGGTGCTGAAATCGCCGTCAGACGTTTGTCTTACTTTTGTCCGACAAGCTTTAAATATCACGTAAGACATAATCTCATCTGCAAGCGGGAAGGGATGGGAATAACTCTCTCTTGCAAAAGGTTTGGATGGACATGACCGACGACGGAATCAAGATCACCCTCAGGATGGGAACCGAGGAGCTCCAGGCACTGGAGGACTTCATGGGTGAGCGCGATCTCGAGAACAAGTCGGTGTTCATCCGCGAGGCCATCAAGAGGTACATGGAGACATACGACTCTCCTGCCGGACAGGTGCCCTCGGAAGGCGGGATCTTCGTCCGCCTCAGCGACCTGCACATGGATGCGCTTAACCAGCTCGTTCAGCGCGGAATATGCCTGAACGAGGAGGAGTTCATCCGCAGGTGCGTGCTCGAGAAGATCGTCCCGAAGACGATCGAGGAGGAGGCGCTCAGCGACTCCTTCAGAACCGCTCAGCGCAACGCTGCACTCAAGTGAAGAGAAAAGGGATGGGAAATCGCATCCGTCGGCCGGATGGGAACGGTGAAAGCCGAGGCCGCCGGATGCTATTCAAACGCTTTACACGGAAAGTTGAAGCAACGGGTGATGCACATGACTGGAAACGACATAGAGATCGCAGTCGAACCACGTATCGCGGTCGTCGGCGTTGGCGGTGCGGGATGCAACGTCGTCAGCGCTTTCAGCGACTCGCTCTGCGCAGTGGACACCATTGCAATCAACACCGACAAGGATGGACTCCATGCAACCGATGCGGACACGAAGATCTACATCTGCAAGGAGGTCCTGAAGGGTGAGGGAGCCCACGGGGACGCTGTAATCGGGAAGAAGTGCGCCGATATCCACAAGGAGGAGATCAGGCAGGCGCTTTCCGGACACGATGTCGTCTTCGTGATCGCAGGACTCGGAGGCGGAACCGGCACCGGAGCGGCGTCGGTCGTCATCGATGCCGCCAGGTCTCAGGGCATCCTCACGTTCGCGGTCGCGATCAGCCCCTTCTCTTTCGAGGGAAGGCGCAAGGAGATCGCAAAGGAGGGCTACAGGCACATCAGGTCCGTATGCGAGCACACGATACTCGTCGACAACGATCTGGTCCTCGCCAGAATGCCCGACCTCACGATGGACCGCGCATTCAGTGAGGTCAACAGGAGCATCATGAGGCATGTCATGGACTGCGTGGCAGCTGTCGAGGAGACATTCGTCAACGAGGTCTCCAGGCAGAGGCCGGTCAAGTCCACAAGGGACTCCTCCAGGAAGGAGAAGTACCCGATCGAGACCCTCATCAGCGCCTGATCACAAATCACGCTTTTCTCCCCCAGCAGGAGGGCGCCGCCCTCCTGCAATCTATGTTTCCTCAGCAGGCCGATCGGCCTGTCCGAAAGACGGCTTCTTGCTCGACACGGCCTTTATCGTCACATGCATGTTCTGACGCATCGGCCCCTTCGATCCGTTCACCCACCGGATGACAAAGCAATCATGTACGAGAAGCGTGCATTCGCCCCGTGGATTAGGGAACCGCACATTGCGAATCGACGTTCATAGGTAACGTCGCGGAATGTTGCGATGGAATCCGGATCATCGGGGTGACGAAATGAGCATGTTCGACGAGCGCAACCTGTCCATGATGATGGACCTGTATGAGATGACGATGTCCAACGGATACCTGCATGAGGCCTGCGGACATGACAGGTCGACGTTCGACGTGTTCTTCCGCAAGGTCCCTGACAACGGCGGATACGCAATTTTCGCAGGGCTGGAGCAGGTCGTGGACTTCATCGAGCACATGCATTTCGAGGATGAGGACATTGAGTACTTCCGCTCCCTCGGGATGTTCGACGAGAGGTTCCTGGAGTACCTGCGCACCTATCGCTTCAAGGGCGATGTGTACGCCATGGACGAGGGCACCATCATCTACCCCAACGAGCCCATCATCACCGTCACGGCACCCATGATCGATGCGCAGCTGGCGGAGACGGCTATACTTGCCCTCGTCAATCATCAGTCTCTCATCGCTACAAAGGCAAGGCGCATCGTCAGGGCTGCCCAGGGAAGGGCGGTGTCGGATTTCGGTGCCCGCAGAGCCCACAACATGGACGCGGCCGTCTACGGTGCGAGAGCGGCGTACATCGGAGGGGTGGTCGGAACCGCCACCGTCCTCGCAGGGCAGATGTTCGGGATACCCGTCAGCGGGACCATGGCCCACAGCTGGGTGATGTACTTCGACTCCGAGTACGAGGCGTTCAGGAAGTATGCCGAGATCTATCCGGACGACACCGTCCTGCTGATCGACAGGTACGACGTACTGAGGCCCGGACCCCCCAACGCCATAAGGGGCGCGAAGGAGGTCCTCGAGCCAATGGGCAAGCGCCTGAAGGGCGTTCGCCTGGATTCCGGCGACCTCGCCTACCTCACGAAGGAAGTCCGCAGGATGCTCGACGCGGCAGGACTCGAGGACTGCAGGATCATCGCTTCCAACAGCCTCGACGAGTACTCGATAACATCGATCATAGACCAGGGCGCCAAGATAGACGCCTTCGGGGTCGGCGAGAGGCTGATCACCGCCAAGAGCGACCCGGTCTTCGGGGCCGTGTACAAGATCGCGGCCATTGAGAAGAGGGGCGTCGTCCGTCCGACGATCAAGGTCTCGGAGGCTGTGGAGAAGATCACCAATCCGGGCAGGAAGAAGGTGTACCGTGTATACGACACCACCGGGCACGCGGTCTGCGACCTGATCGCCCTCGAGGGTGAGACGGTCGACCTCAGCGAGCCTTACAGGGTGGTGGACCCGGTCAAACCATGGAAGGACATCCACCTCGTGGACTGCACCTGCAGGGAACTCCTCCGCCCCGTCATCAGGGACGGAAGGCGCGTAGCCGAGCCGAGGGACCTGAAGGAAATAAGGGAGTATGTGGACAGGCAGCTCAGGGAGGAGATCTGGCAGGAGGAGCAGAGGTTCGAGAACCCCCACATCCACCACATGGACATGAGCCCCACGTACTACGAGTTCAAGATGGACCTGCTCAGGAAGGCTGACGACTTCAACTGAGCCTCAGAGTAGTGTATGGGTGCCCGTGCACCCGGGGTCAGACAATACGGCGACCCAAGTTTAATCTGAAGTGCCCGGGGGATCCCCCGGGCGGATGTTTCAAAGGGCCGATCGCCCTCGGTTCCTCACGGCGTTGTAGCCGAGCTCGAAGGCCCTGACGTTGAGCTCCAGGAACTTCTCCGGGACCTGGGCCTTGAGCGCCTCCAGGAGGTCGTCCTTCATCAGAGGGAAGCCCTTCATCGCCGCGACGGCGCCGATCATCACAGCGTTCGCGGCGACGGCCTTGCCGGCCTCGATCGCCAGCTTGGTGGCGTCAAGGGTCACCAGGTTGGGATTTACGTCGGTGACCGATGCGATGAGGTCGTCGATCTCGGGATACTTCTCGAAACCTGCGGCGACCATTGACGGGAACACCGGGTCGAGGTTCATCAGGACGAGGGTGTCCCTATTCCCGAGCGGGAGGTTCCTGACGGTCTCGGTGGGCTCGAACCCCATGATGAGGTCCGCGCAGCCGTCGGCCTCCAGAGGACTGATGACTTCGTCGCCGAAACGGACGGTCGACAGGACGCTCCCTCCCCTCTGGGCCATTCCGTGGACCTCGCTCATGGCGACCTTGTATCCCCTGTTCATGGCGGCGTTGCCAAGGACCATGGATGCGAGCAGGACACCCTGCCCTCCGACTCCGACGATCTGGATGGTGTACTTCATCTCCTCACCTCTATTGCGCCCTTGGGGCACACGTTGGCACACATGCCGCACCCGATGCACTGCGTCGGATCCGTCTCGACGGAGTCGCCCCTCTTGATCAGGGCGGGACAGGCGATCATCTTCAGGCATGTGTAGCACTGGATGCACTTGGACTGGTCGACCTCGCACCTCTTGGCCTCCAGCATCCTGCGCTTCTTGAGCTCCAGGGGGCAAGGGCACTTGGATATGATGACGGCCACGCCGTCGTGTTCGAGAGCGCCCTTCATGGCCTTGGTGGCGGCCTTGACGTCGTAGGGATTGACCTCCTCGACGTACTTCACACCGATTCCGCGGACAAGCTTCTCGATGTCGATGGGCTCGGTGACGATGCCTCCGAACTCCCTGCCTGTGCCCGGGTTGGGCTGGTGACCGGTCATCGCCGTGGTGCGGTTGTCGAGGATGACCATGATGATCTTGTGATCGTTGAACAGCGCATTCACGAGAGCCGGGACCCCCGCGTGGAAGAACGTGGAGTCCCCGATGAACGCGATGGGCGTCTGGTCGGTGGCGGCGGCGAAACCTCCTGCGGCGCCGGCTCCCCCACCCATGCATATGATGAAGTCCGCGGTCTGGAACGGCGGAGCCACACCGAGGGTGTAGCATCCGATGTCGGAGCAGTAGATGACATCCTTGGAGCCGACGGCCTTCTTGGTCGCGGCGTACATCCCCCTGTGGGGGCAGCCGGCGCAGAGCGTCGGGGGCCTTCCGGGGAGCTTGACCTGAGAGACCGGCATGGACTCCCTGAACGTCTGGACGTCGGCCAGCTCCGAGATGCCCTCGAGCGTCCTGGGGTTGTATTCCCAAGCGTACGGAAGGTGACCCGTCCTCTTACCGTAGACGGGCACGGAGATGGACCTCTGGGCGCAGATCCTGAGGACCTGGTCCTCGAGGAAGGGCTCGAGCTCCTCGACTACGATGACGTACCTCTTGCCCTTGACGAACTCGGCGATCTTGTTCTCTGGAAGGGGGTTGGTGAATCCCAGCTTGAGGATGCTGGCGCCCTTGACGAACTCCCTGACATAGGTGTACGATACGCCAGACGTGATTATCCCCACGTCCCCGTCGCCCTCCACGAAGTTCAGGGGCGAGGACTCGGAGAGCTCGGAAGCCTTCTTCATCTGCTCGAGCAGCCTCTTCCTGTTGACCCTGGCGTGGGCGGGGATGTTGACGAACCTCACGACGTCCTTCTCGAAATGCCCCTTCCCCTTGGGCTCGCCGAGGTCCCCGAGCTCCACCACGCCGCGGGCGTGGTTGACCCTGGTGGTGGTCCTGAAGAGGACGGGCAGCGAGGTCTCCGACGAGATGGCGTAGGCCGCCTTGACCATGTCCTTGGCCTCGGCGGGAGTGGACGGCTCCACCATCGGCAGGAGGCCGAGCTGGGAGTAGTAGCGGTTGTCCTGCTCGTTCTGCGAGCTGTGAGCCGAGGGATCGTCAGCCGTGAGGATGAGCATGCCGCCTGTGACCCCGGCGTATGCCAGAGTCATCATCGGGTCGGCTGCCACGTTGAGACCCACATGCTTCATGAAGACGAACGATTTCAGTCCGGATGACGCGGCGGCGGCAGAGACCTCCATCGCCACCTTCTCGTTCGTGGAGAATTCGAAATACATGCCCGCGTCGGACGCGAGCTTCTCGAGGAGGTTCCCGATCTCGGAGGAAGGAGTCCCGGGGTACGTGGACGCGAAGTCCGCACCGGCCTCGAACAGACCTCTGACGATGGCCTCGTTGCCCAGGAGGAGCTGCTTCCCCTCTCTAGCTAGTAAATCCGACATTGCCAAACCTCAAACGGGCACTGTATCGGGGAACGCTCTATTATAATGATGTGGCAGGGTAGCCAGCCGTCCGATACCATCATATCGTGGTAAGCGTTCGGGACGTCGCTGCTGGGATTGTCAAGCTAGGTCAAAGACGCAGGACTTAGGATCCTGTCCTTAGTGGTTCGAGGGTTCGAATCCCTCTCCCAGCACCATCCCATGATTTCTAATTCCGGACGTTGTCATCGCAACCGTTCCGTCCGTTATTAATTCGCATCACATTGGGCGATGTGCATGCGGTCGGGGGACCTGGATCCCCCGGCAGCACGTTGATGAACAAGGGGTTGGGGGCTTTCGCCCCCTGATGGGATTAAGAAGGTTGAAATGCGACGGGTCGGAGACCCGCGGGGATCAGTAGGAGACGCCCTCCCAGAGCATGGCGTTGGCGACCTTCTCGAATCCGGCGATGTTGGCTCCGGCGACGAGGTTGCCCTCCATTCCGTACCTCTTGGCCGCATCAGCGGCCTCCTTGTAGATGGTTGCCATGATGTTCTTGAGCTTGGAGTCGACCTCCTCGAAGGACCAGGAGAGCCTGGCGCTGTTCTGGCACATCTCCAGAGCGGAGGTGGCGACACCGCCGGCGTTGGCGGCCTTGGCGGGTCCGAACAGGATGCCTGCCTGCTGGAAGGCGGCGATGGCCTCGGGTGTGCTGGGCATGTTGGCTCCCTCGGCGACGGCCCTGACACCGTTGGCGATGAGGGTCCTGGCGTCCTCCTCGTTCAGCTCGTTCTGGGTGGCGCAGGGGAGCGCGATGTCGCAGGGGATGGTCCAGATGCCCTTGCCCTCGGTGTACTTGGCGCTGGGCTTGCGGACGGCGTACTCCTTGATCCTCTGCCTCTTGACCTCCTTGATGTCCTTGACGAGGTCGAGGTCGATTCCGTCGGCGTCGTAGATGTATCCGTTGGAGTCGGACAGGGCGACGACCTTGGCACCGAGCTCTGTGGCCTTCTGGGTCGCGTAGATTGCGACGTTTCCGGATCCGGAGATGATGACTGTCTTGCCCTTGAAGGACTCTCCGACGGCCTTGAGCATCTCGTCGGTGAAGTAGCAGAGACCGTATCCTGTCGCCTCGGTCCTGGCGAGGGATCCGCCGGCTCCGATGGCCTTTCCGGTGAGGACTCCGGTGAAGTCGTTCCTCATCCTCTTGTACTGTCCGTACATGTATCCGATCTCCCTTCCGCCTACTCCGATGTCTCCGGCGGGGACGTCGGTGTCGGGGCCGATGTGCCTCTGGAGCTCGGTCATGAAGGACTGGCAGAAGCGCATGACCTCGGCGTCGGACTTGCCCTTGGGGTCGAAGTCGGATCCTCCCTTTCCTCCTCCGATGGGGAGGGTGGTGAGGCTGTTCTTGAAGATCTGCTCGAATCCGAGGAACTTCAGGATGGACAGGTTGACGGAGGGGTGGAACCTGAGTCCGCCCTTGTAGGGCCCGATGGCAGAGTTGAACTGAACACGGTATCCGCGGTTGACCTGGACCTTTCCGTTGTCGTCAACCCATGGGACGCGGAA
>OOCI01002764.1_pt1 | contig 10295 bp, 8 predicted proteins | sample 1671761 | NCBI WGS metagenome assembly OOCI01 (sample SAMN06348190, study PRJEB24527) | human gut metagenome | biome: human gut; feature: ankylosing spondylitis patient; material: feces | host: Homo sapiens | place: China | collected 2015-10
CTGTATTCCCGCAGAACGATCCACGAAGCCTACAGAAGCCTGATCCCCATGGCGTGTTTCCACCACTATCTCTCAACGGGCATTACGAACACACTGGAAGGAAAGAAAGGCTGCTATGACCGGTTTGATGAGGATTCGTGGAGGCACGCTGTCCTTACAAATTTACAGCAGGCAGTACGAGAACTGCGAAAGCTGCAGCAGGTCAATCAGGGCCTTTATGAATGCCTGAACCAGAGCAATCATACCCTGAACCGCATTGAGCAGGGAAACCAGAGGATCTATGGGCAGCTGGACGCTGTGAGGACAAATACCGAACTGACCGCATATAATAGCCGGGTATCGGCACTTGCGAACAGTGCGATGACCTATATGTATTACGACAGAAATTATCGCTGATGCGCTTTCCCGAAAAGGCCTTAGTCCATAAACCCTGCCTTTTCCAGGGCCGTGAGGATCAGGGGGATCAGCACCAGCTGGGCCAGGATGCCCGGCACGGCGGTAAGCAATGCACCGGACAAAAAGGCCTGGAAGGGGAAACTGCCTCCGGTGAGGCCTGCCAGCATGAAGCGCACAGCACCCCACACCAGACGCCCCGCCACCATGGCGGTGACGAGAGCGATATACATCATGGGCAGGGTGTGCTTCACTCTGCGCCAGACAAGGCCGGACACAAGGCCGTAGGCGGCCAGCTCAAAGGCCATGGCAATGGCGATGGGGAACATCGGCGGCATGCCGAACAGCACCGACCGCACCAGCGGAGCAATGAAGCCCACGGCAAGGCCCCATGGGCCGCCCAGCACAAAGCCGCACAGCAGAATGGGAAAGTGCATCGGGCACAGCATGTTGCCCACCTGCGGCACATGGCCGGTGATCATGGGCAGCACAAAGGCCAGTGCAAGGAACAGTGCAGCCAGCACGAGGCTGCGGGTGGTGGAATGGGGGTTCGTTTTCATAAAAAGCTTCCTCCTTTGGCCAGACAAAAAAGAGGTCTGCCCGGCTTACAAGCCAACGGCAGACCCCTTCGTGGTGTCTATAGCAGCAAAAATAAGATGGCAGAACGCAAAGGCCCCCTGTGGGCTTTGCGCTGCACCGCTGCGTAAGCGCAGCGGTGGATAAAATGCTCCATCAGGATGGAGAACACGGGCTTCTGTCCGCACACCCGGCTTCGTGCCGGAATCTGTGAAAAATATAGCAGATGCCTCTGGCTTTGTCAAGATACGGCAAAAAGCCTGCAATTTAACCAAAAAGCGGCAAATTTCAATGAATATTTCCCCGCGTGTGTACATTTTGCATGAAGAAGCTTGACCTTTTTGCATAGAATAGCTAATATAAACTTGAAAAAGAGCGCGCTGCGGGCAGCAGGACTGCACCGGCGCTGACGAAAGGCTTTTTTGAACATGTGCAAATCTGAGGTTCATACGGGAGGACCATCATGACAAATGCAGAAAAACTTACTCTGGCCAAGCACGCCTGCCACATCCGCATGGGCGTGATCGAGGGCACGCACAGCGCAAAGTGCGGCCATCCGGGCGGCAGTCTGGATATCGCCGAGCTGCTGAGCTACCTCTATTTCGTGGAAATGAACATTGACCCGAAGGACCCCAAGAAGGCCGACCGCGACCGTCTGGTGCTGTCCAAGGGCCATGCTGCACCGGCACTGTATGCAGCGCTGGCAGAGCGCGGCTATTTCCCGGTGGAAGACCTCAAGACCCTGCGTAAGATCGGCAGCTATCTGCAGGGCCACCCCAACATGAACGAGACCCCGGGCGTGGATATGTCCACCGGCAGTCTGGGTCAGGGCGTGTCTGCCGCCTGCGGCATGGCACTGGGTGCCAAGCACGCCGGTAAGCCCATCAACGTCTACACCATCCTGGGCGACGGCGAGGTGGAAGAGGGCGAGTGCTGGGAAGCCTTCATGTTTGCCGCACACTACGGCCTTTCCAACCTGTGCGTTGTGCTGGACCGCAACCATCTGCAGATCGACGGCACCACCGAGACCGTGATGAACAGCGCCCCGCTGGAGGAGAAGCTGAAGGCCTTCAACTTCAACGTGCTGACCATCAACGGCCACGATTTTGATGCCATTGAGAGCGCCATCGCCGCTTTTCGCGCTGAGAACGAAAAGCCCACCTGCATCATTCTGGATACCCTCAAGGGCAAGGGCGTTTCCTTTATGGAGAACTCCGTTGACTGGCACGGCAAGGGCCCCAACGATGAGGAATACGCACAGGCCATGCAGGAGCTGAATGCAGCTTACGCCGCGCTGGAAGAGGAGGACAAGTAAGATGGCAGAAGTGAAGAAGATCGCTACCCGTGACAGCTACGGCAACACCCTGAAAGAGCTGGCCGCTGAGGGCCACGACGACCTGGTGGTGCTGGACGCTGACCTGGCTGCCGCCACCAAGACCGGCATGTTCCGTAAGGCGTACCCGGACCGTCACTTCGACTGCGGCATTGCCGAGGGCAACATGATGGGCGTGGCCGCAGGTCTGGCCACCATGGGTTATGTTCCCTTTGTTTCCAGCTTTGCCATGTTTGCCGCAGGCCGTGCCTTTGAGCAGATCCGCAACTCGATCGCCTACCCCCGCCTGAACGTCAAGATCGGTGCCACCCACGGCGGCATCTCTGTGGGCGAGGACGGTGCTTCCCACCAGTGCTGCGAGGACTTTGCCCTGATGCGCAGCCTGCCCGGTATGACCGTGATCTGCCCCGCCGACGATGTGGAGGCCCGCGCCGCTGTGCGTGCCGCTTACGCCATGCAGGGCCCTGTTTACCTGCGCTTCGGCCGTCTGGCTGTGCCTGTGTTCCACGATGAGGCTACCTACCACTTTGAGCTGGGCAAGGGCGAGCAGATCACCGAGGGCAGCGACATTGCCATCATCGCCACCGGTCTGATGGTCAACGAGGCCCGCCTGGCTGCCGAGCAGCTGGCTGCCGAGGGCATCCACGCCCGGGTCATCAACATCCACACCATCAAGCCCCTGGACGAGGAAATCGTCATCAAGGCTGCTAAGGAGTGCGGCAAGGTCATCACTGCCGAGGAGCACAACATTATCGGCGGTCTGGGCGAAGCCGTCTGCGCTGTCCTGAGCGAGAAGCTGCCCACTCCCGTGCGCCGCGTGGGCGTGCAGGACGTGTTCGGTTGCTCCGGCCCCGCATGGGACCTGCTGAAGAAGTACGGTCTGGACGCTGCCACCATCTGCAAGACTGCCCACGAGATGCTGGGCAAGTAAGCGCTTTTTACAGCAGTACGAATTCGATTTTTAAAGCCGCCGCACAAAACACTGTGCGGCGGCTTCTTTTTGCCTCTATAACTGTCCTCTGCACAAGGACAACGGCGAAATGAAAGCCTGCATTTTATATAGAAAAGAAAAATGTGCGACCGAATTTATAAAATAAATAGAACTGTTCAAAAGCAAGAGATAAAAAAGAAATAACACGATTGTTCAAGTGTATTTGTTTAAAAGTGAAATATGCTCATGGACTGAAATTGTACAAAAATCATGGGATTTTTTGGGCGTTGCGTTAGACAAACTGCAGAAATGAACGCACGACGCGGACAAATTTTGCAAAACCCCTTTTCTTTTGCGGAAAGGAGCGGTATAATGCCGTCATAGCACAAGGGAGTGCATCGTTCCGGAAGGAGGAACGGACATCCCTTGTGTATTTTTAGAACGTGACGCTTTAGTAGAGTATAAAGCTAAAGCAGTAAAGAGAGGGGAATATCTATGAGATTCGATCGTCGTATTTCGCGCCGCAGCTTCCTGGCAGCTGCCGGTGCTACCTCTGCTGTGCTGGCTCTGACGGCCTGCGGCGGCTCTTCCAGCTCGGTGGCGGCTTCCTCCGCCTCCGGCACTGCCTCCTCTGCAGCTGGCACTGCACAGGGCGGCACCCTGAATATCATGCTGGAGACCGAGGTTCAGTCGCTGGACCCGCAGGTAGCCACCGACGGCACCTCCTTTGAGGTCATCGCAGACTACACCGACGGTTTGATGCAGATGGATGCAGACGGCGCAGCAGTTCCCGCCATTGCAGAGACCTACGACATCAGCGAGGACGGCAAGACCTACACCTTCCACCTGCGGGATGCCAAGTGGTCCAACGGCGAAGCCGTTACCGCTGCCGACTTCGTGTTTGGCTGGCAGCGCGCCGTGGACCCCGCCACCGCTTCCGAGTATTCCTATATGCTGTCGGATATCGGTCAGGTGGTCAACGCTGCCGAGATCATTGCAGGCGAGAAGCCCGTCACCGATCTGGGCGTGACTGCTGTGGACGACAAGACGCTGGAAGTCCAGCTGAACGTTCCCGTCAGCTATTTCCTGAGCCTGATGTACTTCCCCACCTTCTATCCGGTCAACGAGGCGTTCTACAACACCTGCAAGGACACCTTCGGCACCAGCCCCGACACGGTGCTGTCCAACGGTGCGTTCAAGCTGACCGACTACCAGCCTGCCGCAACCGCCTTTACGCTGGAAAAGAACCCCGATTACTACGATGCCGGCAAGATCGCTCTGGACGGTCTGGCCTATCAGGTCATCAAGGACAGCCAGCAGGCACTGATGAGCTACCAGACCGGTGCTCTGGACATGACTCTGCTGAACGGCGAGCAGGTGGATCAGGTCAAGGATGACCCCGAGTTTACCAGCGTGGGTGCCGGTTACCTGTGGTACATCAGCCCCAACATCGACGCTGTGCCTGATCTGGCAAACCTGAACCTGCGCAAGGCCATGACCTTTGCGCTGGATCGTGATGCCATTACCGGCGATGTGCTGAAGGATGGCTCCACCCCCGCATACACCGCTGTTCCCGCACAGTTTGCAACCGGCCCAGACGGCAGCGATTTCAGCGCCGACCAGACCAAGTTTGCAGATGACTGTGCTTATGACCCCGAGAAGGCCAAGGAGCTCTTTGAGACCGCCAAGGCTGAGCTGGGCAAGGATACCTTCACATTTGATATGGTGGTGGATGCTGACGATGCACCCCAAAAGGTGGCTCAGGTCGTCAAGGAGCAGTTGGAGACCACGCTGGAGGGCCTGACCATCAACCTGACCGTGGAGCCCAAGAAGCAGCGCGTGCAGGATATGCAGGACGGCACCTTTGAGCTGGGCCTGACCCGCTGGGGCCCCGACTACGCTGACCCCATGACCTATCTGGGCATGTGGGTGACCGGCAACTCCAACAACTACGGTCTGTGGAGCGATGCCGACTACGATGCCATCATTGACGAGTGCACCACCGGTGACCTGTGCACCGACCCCGAGGGCCGCTGGGCTGCCCTGTACGAGGCAGAGCAGATCGTTCTGGAGCAGGCGGTCATCTTCCCCCTGTACGGTCAGTGCAATGCCGAGATGGTCTCCTCTGCCGTTACCGGCGTAGCGTTCCACCCCGTGGCACTGAACCGCGTGTACAAGAACGCTGCTAAGAGCGAGTAAAACTGAAAGCACACTGAACAAGGCCGCACAGTGGCCCGCAAAAAGCCACTGTGCGCCTTTTTGACATTGTGCCTGTCCGCGGCAGACGAACGACTGACCGCGAGATCCCGGAAGGAAAAAGGGGGTCCACCCGACGTGAAAAAATATACGCTCAAGCGAATCCTGACCTCGCTGTTCACGCTGCTGGCAATTCTGCTGGTGCTGTTCATCCTGATGCAGCTGATGCCCGGTTCGCCCTTCAATGATGAAAAGCTGACGCCCGATATGCGGGCAGCCCTGTATGCAAAGTACGGCCTTGACCAGCCCATCTATATCCAGTTCTTCCGCTATGTGGGCAATATGCTCCGGGGCGATCTGGGTGTCAGCTACAATATCTCCAAAAATACGCCCATCTCCCAGCTCATCCAGTCCCGTCTGCCCATCTCCATTCAGGTGGGCGGCATGGCGGTCACGCTGGGTGCCATCGCAGGTCTGGTGCTGGGCATTCTTGCCGCTTTGAAGCGGGATACCGTGGTGGACTCCATCGCCACCATCATCTCGGTCATTGGCGTATCGGTGCCGTCCTATGTGTTCGCGCTGGCGCTGAGCTACACCTTCGGCTTTAAGTTCCGCTGGTTCCCCATGCTGTTTTCCGCCAAGGACATCTTTGGCTCCAGCGTGCTGCCCAGCATTTCGCTTTCCATGTTCACCATGGCGTCCATCGCCCGCTTTACCCGCAGCGAGATGATCGAGGTGCTGGATTCGGATTATATGCTGCTGGCCGAGAGCAAGGGCATTTCCGGCCCGGCGCTGATCTTCCGCCACGCGCTGCGCAACGCGCTGATCCCCATTATCACCGTGCTGGCCCCGCTGATCGTGGACCTGATGACCGGCTCGCTGGTGGTGGAGAAGATCTTCGCCATTCCCGGCGTGGGCAGCCTGCTGGTGACGGCCATCCAGTCCAACGACTACAATGTGGTCATCAGCCTGAGCTTCATCTACAGTGCCATGTACATTGGCATCATGCTGGTCGTTGACCTGCTGTACGGCATCATCGACCCGCGCATTCGTTTGGCAAAGGGGGACGACTAAATGGCAGAAAAAGCGATCCGGCTGGGCGGCGAATCCACCGCCGATGCCATTGTCAGCGCCGTGGATGCAATGTACACGGAGCACACCTTTGCGGAAAAGGATTTTGCCCTCAAGCACAACGAGGACGAGATCAGCGTGGATACCAACTTTGCAGCGCAGAACTTCTGGAAGGAAGCGCTCATCCGCTTTTTCAATAAGAAGAGCGCCGTGCTGGGGCTTGTCCTCATTGTGGTCATCGTACTGCTGGCCGTTTTGGGCCCGGGCATGAACAGCTACACCTACTCCGGGCAGGATCTGAGCCAGAAAAACTTTGCGCCCCGCGTGCCGGGCATTGAGCAGTTCGGCATTCTGGACGGCAGCGAGAAGATGAGCACCACCACCGGCACCAAGGTGACCAACGCTTATCAGGAAAAAGACAAGCTGGACGTCTACTACTGGTTCGGCAGCGATCTGTACGGCCGCGACATCTGGACCCGTACATGGGAAGGCGCCCGGGTCTCCCTGATCATCGCGGTGGCTGCGGCCATCATTGATATGGTCATCGGCATGAGCTACGGCCTGATCTCGGGCTACTTCGGCGGCAGAGTGGATATGGTGATGCAGCGCTTTCTGGAGGTGGCCAACGGCATCCCCCGGCTGGTCATCGTCACGCTGCTGCTGCTGGTGCTGCAGCCCGGCATGGTGACCATCATCTTTGCCCTGATGCTGACCGAGTGGGTGGGCATGAGCCGCATCGCCCGCGCGGAGATGCTCAAGCTGAAGGATCAGGAGTTCGTTCTGGCCTCCCGCACGCTGGGTGCGGGCAGCTTCTTCATCATCTTCAAGGAAGTGCTGCCTAACATCATCGGACCCATCATCACGCAGGTCATGTTCAGCATCCCGACCGCGATCTTCACCGAGGCGTTCCTCTCCTTCGTGGGTCTGGGCATCCCGGTGCCGCAGTGCTCGCTGGGTTCTCTGATCAGCGAGCTGTACAACAGCTTCACCACCCACCCCTATCAGATCATCCCGCCCATTGTGGTCATGAGCCTGCTGATGCTCAGCTTCAACCTCGTGGCGGATGGTCTGCGCGAGGCGCTGGACCCCAAGATGAAGAGTATGTAAGGAGGAACACCCCATGCCTGAAAACAAAAAAGAACAGGTCTTGTCGGTGCGAGACCTTGATATCACCTTTAAGACCACCGCAGGCCCGGTGCACGCCATCCGCGGTGTGAACATCGACCTGTACAAGGGCGAGACGGTCGCGCTGGTGGGCGAGTCCGGTTCCGGCAAGTCCGTCACCATGAAAGCCGCCATGGGCATTCTGGCCAAGAATGCCACCGTGAACAGCGGCAGCATCCGGTTCAGCTACCACCACGCCGACGGCAGCCCGGAGACCGTGGACCTGCTGCAAAAGGACAAAAAGTGGATCCGCCGCCACATCAACGGCAAGCGCATCGCCATGGTGTTTCAGGACCCCATGACCAGCCTTGACCCCACCATGACCATCGGCAAGCAGATCATGGAGGGCATGCTCTGGCACTTCAAAATGCCCAAGGCAGAAGCCTATAAAAAGGCGCTGGAACTGCTGGAAGAGGTGGGCATCACCGATGCGGAAAAGCGGATGAAAAACTACCCGCACCAGCTGTCCGGCGGTATGCGCCAGCGCGTGGTCATTGCCATTGCGCTCTCCTGCGACCCCGACCTGCTCATCTGCGACGAGCCTACCACCGCGCTGGATGTGACCATTCAGGCCAAAATTCTGGAGCTGATCCGCCGCATCCAGAAGGAGCGCGGCATCTCGGTCATCTACATCACCCACGACCTTGGCGTTGTGGCAAAGGTGGCAGACTATGTGGACGTGATGTACGCCGGCAAGATCGTGGAGACCGGCACCATCGACGAGATCTTCTACGACCCCAAGCACCCCTATACATGGGGCCTGCTGTCGGCCATGCCCGACCTTGACACCGCCGACGACCGTCTGTATACCATTCCCGGCTCGCCGCCGAACCTGCTGCACGAGAAGCCCGGCGATGCCTTTGCACCCCGCAACCGCTTTGCGCTGAACATCGACGACGAGATCGACCCGCCCATGTTCAAGATCAGCGATACCCACTATGCGGCAACATGGCTGCTGGACCCCCGTGCCCCCAAGGTGGAGATGCCGCCGGAGCTCAAGGAGCGCATTGCCCGCATGAAAGCAGAAGCAAAAAAGATCGAGGAGGCGGAATAAATGGCAGCACAGAGCACGACCCCGCTGCTGAAGGTCGAGGGACTGAAGCAGTATTTCCGCGTCAATAAGAATTTTACGGTCAAGGCGGTGGACGATGTCAGTTTTGAGATCTACCCCGGCGAGACCTACGGTCTGGTGGGCGAGTCCGGCTCGGGCAAATCCACCATCGGCCGCAGCACCATCCGCCTGTACGACCCCACTGCGGGCAAGATCACCTTTGACGGGCAGGATATCAGCGGCCGTCTGACCCATGCGCAGAACAACACCCTGCGCACCCAGATGCAGATGATCTTTCAGGACCCTATGGCATCCCTGAACCCCCGCAAAAAGGTGGAGGACATCATCGGCGAGGGTCTGGATATCCACCATCTGTGCAAAACGCAGGCAGAGCGCCGCGAAAAGGTGGAAAAGATCCTTGCCAAGGTCGGCCTTGCCCCGGAGCACGCCGAGCGCTACCCCCACCAGTTCTCCGGCGGTCAGCGTCAGCGCGTGGGCATTGCCCGCGCCCTCATCATGAACCCCAAGCTCATCATCGCGGACGAGTGCATCTCGGCGCTGGATGTGTCCATTCAGGCACAGGTAGTCAACCTGATGAAGGATATCCAGCAGGAGACCGGCACGGCCTATCTGTTCATCGCCCATGACCTGTCCATGGTCAAGTACATCTCCGACCGTATCGGTGTGCTCCATCTGGGCCACCTGCTGGAAACGGGTACGACGGAAGAAATTTTTGCGGATCCCATCCATCCCTACACCCGGAGCCTGCTGTCGGCCATCCCGCTGCCGAACCCGGTGGTGGAAAAGCGCCGCGTGGCCGAGACTTACGACTATGCCACTTCCGGCATCGACTACAGCAAAGGCACCAGCCACCTCGTCAGCGGCAGCCACTACGTCAAGTGTACCGATGAAGAGTTTGCAAAGTGGTGCAAATAAGACCGTTCAGCTCCCCTTCGGGGGAGCTTTTTTGTGCTCCGGCTACCTTATTATAGTAGCGCTGCAAAATGTTTCGTGGCGGGACGTTGTATTCTGGGGGGAAATCTGGTATCATATAAAAATGCGGCCCGGAAAGTGCGGGCCGATGAATATAGGTTATGAGACACGGCGCTTTCTGCGTCCGGTTTTGGAGGAGAACTATGATAATCCCTGGCATTCTGTTCGTTCTGGGTCTGCTCTGCCTCATCAAGGGCGGTGACTGGTTCGTGGACGGCGCATCGGCGCTGGCCCGCCGGTTCCATCTGCCGGAGCTGCTCATCGGCGCAACGGTGGTGTCCGTCGGCACTACCCTGCCCGAGGTGATGGTGTCCACCATCTCGGCGGTGTCCGGCCACGGCGAGATCGCCTACGGCAACGCCATCGGTTCTGTCATCTGCAACGCGGCCCTCATCGCGGCCATTACGGTGGCCGTGCGGCCCGGCAAGGTGGACCCGAAGACCCTGCGTGTTCCGGTGGCTTTCTTCTTTGCGGCTGCGGCCATCTACTGTGTGGCAGCTTACGGCATGGGCCGCTTTACCCGTCCGATGGGCCTGCTGATGCTGGGGATGTTCGTGGCCTATATGGCGGCGAATGCCTGGCAGATG
>OOCI01002768.1_pt1 | contig 10279 bp, 6 predicted proteins | sample 1671761 | NCBI WGS metagenome assembly OOCI01 (sample SAMN06348190, study PRJEB24527) | human gut metagenome | biome: human gut; feature: ankylosing spondylitis patient; material: feces | host: Homo sapiens | place: China | collected 2015-10
TCATTTTCTTACGGTCTTGGCAGTAAATGCTTCGACCTGTACTGAATAGTTACCTGTATTCGCTCATTACTCTACAATAATTTCATCAAACTTTTCATAAGCAGATGCTACGAAGTCATCATCTAAGGCAAGGCTTACTTTATCTGCTGCAGCCGTATTGACATAAAGGCTGGGCTCGCTGATTACTTCGTAATTCATTTCAGATGCCTCTGCCTCACCCTTTAATACTTTTGCTGCCATATGTCCGGTCTGCTTTCCTAATTCAAAATACTCAAGACCCATGGAAGCAACACAGCCTGCTTTTACCTGCTCTACTTCAGATCCAAATACCGGAATACCGGCATCGGTTGCTTTTGCAATTACGGTCTGAAGAGCAGATACAACCGTGTTATCGGTGAGGTTTGTAATGCAGTCTACCTTTGTTACCAGGTCTGCTGCTGCCAGATCAACATCTGCGATGGTATTGATACCGGAATCCACGATTTCAAATCCATAGCTTCCTGCAGCTTCTTTATACTGTTCAATCGTACTTACGGAGTTAGCTTCACTTGTTGTATACAGAATACCGATCTTCTTTGCATCCGGAAGAATTTCACGGATCATCTTAAGCTGTGCATCAACTGCAAGTGCATCAGAGGTACCGGTAATGTTACCAACCGGGCTTCCATCTGCGTTTGCAAGACCTGCACCAACCGGATCAGATACTGCAGTATAAATTACCGGGATGTCCGTATTCATCGTGGAATTATAAGCGCTCATTGCACTCGGCGTTGCAATAGCACAGATTAAGTTTACCTTCTTGGAAACATAATTATCGGAAATGGTACTTGCTGTTCCGGTGTCAGCCTGTGCATTGTCAAATAAAACGGTGAGATTCGTACCTTCTACAATACCCTCCTCCTCAAGTCCTGCCAGGAATCCTTCACGGCAGTTGTCTAAGGAACCATGCTCTGCGAACTGGGAAATACCAATCGTATAGGCAGCATCGGCTGCTGTGGCATCTTTACTTACCTCTGTATCTTCTGCTGCTTCTGCATCTGCCGTTCCGGTATCTGCTGCCTGCGCTGTTTCTTCTGCTGCAGCTGCGGTGTCTGCTGCCGGAGTCTGTGTGGAAGTACCACCACACGCGGTAAGTCCTAAAATCATGGCTGCGGAAAGAATTGCTACTAATAACTGTTTCTTCATAAGTTACTCCTCTCTACGCTCTTTGGCGTTCTCAAAAATAAATAATCTGGTTCTGATAGTTTTGAGACCGGTTTATATACTCACATGCCCGTGCTTCGCACTCTCTGTCTGACTAAAGTCAGACGCATGTTCGTTATTGGTACAAGAAAAACAAATGTCTCCTCCGGAGCCGCTTGTTTTTCTTTTGTACACAATAAGAAACCGCCTCAAGATAAACTTGAGGCGGTAATAATCAATTAACGCGGTGCCACTCAATTTCGATGAAAGTCTGTTAAAATATAAATGATTTCTTTCATCCTTTCTTCCATGCACTATCATACATGTCGCCATGATAACGGGTGCGAATCCCGCCGGTGCCTACTGTAAGTTCGGACCGTCCTCGAAAGCCCATTCAACAATTGTCCCTATACTGTCTTCCACCATACGACAGCTCTCTGTGATAGTTTCAAAAGCCTACTCCTCTTTCTCTCAGGTTTGAAGCACTATTTATTTGTTGTTACTAACAATAAAACCTTTTGTAGAAATTGTCAACAACTTTTTTAAATGCTTGACACAACTTTTTAAAATAAATACTAACAGCCCGTCCTGGCGGCTTTGCATTACTTAATTGCCGTAAATGCTGACAATACCCAGTCATAGGCACCCGTTGTGACAATGCTTCCACAGTATTCACACTTACCGAATGAGGTTCCGGTTAAAGGTGCTCCACAGTTCGGACATACCAGACCCTTTTCTTTATCCTTGGCATCTTTGGTAAGACTGCCTACAGATCTCATAAAGGTCATCTTGTACTGCATGTTCCATCTGGTTGTTTTATCTCCGAACAGAATCTCTCCGGTTGCTTCCTTTACCTGATAATCAATCATGCTGGCTGCCAGATATACATCCAGATATTCATACTTCTCATCCGTATGATAGGACATCAGATAGGATTTGTTTACACTGATTCTCTCTAAATGGTTCACCACACCATCCTGTATTTTCTTCTGAATCTGTTTCTCGGTCTGCTGATACAGATTCTGATGCAGTACTGCACGAACCGGTGTCAGATCACGCTTCTCCCACGCACTTTGGATATCCATATAAACATCGCCTGCAAACGCCAGGAAATCCTGTGCAGTAAATAGCGGATCCTTCGCCTTGATCTGCTGACTGATTGCTTCTGTCTGATCCGCAGGTGCAGGTGCCGGCGCACGATGCTGAGGTGCTCTCTGTGTCGCTGTTCCCGATGTCTTCTTATTCTTCTTCCTGGTGCTCTCAATAATGGAATAAACAACGATAATCAACACAATAACAATGGCAATAGGACTAAATTCCCCGCTGCCGCCGTCATCATCATAATCATAGTCATAGCTGTCATAATCACTGTCCCAGCCTGAATCCCAGCTGTCGCTGCTGTCCCAGTCACTGCTGCTGTCATAATCATTGAAATCGCCGAATCCGGCCTTTGCCGTAGTCTGTGTGCCGAATGCCATCACAAGCACCAGCATCATTACTGCCAACAGTCTCCGAAACAGGTTTTGTTTGTTTTTCATCTGCCCTTTCCTTTCTCCCCTTTGTCTGAATCATCCGTTGCCTGAATAATCTGCTGACTATATGTATTAAAGTATGCCTCAGCCGTTAACGAATTTCAAAAATTCTTGCCATAACCGGTTCTTTGAAGCTTACATGAAGCTGCTGATCTTCAGATACTTCATAGGAGACATGTTCCTTTAAGCTTTCCTTCGGATAAGCAAGCCTTACTTCCTTTACAGGTTTTCCCCCGGTAAGCTTTTCAAGCAATATATCATACTCAGAGGTCTCTCCATATCTTCTCCATACCGCCAGATAGCTCTTTCCTTCTACCTTCCATCCGGCACATAAAAAGTGATCCAGACTCGTTGCGAAGCCATTCGGCCATACGGGAAGTGCTTTTTTAATATCCTGACGAATGGATTTATAATATTCTATGCCCTCCTTTACCAAAGCATGACGCTCTTTGGAAAGCTGTGCCAGATGACCGCTCTGGTGGATACGAAGCAGGAGTGCATTGACCATATTGTAAATCGTCTCTTCCTCATCACCATCCTTAAGCGGATAGGACCAGATTGCTGCCTGCTCCGGAGTAAGTGCCGCTCCGGCATTTGCTGCGATGGTTGCATAGTTGCGGTAGTCCTCCTGATCCGAGGTGGACTGGATACTGTATCTTGCAAGCATTGCATAATCGGTACGCAGACCGCCGCTGGAACAGTTCTCAATCACCAGCTCCGGATACTTCTCAAATACACCGTCAAGCCACTTCAGGTATGCTCTTTCATGCTCCAGCATCCCCTGTCCGACACTGTCCGCATAAAGCTCTGTACCAATTCCGGGTTCAATATTATAATCCATCTTGATATAACCGACACCATACTGATTCACCACACGGTCAATGACCTCATTGACATGATCAATGACTGCCGGATTACGGAAGTCAAGCTGATATCTGCTGCGGTCGTAGACTCTTTTCCCATGGCGGATAAAGAACCAGTCATCCGGAACGCTCTTTGCCTTCTCGCAGTTAATTCCCATAACCTCAAGCTCTAACCATACACCGGGAACCATGCCCTTTTCACGAATATAATTGGTTACTTCCTCGATGCCGTTCGGAAAACGCTCATAGCACTGCTGCCATTCACCAACACTGTCCCACCATTCGCCGGGCGCATACCAGCCCGCGTCAATGACATAATATTCACAACCCATAGCTGCTGCCGCATCAATCAGCGGAAGCTCCTTTTCGGTTGTCGGATCACCGAACAGACAGTTCATATAATCGTTAAAGATAACCGGAAGATTCTCATTATCCTTATTCGGACGGCGGATCATACGGCGGTACTTGGTAAGCTCGCCCATGGCCGTATCAAAGCATCCTTCCGATACACCGACTGCAACCGGAACAGAGGTAAAGCTTTCACCAGGCTTTAACTGCTTGAACCAGTGAGACTGTACTTCGGTCGGACCGCTCAGTGCCACATAAAAATGATTGTTGACATCACTGATTTCTGCGTGCCAGGAGCCATTATGCTCAATCTGCCAGAAAAGAGCCGTATCAGCTTCGGAATTTTCAATATATCCCATCGGCAGGTATTTCTTCGTAGACCAGTTTCCGGTATTGGTCAACTCAAATGTAACAGAGGTTCTCTGATATACGGTCGGCTGGGTCTGTCCGAATCCAAGCTCCGGGAAGGTATTCGTCCGGAAATTCATTTCCTTCTGCCATCCGTGACAGGCATAGGTAAGGCTCATCTTATCGTCAGAGCTTAGCTTTCCTTCCTTTTCAATTCCAAGATAATAGAAGGAGGAAAGATACTCTAACGTCTGCTCCTCAGAGCCTTCATTAATTACTTCATTGTACATGCGGATCACAGAGGTTCCCTGATAAAACTGCCAATAGGTAATCACTTTGGCTCCGGTCATCTCATCCTTCTGGATAAAGGTAAGCTTACGGCCAGTCTCATTACGCTCGTCCTTCAGATCCACAAAGGTAAGCAGATAACCGGGTGCGGTTACAATATGCTTGTTTCCGTGCTTCTCATAAGGCCGGTTATAGCCGGAAAAGTTCACCTGGACAAGCTGGAAGCCCTCCTTCATAAATAATTCGCTCTCGTTAAGCCCTTCAAACGGTTTGGAAGAAAAATGAAGGAACTTCAACTGATTCTCTTCGGTCACGCCAAAGACAAGATAAATTCCATTTTCTTCGATGTTAATCCATTTCTCAATATGTGCCATGTTCTGTCTCCCTTAACTTGTGCTGATGCACAGTTGTTTCCTTTCTGAAGCTTTATCATTAATGCTATTGATGTCAGGTCCAAAAGGTATTTTGCCCCTGACTTGATATCCACGAATTGCCCTGTATATATCTATTGTGTCTTTACGGGATCATATCCGCACGGAAAGGAATGACTGGAAGCGGCTCCTTTAAATGCTCACCAAGCAGCTTCTCCATCCAGACCATATTGTACCAGGTCCCAAACTTATATCCGCACCGATGGAATTCTCCCACCATTGAATAGCCCATTTTTTTGTGAAAACGCACGCTGTCTGCATTCAGATGTTCATCCTCTTCTTCCGGATAAGCAATACAGGCATTCACATTCAGGATATGCTGCTTGCGGAGACATTCCTCCAGCACAGCATATAAAGCCCTGCCAACTCCCATGCGTTTCATATCCTCACGCACATACACAGAGGTCTCGATGCTCCAGTCATAGGCAGCGCGTTCTTTAAATGCACCGGCATAGGCATATCCAATGAGTCTTCCCTCATACTCTGCTACAAGATAGGGATATTTCTGCAGGGTCTTCATAATACGCACTGCGAATTCTTCCTCAGACGGCACCTCGTATTCAAAGGTAATTGCCGTATTTTCCACGTAAGGTTTATAAATTTCCAGTAATTCCGCAGCATCCTCAACGGCAGCCGCACGGATCCGTAAATAACTCATTTTCCATCTCCTGTTCTTCGTTATTTATTCCGAATCAGCCGATTGTTCATTGCTTTCCATACGACTTAATTCCTGATAAAGTCTTGCCACCGGAAGTCCTACTACATTGCTGTATTCTCCGCGGATTTCCTTGATATAAATCACGCAGCCTCCCTGAATGGCATAGGCTCCGGCCTTGTCCATCGGTTCACCGGTTGCCACATAATTCTCAATCTCCTGCATGCTCATCGGATACATTTCAACCTCTGTATCCTCATAAAACGTATTCCGCTTCATCTGTCCCGACGCATCCTCCCATAAAAGAGTAACACCGGTATAAACATGATGAATCTTTCCGCTCAGCTCCTGCAGCATGGAAATGGCATCCTGCTCATCCTTGGGCTTACCAAGAATCCTTCCGTGAATTGCAACAATCGTATCAGCTCCGAGAACCAGCCTGCCTCTCCGCTCTGCTTCACCTAATTTTGAATATACATCAAAGGCCTTTTGCTGTGACAGCTCCATCACCACATCACATGGCTCTTTCTTCGTTGTAATCTCTTCACATTCACTTTTCATTACCCGGAATGGAATCCCAATCCGTTCCAGTAATTCCTTCCGCCGCGGCGAACCCGAAGCCAGAATGATCTCTTCAATCGGATGATTCATTGCTATCCTCCTGGTATCCATACAGATAACTCACAAGTAATTGATCTTTTTCATATCTATCCAATACCAAATCGTACTCGTTGCTCTATGAAATAAAGCTCCGGATAAGCTGCTCACATTCCTCTAACGTCATCGGCTCTGCATAATCCGAAGTAAAGGTCATCGTTACCGTTCCATCTTCACTGGCTGCAAAATACTGGTAAACGCCATCAGATTCACCTTCCACAATATGAATGGTACCATAGGAGCTGTCTGTCGTTCCGATCTCCTCCAACTGATAAGTTTCAAAGTAGGTATCCGTTTCTCCATCAAAGAAACGCTCCAGTTCTTCATCCTGATCTTCATACAGTGTAGCCTGATACTCTCCGTTATCAAAGTAGCTGAAGTATTCACAGGTATAGGTGCACGAATAACCATCGGGAATTGTATAGTATAATTCATCCGTATTCAGTTCGGTAATGGCTTCTCCGTATTCCGTACGTGCTGCATATCCGGCGATTCCGCTTGCAAGGAAGTCGGAAATAATTCCATTCGTAATATCCAGTGCGTTATCCGTATCTACTGTATATACACTTAAAACATAGGTCTGACCTTCTCCATCCTCACGAATGAACACCAGCATAAGCACATCTTCCATAATGCCGGTAATATAAATTCCTTCCTCATGATTATCCACAAGCGGTATTTCCCCGGAATTTTCTTTCATCAGTTCACTCATATCCCCTGCTAATTGAGATGCCGGATAGTCTGTGGTTACAGCAACCTCCAGAATGGATTCTGTTCCTTCGAGCTTATAACCAAGCTCCACCTCTCCTTCAATAGCCGTTTCGGTTAACTGGAAGGACTTGCCATTTTCAAAGGTTACGGTTGTTGCATCATCTGCTTCCGTAATACCTTCTTCCATCCGTTCAAAAGCTTCCTCATCATTCGGAATATCTTCTTCCAGAATTTCTTCCTCTGGAAGTTCAACCTCTTCTATAACCTCTTCCGCAATAGCCGGCTCATAATTCTCTGCAAGCTTCAACACCTGACCATAAGCACTGCATCCGGTAGATGCAAGTATCATACTGACTGCAAGTAACATCGCAATAACTTTTTTCTTCATGTTCTCTCCCTCGTTTATCCTGTTTTCCTCATATCGCTTACTGTAAAAAAAACAGTAATTTATCCGAATACTAATCTAATATTAAACATACAACATGTTAACGCTCCGTTCAACCTTTTTCTATCTCATAAACTTTTGTTGTAAAGCAAAAAACAGGCCTGCATTAGCAGACCTGTTCTGATATAGCTGTTATTATGGATCTGTTTACTACAAAATTACTCAATCGTAAAGGCATTAATTTCAGTTTTCAGACCGTTCATATTATCATCCAGAACTCCGGCAGTCTGTGTCAGCTTCTCAACATTGTTCAGAAGCTCTAAAGCCATATCATGAACGAGTGAAGAGCTGCTTGCAGTCTGTTGAATAATCGCGGAAATATTCTCTACGGCATCAAGTGTTTCGTTTCTCTCCACATCCGCAGAAGCGGTACAATCGCCGATCTCCTTTAAGTTCACGAAAAGCTCCTGCATCTGATCGTTCATTTCCTTAAAGACCTCGATAACCTGTCCTACTGCTTCCTGCTGGAACGCAACCATCTCTTCCGCATTCTTCGCACTCTCTACGGTAGACATCGTCTGTGCGGAAATAATCTCGACCTTATTCTTAATCTCGCCTGCTGCCACACTGGAATCATCTGCCAGATTACGGATTTCCTGTGCAACAACAGCAAATCCTCTTCCGGCTTCCCCTGCCCTTGCTGCTTCAATGGAAGCATTTAAGGAAAGAAGATTCGTCTGCTTGGAAATCTGGTTAATGGTCTGTGCAAATCCATTAATCGTTTCGGATTCCTTCTTTAACAGGCTGATGCTTTCACCAACCTTATTCGTAATATCTGAAGTTTCCTTCGCTCTCGTGGAAAGCACTTCCACGATTTCGGTACCCTTCCTGATCATGTTTTCCGTTTTATCACTGAGCTGCTCTGCCTTTTCCACCATGTCACTGATGGCCTTCATCTTCTCAGACAGCTCATTGGTCTTAATTACACATTCTTCGGCATGCTCTGCCTGTTTCGTCATACCAATACTGATTTCATCAATTGCCTTGGTAATATCAGAAGAATAATTGTTGATGCTGCTTGATACATTATGTACATCATCGGAAGAGGCCTCCAGCTGGGCAGCTGTTCCGGACAATCTCATAACAAGCTTCTTATTATTATGAACCATGTTGGTTGCCGTCTTCGCAAGAGACTGGAATTCATCACGTCCCCTGGCATCCACCTGAACAGTAAGGTCACCTTCTGCCACCTGATTCAGACGCTTGGAAATTCTTCTCATGTTTCTTAATATTCCCTGAGCAATTATGGTACCAATCAGCAGGGAAATGATACATGCAATAATAACAAAAGCAATGGTAATATTCTTAATCTTTTCTGCCTGGCCGGTTACTACACTGGAAGGAATCAGGGAACAGAAGGTAACTCCGGTCAGTTCGCTGCGGCTGTAAATATACAGATAGTCCTTACCATTGTACTTCACTTCCCTGTTTCCAAACAGTTCATCACTTTCACAGCTCTCGGTATAAAACTCCTGACCGGCAAAAACAGTTTCCTCAAAAGTTACGTTATCCTCTTCTTCTCTCGTGCAGACAATTTCCTTACCGTCATCTGTGATAAATCCAATAATACTTCCGCTGCCCAGATCCATACTGCTTAAAAGCTCCTGGATGGCTGAGCTGCTGATATCGATCACTATGTACCCCATCTGCTGGCTGGATGGCATCGCATAGGCCATAAAATAATCCTTACTGTCAATACCAAAGGTTTCATCAATCAAATTATGATGACTGATCCACTTTCTTACATTAGAGGCATCCGGTGACATCTCCCGGATCTCCGTCACCATATCTCTGTAAAACCCGTCTATCTTATCGGAGGTCTTCGTTGTTATACAGTTATTTCCCGGCATGGTAATAATATGGATATCATCAATAAAGGAATCCGCTGTCTGGGAAGCAGCCAGCTTCACTCTGGTGTCACTGTAATAATTTGCCTTTTCCACTGCAGACTTACCTACCAGGCCTAAAAAGTACTTCTCAAGATCACCATCAAAGGCATACTGCAGAGCCTCTGATTTAATTCCGGAGCAGCTTACATCCAGATAATCTATTGCCATATTGGCCGTCTGCTGGGTAGATTCCATATACTTCTCACTCAATCCATCCTCTGCATAGCGGTATGAAACAAAACCTACCACAACCATAAAAACAATCGGAACCAGGAAACACAGATATATTTTACTCCGCAGACCAAAGATACCAAACTTCAGATTGGAGTCCTTCTTCTGTTTCACCGTGTCCTTAACATCCTCACGGACTTCATTCTGAGCCTTCTTAAGATCTTTCTTAACCTTCCTTCCCCTGTCCATCACTTCGGTAAGACCCTCTTCCATCTGCTGTTTTCTTTCTTTTTTCTTCCTGCTGAACTTTGAAAAATCAAAGCCCTTTTTCTTCTTTACATTTTCAGAAAGCGTGTCTTCAGAAGGAGGCGACATTACTTCAGCCTCATTTACTGTCTCATTTAATTTCGTATCTGATGAAGCTTTCTTCAGATTGAAAAACCTTTTGTCTTTCGCACCCTTTTTCATCACGTGTAACCTCCCCTCATATCGTATATAAATATCATTATAGGAGATTTTCACAAGTTTTACAACCGTAATCGGACAGTTTTCGTATATGATTTCGAAAATTTTCGAATAAAACATGTTCTAATTGATCTTTTAAGCAATTTTTACTACATATCGAATTTTATTAGTGAAAATATACACAAAATATTTCATTCCATACCTCCAGAAAATTGAATAAATTACGTAACTATTCAGATCTCATTCGTAAAACCGCTGCTAACGCAGCTCAAGTTTTACTCATTGAGGTTACTT
>OOCI01002771.1_pt1 | contig 10275 bp, 8 predicted proteins | sample 1671761 | NCBI WGS metagenome assembly OOCI01 (sample SAMN06348190, study PRJEB24527) | human gut metagenome | biome: human gut; feature: ankylosing spondylitis patient; material: feces | host: Homo sapiens | place: China | collected 2015-10
AGGAAGCCATCTCCGCCAAGGCAGACGAACTGCTGGCCCGCGTGGGTCTGGCCGACAAGGCCGATGCCTACCCCAAGAGCCTTTCCGGCGGCCAGCAGCAGCGTATTGCCATTGCCCGTGCCCTTGCCATGGATCCGGACGTGATCCTGTTCGACGAGCCCACCAGCGCCCTCGACCCCGAAATGGTGGGCGAGGTTCTGGAACTGATGAAGGAGCTGGCCCACACCGGCATCACCATGCTGGTGGTCACCCACGAAATGGGCTTTGCCCGCGAGGTGTCCAACCGCGTCATCTTCATCGACGACGGCAAGATCCAGGAGGACGAGCCGCCGCAGGAACTGTTCACGAATCCGAAGCATCCCAGACTGAAAGCATTCCTTTCCAAGATGCTGTAAGGCTTTTTCTACAGAGTAAAAGGGGCTGTTGCATGTGCAGCAGCCCCTTTTACTCTGTATTATTCTTTGATGCGGAACACAAACAGCTTGCTGAAAATGTAATTCAGAGCCATGACGATGAACTGTACCGCAAACTTAGAGATCCGGTCATTCCAGTGCAGAATATTTACCAGCAATGTCATGCAGGCCATTTCGATAAGAAGAGTAAAAACTCTCGCATTGAAAAATTTTAGCATTTCGCGCAATTTATCAGTGCATTTACTTTCAAAAACGAACTTTCGGTTTGTGATATAAGCAAAAGAAACTGCGCAGATCCATGAGAACGTATTGGCAGCCATCAGTTGAAATAGGTCTTGCGGATCCAGAAAAACTGTAGTGAAAAAATAGTAACTTACCAGACTCACTACCGTAGTCAGACCACCTATGATCACATAGTTGATCAATTCCTTATAACGAAAATAAAGCTGCTTTATTGTTTGTATCATACGCAGCGCCCGGAATTGATTTCTTTTTCCACAATATAGATCGGACGGTTTTTCAGCTCTGCGAATGCAACGGAAAAATATTCACCCATAATTCCGACCAGCAAAAAGAGAACAGCAAATAAAACATTGAATGCCGCAAGAATCACCTTATACTCGCGGAAGCCGCACAGTGCACTTATAGCAAAAATCACAGCAGCAAGAAAACTTACAGCACCGGCATAGAGGCCGAGTTTCAGTGGAAAATCAGAAAAACCGACTATGGTGCTGATTGCAAAATTCATCAGTTTTTTCAGCGTATAGTGGCTGGCCCCGCCAGCTCTTTCCGCAGCAGTGTATTCCAGCGTTGTTTTCCGGAAGCCAACGCTTTGTACATATCCACGCAGAAAACGAGTCTTTTCACGGTAATTTGTACGTAGAACATCTGCCACACGGCTACTGATGGCAAAGAAATCCGATGCATTTTCCTCCAGCTTTACTTGATCAGATAAGGCGTTGATCACCCGGTAGAATGCTCTGGATGTAAAGTTTTTGATGGCACCTGCCGATTTGTTGGAGGTTCGGACCATGCTGATAACCTCATAGCCTTCCTCAAATTTCGCCATGATGGGGGCGATGCATTCCAGAGGGTGCTGCAGGTCGGCATCCATGCAAATGATCACATCCCCCGCAGCATGATCGATGCCTGCAATCATGGCAGCCTCGTGGCCAAAATTTCGCGAAAAACTGATTACACGGACATTCTTGTTCTGCTGCGCAATCACTTCCAGAATATTCATACTGGCATCGGTACTACCATCATTTACAAAAATTAGTTCATTTTCCCCCCATATTTCAAATCTTGCTCTATGTTGCAAAAGGCATTATAGAATTTTTCCAGAACGGCTTCTTCGTTATAAACTGAAATGACCAAAGATAATTTTTTCATTTGACCTTCCTGCTTTTTTACAGCGTTTACTGCTCATCCGCAAATTTGACAACGATTTTCCCATTGATACACCGGATCGAGCCCTGTTCCGGGTAGCAAGGCATAGATGCCACCTCTGCATTGCCCTCAAACTCTGCGGCATCTCCTAATTCCGGTGCAAAGCCACACCAAAACTCCATGGCTTCCTTCCATGCGTAATCATTGAAAATAAGTTCCCCTTTATATGTGGGCAGATCCAAATCATCGAAATACTCGCTGACTCCAACAAAATTTTTATCGTGCTTGTCATACTCCTCGATATAAACAACCTGCGCATCTTCAGTATAACCTTCAACGCTTTCAATTCGCGTGATCAAAGTTGTGTAATAACTGATCATTTGTGTCTGCATCACGTCTGCTTTTAGGTAGAGGATATTGCTGTAACGAATATTTAGAGTCACAAGTACTCCTAATAGGGCAACAGCGGCTTTACATAGGGCACCTTCTACTTTTGTTCTATCTTCGGGATATTTATCAATAAGCCATACAACCAAAGCAAAGGCAAACGCCTGTCCAAAAGTCATTACGGCATGAACATCCCAAGGCTCTACCATCAGGTATACAAAGCATGCTGCAATAGGATATGCGATTAGGATCAATAGGGTTTGACATCCTTTTGGGGTCTTAAGAATATACATTTTCCGGAGCACAAATATGGCAATGATCGCAGTAACAATGATCAACAAAGTATAGACATATCTTGCGCTGAAGTCTTCCACAGCAGTGCTTGGATAAAAGAAAGATCCATAGCCGCACAGCATCCGATAAATATAATTGCTCAGATTTGTTCTTCCAAAATGATTGATACCTTTGTAATCCGTCAAAACAACGCCAAACTGATTCAGAAAATATTGATTGACTAGAAAATATTCTGTAACAAACCCAATGCACACAGTTGCATTACACAGGGCCATTTTCCAAAACGCTTTCCAGTTCATATCAGACTGCCGGATATCTTCCATCATATAAAGCAGCAATGTACAGATGCAGACCGGGATATTTGCCTGGTACACACCAACAGAGCAAGCCATCAAAACCGTGCAGAGTAATAGAGCGACAACATTCTTTTTCTGGTGAAAAATCCATGCTCCAACCACTCCCAGTAGGGACGCAGCGTAATAGTATGGTGCAGTAAACATGTAACTGAATGTTCCCGTCACTGACGGAAATGTCACCATACTTCCGCACAGCAGAATAACAAGAGGCTTTGACTGGATCTTCAAACTATCCACCAGCAGATATACGATTGCTGCAATGCACAAAATCGTAATCGTACCATTTACCACTGGCAGGCTGTAGTTTTTACTACCCAGCAAATTTGCACTCAGACTTCCAAGAATGCCCAGCATCCACCGTCCAGATTCGTAAGTAGCGCCCACATCGTTGAAATACCGTGCATCATCATGGAATGAGTATTTGTTGAACAGAACCATGCCATGCGCCAACAATCCCCAAAAAGTAGCACTGCACAGTACTGTTTTTAACAGGCTCTCATTTACCTTTAGCTTTTCCACAATTTTTTCCATGTATTTCTCCCAAACAAGGCATCATTCCCGAATTTAGCCAAAACCATACAGTTGTATTATACAATGTCAGCCTATCTCCTGCAACTATTTCTGCAAAAAAACGTGCTCTGTGGTTTCTATTATCCACAGAGCACAGTTCTCATCACTCTATTTTATTGCAGCTTTTACAGCGCATTATTCGTACCATCTGTTCCCTGCTCACTGGTATAAAGCACCATCAGATGGTTGGCACTTTCTTCCAGCTGGGTCTTGGCCTGACGCAGGGCGGCTTCCTCGTTTTCATTCATTTTTTCGGGCTTATCCTTGCGCAGGCAGCGGCGGAGGTTGGCGAGGTCGGTTTTGATGCGGTTCTTCTCGTCCTTGTCCAGCTCCTTTTTGCATTTGGAAAGAGCCTCGTCCACCTTGTAGGCCAGCACCTCGGCCTGATTGTGCAGGTCCAGCCGCTCCTTGCGGCGGCTGTCCTCGGCCTCGTAGGCGGCAGCGTCTGCCATGGCGCGCTGGATCTCATTTTCCGAAAGGTTGGTGCTGCCGGTGATGGTGATGTTCTGCTCCCGGCCGGTGCCAAGGTCTTTGGCAGACACCTTCACCACGCCGTTCACGTCGATATCGAAGGTAACTTCGATCTGCGGTTTGGAGGAGAAGCTTGCCCGGATGCCGGTGAGCTTGAATTTGCCCAGACTCTTGTTGTCGCGGGCAAAGTGGCGCTCGCCCTGCAGCACGTTGATCTCCACACTGGTCTGCATGGGCCGTGCGGTGGTGAAGATCTGGCTCTTGCGGGTGGGGATCATGCTGTTGCGGGTGATCAGCGGGGTGGCCACGCCGCCCAGCGTCTCAATGGAGAGGGTCAGCGGGGTCACATCCATCAGCACAAGGCCCTGCGCCGCTGCGCCGGTGGCACCGGCCAGCTTGCCGCCGCCCTGCAGCAGACCGCCCTGCACAGCCGCACCCATGGCAACACACTCGTCCGGGTTCAGGCTGTGGCTGGGTTCGCAGCCCAGCAGCTCCTTCACCTGACGCTCCACCGCAGGCATCCGGGTGCTGCCGCCCACCAGCAGCACCTTGCCCAGCTGGCTGGCAGAAATGCCTGCATCCCGCAGGGCATTCTGCACGGGAGCCACTGTGCGGGCCAGCAGGTCGCCGGTCATCATTTCGAACTGCGGGCGGGAAAGCGAGATATCCAAGTGGTGAGGGCCGTCCTTGCCCACTGCGATAAAGGGCAGGTTCAGCTGTGCCGACGGCGCGGCAGAAAGCTCCTTCTTTGCCTTTTCGGCTTCCTCTTTCAGCCGGCCCATAGCTGCCGGGTCGCGGGAGAGGTCGATGCGATCCGATTTTTTGAACTCGGCCACGGCATATTCCACGATGCGCTGATCGAAGTCGTCACCGCCCAGATGGGTGTCGCCGCCGGTGGCAAGCACCGTAAAGGTCCCGTCCTCGATCTCGATGATGGACACATCAAAGGTGCCGCCGCCGAGGTCGTAGACGAGGATCTTCTGCGCCGCTTCGTTATCCAAACCATAGGCCACAGCGGCAGCAGTAGGCTCGTTGATGATGCGCAGCACGTTCAGGCCTGCAATGCGGCCTGCATCCTGCGTAGCCTTGCGCTGGCTGTCGTCGAAGTAGGCGGGCACCGTGATGACCGCTTCGGTCACCGGCTCGCCCAGATAGCTCTCGGCATCGCGGCGGATCTTGGCCAAGATCATGGCGCTGATCTCCTGCGGGGTCAGGTCTTTGCCGTCGATGTGCACCCGGTAGTCACTGCCCATATGGCGCTTGATGCTGGAGATGGTGCGCCCGGAATTTGTGGCGATCTGTCGCTTGGCCGCACCGCCCACCAGACGTTCACCGTCCTTCGTGAAGGCCACAACGCTGGGGGTGGTGCGCTCACCCTCCGCATTGGTGATGACCACGGGCTTGCCGCCCTCCACCACTGCCACACAGGAATTGGTCGTGCCGAGATCGATGCCGATTACTTTGCTCATACTGTCTGTTTCCTCTCCGGTGCTGTGCATCTTGGGCGCAGCTCTTCAAATCATTTCCGAGTATATCTTACCGTCCCGATATGACGATTTTTTAGTCCAATTGTAAAGATTCCATGTCGTAAGCTGTGGCTCGGGCAGGCAGTTCACTGGTCAGTTCCCGGATGAGCTGGTCGGCTTCGGCCAGCCACTGCTCTGCGTCCGGCTCGTGCTCACGGGCCTTGATGGAAAAGCCCTGCCTTGCTTCTGCGGCCAGTGCCAGCGCCTTTTTGCGGCTGGTGTAGCGCGTTTCGGTCTGGGCCACACGCAGGCACACCTGCGGAGTGTACTCGATATCCGGCATATGGGCTGCGTTGGCGCGGGCACGGCGGTAATACAAAAGTGCCCGGCCATTGTCGCCCCGGGCAGCGCAGTCATCGCCCAGTGCAATGTTGGATAAGATCTCGCCGCTGTCTGCTGCTTCCTTCCACATGCGGCGGGCCTCGGCACGGTTCGTGCGGGTGCCGCGGCCCTTATAAATACAGTCTGCCAGCAGGGCAAGTCCCATGGTGCTGCCAAGCTCGGCTGCTTTTTCAAAGCATTCCACAGCCTGCGCCCAGTTGCCCTTGCGGGCGGCTTCCTTTCCGGCATCCGCTTTCTCATCACCGGGGTCTTCCGGCGTATGGCCCGCGTGCAGCAAACCGTTGAGCAGAGCGCCGTCCAGCGTAGCCGAGTGGCTCCACGGGTCCAGCACCACGCCGTCGATCCCCTCAGTGGAAAGGGCCAGCTCCATGGCATCCTGCAGGGTGTAATCCGCCATTGGCCGGGCAGAAGTGCTGCGGTCGGCGCAGGCCGCAGCTGCAGAGGTGAACATAGGCAGCCATGTGCGGCCCTTCTCGTTGCGCAGGGTCCACAGCTGCAGGTCCTTAGCCTTTGCCGTGGGCACCGGATGCTCCGTCCACGGTGCAGGCGTGTTGTGCACCGTCAGTGCCGTGCGCAGCGGCACCAGAACATGGGTCTCCATTTCCAGTGCATAGTTCAAAGCGCCCATCAGCGTCCAGAAGCTTTCTTCGTTCTGGCCTTTATATAAATTTTCCACTGCCTGCTCAAAGGCCGGGCAGCCGGTGCCCGCCGGGCTGTAGGCCGGAGCGTTCTGCCGATGCTTGCGGGTGCCCACCGGGCGCAGCCGGATGCCGCCGTCTTGTCTTTTTGCCATCTGCTCACCATTCTTCCAGTTTCTAGTCAGTTTTTAGTATAGCAGGAAATGGCTTTGGGTACAACGCCTATCTGTATGTATCCATTTTTCCCTGCTCAAAAAAAGCGGGGTGCCAGATCAGCTTCTTCTGGCACCCCGTTAAAAATACATTTTTCCTGAAACGCCTTATTCCGCGTCCAGATCTTCTTCGGTCTCAGCAGCAATATAGATCGGTCTGTGCTTTGTTTCAAGATACGTTTTAGCAAGGTACTCGCCCGCAATGCCCGTACACAGCAGCTGCACACCACTGCACAAAAGGATAATGCAGACAAGGCTCGGCCAGCCGGAAGTAGGGTCGCCGAACATCAGTGCACGCACCACCACGATCATGATGCCTACAAACGCCAATACGCAAAAGGCAAGGCCAAGGCCCGCCGCCATCAGCAGCGGAGCTGTGGAAAAGCCCACAATGCCTTCGATCGAATATTTGAGCAGACCCCAGAAGTTCCACTTTGTTGTGCCCGCCACACGCTCTACGTTTTTGTAGTCGATCCACTTTGTTTTAAAGCCGACCCAGCTGAAAATGCCCTTGCTGAAGCGGTTATATTCCGCCATGCTCAGCACGGCATCAGTCATTTTGCGGCTCATCAGGCGGAAGTCTCTTGCTCCATCCACGATCTCTGTATCCGAGAGCTTATTGATGATCTGATAAAACTTTTTGGCAAACCAGCTGCGAACGGGCGGTTCACCCTCGCGTGTCGTGCGGCGGGTGGCCGCGCAGTCATATTCGCCGGAGAGCAGCAGCTCCAGCATTTCCGGCAGCAGCGAGGGCGGGTCCTGCAGATCCGCATCCATCGTTGCTACATAATCGCCCTTTGCCGCTTTTAATCCGGCATAAATGCCTGCTTCCTTGCCAAAGTTCCGGCTGAAGGAGATGTACCGCACACGGGCATCTTTCCGGTGCAATTCCCGCGCGATCTGCAGTGTGCGGTCTTTTGAGCCGTCATCCACAAAGATGAACTCAAAATCTGCTCCGTGGGATATTCCCATCTGCTGTGCGATCTTGCTGGCCTCTTTATAAAAAATGGGAAGTGATTCTTCCTCATTGTAGCACGGAACGACCAAACTTATCAGCATTCCTGTTTCCCCTTTTGTGCAATATTTAAAATCATTGTAGCATACCCCCACCCTGGTTTCAACCGTTTTCGGCATTTTGCCCGGCGGTTTTCAGCACACTTTTGCAATAAAAACATTTTCTATGGCTTTTTAAGTTTTTGTACGCTATAATAAGTAGGATTTCATAAACCTTATAATGCAAGAAAGCAAGAAAGAAGGAGTATCGCCTTGAACAAGATGCTAGGCTATCTGAAGGACTACAAGCGCGAGAGCGTGCTTGCGCCCCTTTTCAAGATGCTGGAAGCCACGTTCGACCTGTTCGTGCCGCTGGTCATGGCGGATATCGTGAACATCGGCATTGCCGCCCACGACTTCCACTATATCCTTGTGCGGTGCGGCATTTTGCTGCTGCTGGCCATGATCGGCCTTGCCTGCAGCCTGACGGCACAGTATTTTTCCGCAAAGGCGGCCGTGGGCTATTCCACAGCTCTGCGCCACGCCCTGTTTGAGCACATCCAGACCCTGAGCTTTACCGAGATGGACACCCTCGGCACCAGCACCCTGATCACCCGTATGACCAGCGACGTGAATCAGGTGCAGAGCGGCCTGAACCTGTTTTTACGCCTGTTCCTGCGCAGCCCGTTCGTGGTGATCGGTGCCATGGTCATGGCCTTTACGGTGAATTCCCGTGCAGCGCTGATCTTTGTAGTGACCATCCCGCTGCTGAGCGTGGTGGTGTTCGGCATCATGGCTGCTACCCGGCCCCTGTACAAGACGGTACAGAATCGCCTTGACCGGGTGCTGGGCCTGACCCGCGAAAACCTGACCGGCGTGCGCGTGGTGCGCGCTTTTGATAAGGAAAAGAGCGAGGTAGAGCGCTTTGAGAATGCCAACGATCTGCTGACCAAGATGCAGCTCCATGTAGGCCATATCTCTGCCCTGATGAACCCGCTGACCTATGTGCTCATCAACATTGCCATTGTGGCACTGCTCTATGTGGGCAGCATTGAGATCAATGTGGGTGGCATGGCTTCCGGCGACGTGATCGCGCTGGTGAACTACATGAACCAGATCCTTGTGGAGCTGGTCAAGCTGGCAAACCTGATCGTGCAGGTGAGCAAGGCGCTGGCCTGCGCAGGCCGCGTGCAGGCTGTGCTGGACACCACGCCCGGCATGGCCTTCCCGGAAAAGCTTCTGGGCGAGGTGCCCGCCGAAAAATCCGGCGATGCCGTGCGCTTTGAGCATGTAAGCCTGACCTATGCGGGTGCCGGTGCACCCAGCCTTTCCGACATCAGCTTCACTGCAAAGCGCGGCCAGACCATTGGTGTCATCGGCGGTACCGGCAGCGGCAAATCCAGCCTTGTCAACCTGATTCCCCGCTTCTACGATGCCACCGAAGGCACGGTGGAGATCATGGGCCGCGATGCCCGGAACTATCCCCGCGAAGAACTGCGCGGCAAGGCAGCCATGGTCATGCAGAAGGCCCAGCTCTTTGGCGGCACCATCCGCTCCAACCTGCTGTGGGGCAACAAGAATGCCACCGATGCGGACCTGTGGGCCGCACTGGAAACAGCACAGGCTGCGGAGTTCGTCAAAGCCAAGCCCCTTGGGCTGGACGAGCCTGTGGAGCAGGGCGGCCGGAACCTGTCCGGCGGCCAGAAGCAGCGCCTGACCATTGCCCGCGCACTGGTGGGCAAACCTGAGATCCTCATTCTGGACGACTCCTCGAGCGCGCTCGACTACCGCACCGACGCACAGCTCCGAAAGACGCTTTTGGAGCGGCTTCCCGACACGACCATCGTCATGATCGCGCAGCGCATCAGTTCGGTGCGCTTTGCCGACCGCATTCTCGTCCTCGACGAAGGCAGAGCGGTCGGATTCGGCAGCGACAGCGAGCTGATGGAGACCTGCGAAGTTTACCGCAGGATCTACGCGTCACAGCACGATGCGGACAAAGGAGGCAGCCAAAATGCGTAACGTGATACAAAATCCGGATAACGCACCTGCAAAAACGGGACGCAAGGCCGTATTCTTCCGCCTGATGAAGTATTTTCTGCGCTACAAGGCGGGCGTTGCGGCGGCATTTTTGCTCATGCTGGGCAGCAACCTGTTCGCGCTGCTCGGGCCGTGGCTCTCGGGCGAGGCGGTAGACGCGATCGCAGCGGAGGGCGGCGTTGACTTTGCCGCCGTAGGAACGTACTGTCTGTACATGGCGGTCTTTTACGTCGTCTCGTCCGTGCTCTCCTACCTGCTGACGGTGCTCATGATCCGCCTGAGCCAGCGCATCGTCAGGAGCATGCGGCAGGACGTATTCGATAAGATCCTCGTTCTTCCCGTGTCGCTTCTGGACAGGATGCAGACGGGCGATCTGATCAACCGCATCTCCTACGACATCGACACGGTAAACGCGTCGCTCTCCAACGACATCCTGCAGGCAGCGACGAGCGTCGTGACCGTCGCGGGCGCGCTCGTCGGCATGATCGCCGTATCGCCGCGGGGTGTGGATGATGCGTTCCGCCTGGCTGTCCATGTGGAAGAAACGGCAAAGGCATATTACCGCATGGCGGCGCTTGTTGGGCTTGAGAACGTGAACGCAATGATTAAATGAAAAGGCGGCCTTGCGGCCGCCTTTTTCAACT
>OOCI01002779.1_pt1 | contig 10245 bp, 10 predicted proteins | sample 1671761 | NCBI WGS metagenome assembly OOCI01 (sample SAMN06348190, study PRJEB24527) | human gut metagenome | biome: human gut; feature: ankylosing spondylitis patient; material: feces | host: Homo sapiens | place: China | collected 2015-10
CTATGGCAATTAATGCAGGTAAAATCTACTTCGCATGGAAAGGCAGAAAGAGTGATCGCATTGAGTGGCATAAGACACTTGTAGTGAGTGGAATAGGCATAGCTATTTGCATCGCACTATTCTTTATCTAAGCTCTTTTAAAACCTGGTTTGAGAATTCAAACTGGGTTTTTTCATCTTTCTTTGAATATTTTTTTGGTATATATCTTTGGCTTTTATATGATAGATGTTGATGACATTTTATTTTTAGACTTCGGCTGAAAATAACACTGGAAGACCTTAGGCTTACAGTGAGCATAATAAAAACTTAGTATTATTTTAGTATACTAAGTAACATTTCTGTAATTTCTTTAATTATTATTTCTTTATTTTGACTCCTGCTGACTGAGGACGCAGTTATCTCTTCATTATGGTATCTATCGTTATCTTTATCATATATGCTAATGAATATTTTGTTATCCTCTCCATATGGGTTATAAGGATCGGCTTTATTTATCTTACCAGTAATTCCTACTCCATAATTTGAAGAGGTATATGTGCTGATACTTCTGCTCATCTCGATAGCGGTTTCCATGGAATAAACACTATATTTTTCTATTATGTTTCTGTTTACTCCCATCTTTATTTTGTATTCGTTTGAATATGTTACTGCTCCAAACATGAAGACTCTACTTGAGCCTTCTATATTGGTGATGGCATTTGCTACTCCTCCTCCTGTACAGGATTCCATTGTACTGATTGTTTTGTTATTTTTATTTAATAGTTCTACTACTTCTTTCATAATTACCTCTCATCAAAGTATGCATTATATTTTATTTCTTCTTCTAATGTTGTTTTTCTTCCATGTCCTGGATATATTTTCATATCTTTGGGATATTTTTTTATTTTACTAATACTAGACATCATCTTATTATAGTCTCCTCCTTCTAGGTCACATCTACCTATACTTCTATAAAAGATAAAATCTCCTCCAAATAGTGTGTTTTCTTCTTTGAAGTAATAACTTACTGAGTCTTTGGAGTGGCCTGGATTATATATTACTTCAAAGGTAAAGCCTTCTATTTTGTATTCTTTTTCTTCTAGGTTATTGAAAGCATGTATTATATTTTTATCAAAGTATGATAATGCTCCTATATGGTCGAAGTGACTATGGGTTACTAGGACTCCTACTACTTTATTGTTATTAATTACTTCTTTTATCTTGTCTATTTCATCTCCTGGGTCTATTACTAGTACTTTTCCGTCTTTTTCTAATATATAGCAGTTTTCTTCTAGATAGCCTACTACTACTCTATGTATTTTCATGGCGACTCCTAACTTATTTTGGCTCTTTTACTAAGTGCGTCTCTAGCGGCTTCTTGTTCTGAAGCTTTTTTGCTGCCAGCAGTTCCTTTTCCCATTACTATTCCGTCTATTTTGACGATTGAAGTGAATATTTTGTTGTGGGCTGGTCCTTTTTCATCTATTACTTCATAGATAATGGATTTTTTGACGGTTTGGACTAGTTCTTGGAGTGTACTTTTGTAATCGTGAAGGAAGTCTACACCTCTATCGATATAATCTGTTATTATGTTAAGGACGAAGTTTCTTGTAAAGTTATAGCCTTGGTCTAGGTAGAGAGCTGCTACAAAGGCTTCAAAGACATCTGCTAGGATTGTTTGATTTATTTCTTCGCCACTTCCTACCCTGATGTCTGCTTCTAGTCCTATTTCTTTGGCATAGGTTGCACAGGCTTCTTCACATACATAGGTTGCTCTCATTCTTGTCATGACTCCTTCTTTTAGATGTCTTTCTTTATATAAAAACTCACTAATTATTATTTCTAGTACGGCATCTCCTAGAAACTCTAGTCTTTCGTAGTCTGGGTAACTAGGGTTTTCATTGGTGAATGAGGAATGGGTAACTGCTGCACTATATAGATTCATATTTGTTGGGTTGATATCTAATTTACTAAATACTTTCATTTTTTTCACCTTCCTTATAGGCTTCGACATAGTTTATTTTTATTCCCATATTGGTAAACTTATCTTCATATTCGGTAGTTATTATGTTTTCTTTATCTTTATGGAGGTCATAACTGATATCTTTGATGTTATAACCATATTCTTTTAGGGATTCTACTGAATAGTCGAATAGTCCTCTGTTGTCTGTTTTCATTATGATTCTTTTGTCTTTTTTGAATATGTTATCATATCTTGATAAAAAGATTGGACTGGTTAATCTTCTTTTAGCATGTCTATCTTTAGGCCATGGATCAGAAAAATTAAGATATATTGTATCAATCTTCTTATCCAACAAATCTTCAATACTTGCAATATCCCCAATTAAAACTTTTAGATTACTAGGTTTGTATTCATTTATTTTTTTTATAGCAACACTTGCAACACTACTATATTTCTCTACTCCAATATAATTAACATTTGGGTTATTTAAAGCCATATTCAAAATAAATTGTCCTTTTCCCATTCCTATTTCTAAACATACCGGATTATTATTATCAAAACTTCCTTCATAATAATAATCACAACCATTTAATACTTCATCTTTATCTTTAGGATTTCTCATTCTCATATTATCAACTTCTTTCTAATTTACATATACTATTTGTAAGGAGGCTACTCATGAGAAAAAATAGAAACTCATTTTTTACTGAATCAAATATGAATTATTCAAATTTTCAAGCACAAGGTGCCATACCTCAAGCAATGCCTTACGCTAATGCTAATTATAATCCTTATCAAGCACAACCTAATATTGGTATGCCCTATGTAAACAATTCTGATTCAATAGAAAACAGACTTGCCAAAATTGAGCGTCAAATCAATCGTTTAAATGCTAGAATAAACAAACTTGAAAGCCTAAACACAACATTTTTAGATGATAACATTGACACATCAGGCAACATGTATATGCTTTAATTATATATAATCATTGCACTAAAACAATATAACTGTTCTTCTCCACATACCGCAATTGCCACTTGATACTTGATATCTATTATATCAAAATCCCCGGAATTTAGAAAGCCATTTACAGCACTTTCTAAATCTTTTTCATGTCCTTCATCAAATACTTTAACTTTCATATATCCCACCAATTATATTTTACAACAATAAACTTAAATATTTTGTCTATTATTGTATTTATTTTTAATAATTATGACATACTACCAATGAAAAAGAATTGTTATTTAACAACAATATTAACAATTCTTCCTTTTATAACAATTACTTTAACAATTTCTAATCCTTCAATATGTCTTTTTACATTATCATTATTTAATGCCTTATCTTTTATAACATCTTCAGAATCATCTACATTAACTACAATTGAACCACGTAACTTACCATTAACTTGAACACCTATTTCTTTTTCATTTAAAATAGTTTTAGCTTCATCATATTCTGGCCAAGTACATTCGCAAATTGGACTTTGTCCTAGAGATTCATTTAATTCTTCCGTAATATGTGGCGCCATTGGATTAAGTAATGTTAATAATAATGTATAATCTTTTTTAGTAATATGTTCACATTCTTCATATTTATTAAGTAATATCATTAATGTTGAAACTGCAGTATTATAAGCAATATGACTTAAATCATAAGTAACTTTTTTAATACTTTGATGAATAATTGTTTCTAAGTTTTTAGAATATTCATCGCCTTCTACTACTCTATCATTCAAACGAACAATTCTATCAAGGAATCTTTTACAGCCCTTTAAAGAATCAGTTGACCATGGAGCGTCTTGTTCATAATCTCCCATAAACATTTCATAAACTCTTAAAGTGTCTGCACCATATTCATTAACTATATCATCTGGATTAATAACATTTCCTTTACTCTTACTCATTTTTTCATTATTTGAACCTAATACCATACCATGGCTTACTCTAGTCCAAATCATTTCTTTATGAGGAACAAGACCTATATTATATAAAAATTGTACCCAAAATCTTGCATAAAGTAAGTGCCTTGCTGTATGTTCCATACCACCATTATACCAATCAACTCTATTCCAATATTTCATTGCATCCATACTTGCAAACTCATGATCATTGTGAGCATCCATAAATCTTAAGAAATACCAACTAGATCCAGCCCAGTTAGGCATTGTATCAGTTTCACGACGAGCATGACCTCCACATTTTGGACAAGTAGTGTTGACCCAATCGGTTATTTTAGCAAGAGGGCTTTCACCATCATCAGTTGGTTCATATTCTGCAACATCTGGTAAAACTAAAGGTAAATCCTCTTCATTTAAAGGTACCCAACCACAAGTATCGCAATGCACCATAGGTATAGGTTCACCCCAGAATCTTTGTCTTGAGAAAATCCAATCTCTCATTTTGTAGTTAACTTGAGCTTCACCACATTTATTTTCTTCAAGCCATTTTATCATTTTACTTATTGCTTCTTCTTTACCAAGACCATTTAAGAATTCAGAATTAATATGAACTCCATCACCAACCATCGCTGTATCATTTAAACAATATTCAAATGTTGTTGAATGTAACTTATCATTTACTTCTTTTAAAATAGTATTTTTATCTACCCATTCAACATCAAATACTTCATCTTCATCAAGGTTTTGTGTTTGTTGATGATTAGAATTAAGTTTAAAGAACAATCCAGTACTTTCAATTTCAAAATATTTATCTTTATTATAAGCATAATAATGATGATTAATTTTAAATGTTTCTCTAACAAAAGTTAAATCATCATACCCTGTTTCTTCTTTTATTTCTCTAACAGCACAATCATAAGCACTTTCATCATTTTTTCTAGTACCACCAATAAATAATCTTCCGCCTTTGTCTTTCCAATTAATTGTTAAATATTTATCATTAGTTTCATCATAAACAACCGCTACAATACTATCTTTATGAGTTTCATTTTCATGTTTAGTACCTGTAACAGGCTCTAAAACTTGTATAATATCTAAACCAAATTTTTTAGCAAATTCATAATCACGTTCATCATGCGCAGGTACAGCCATAATAGCACCAGTACCATAAGTTGCTAAAACATAATCACTTATCCAAATAGGAATTTCTTTACCATTAACAGGATTTATTGCATAAGCACCAGTAAATACACCAGTTTTATCCTTATTAAGTTCAGTTCTTTCCATATCATTTTTTAATTTACAAGCATTTATATATTTGTTTACATCATCTTTTTGTTCATCCGTAGTAATTGCACCCACTAATTCATGTTCCGGAGCCATAACACAATAAGTTGCTCCGAATAATGTATCACATCTTGTTGTAAACACTGTAAATGATTTATCAGTATCTTTGATTTTAAAGTTTACATTTGCTCCGATAGATTTACCAATCCAATTTATTTGTCCTAACTTAACTTTTTCTGCAAAATTAGTATCTTTAAGTCCTTCAAGTAAATCTTCAGAATAATCACTCATTCTAAGCATCCATTGACTCTTTTCTTTTTGAACTACTTGAGTACCACATCGCTCACATACACCACCTGCAGCATCCTCATTCGATAAAACACTTTTACAAGTTGGACACCAATTTACTGGAACAGTATCCTTATAAGCCATTCCATGTTTATAAAATTGTAAAAATTGCCATTGAGTCCATTTATAATATTCAGGATCTGTTGTACTAAATTCTCTATCCCAATCAAATGAAAAGCCTAAATCTTTCATTTGTCTTTTAAAATTTGCAATATTAATTTTTGTTGCTTCTTTTGGATGTATATGATTTTTTATTGCATATTGTTCAGCTGGTGCCCCAAAAGCATCCCACCCCATTGGATATAAAACATTATACCCTTGCATTCTCATCATTCTAGCTATTGCATCTTGAGCTGTATAACTTCTAACATGCCCAACATGTAACCCAGTTCCAGAAGGATAAGGAAACTCAACTAATATATAATAAGGTTTCTTATCACTACCTGTTATTGCTTTAAAACACCCTTTTTCTTCCCAATATTTTTGCCATTTTTTTTCTATTTCTTTATGATTCATTTTTACTCCATCCTTTCTTAACTAAAATTCTTCCAAATATCTCATACAATGCATAAATAAGTCCAAACAATAACACAAATCCCAGTAACATACTAAATCCTACATTCCAAGGGATTATAGTAACCACCATAAATACAAATGAAATTATAAATGCATCAATTAAAGACACCATAAAGAATACATAATTTAAATTCATTTTATTAATATCCAATTTAAATCTAGGAATTAAATAAGATAATCCCACAAAATCTTCTAATTTTTTATTTTTCTTTTTCGGTTTTTGTTTCTTTATATTTTCATAACCTCTTTTAAAAATCCACAAGAAATTAACGAGGAATACTGCTACAAAAACAAACAATCCCCAAATTAAAGTTTCACTTAACTGCTCCATAAATCCCTCCAAAATAAAAAGGTCATACCCAAAGGACGAGTTTCCCCGTGGTACCACCTTAATTGTTTCTTATTAATTGATACGGAAATTACCCCATTTACATCCAAAAGCAAGTTCAATTTTTTACTTTATTAGTTTCCATCAACCACTAACTCTCTTTAAAAGCAAGAAAATTTACTACTCTTTTTTCATCTGCATATATACATTATATTAAATTTCTGCTACATATTCAAGTAATTTTATAAACATTCTTATAAATCTTTTATCTAATTCTCTTATTTTTTTGATTTGAATTCTTTTTTTCTTAATTTCTAAATCACTAAATATTATACTTGCTATTTTTTCCTTAGTTACAGTTTCAATTGGTAAATCAGTAATAATAGAATTAATATCTTCATTTATTATTCTAACAGCATTTATTTCAATATCCTTACCCCTACAGTTAATTATTAATTCCTTCGTAGTATCTACATCCATAACCTCAACAATAAAATTATTATCTTCTTCATAAGTTTTTATATTATCACTTAATTTATCTTTATTAACATAAACTTCTATTAATTCTGGCACTTTAGTATTTCTAAAATTAATTTTATAATCCCTTTTACTTGGAATTACAGTTGTTTTTCCATCAATAGGTTTTATAGACACTGAATAATTATTTGGCATATAATTAAAATTAATCGAAGTCACCATATAAAAACCTTCTTCATACATTTTAGTAATTCCATCATCTTCATATAGATTATATGAATTGCTTTCTCCAGGAAATATATTGATTTCCATTTTTTTCGGTGAGCTTAAATCATTAATATCTTCATCCAAAACTGTCATAGGCACAATACTTCCTGCTTTTGCAAATACAGGATACTCATCATATTTATAAAATGCTACATATCTTTTATCTCCGATAAATTTTTTGCCAGATTTAAAATCATACCAGGTTCCTTTAGGTAAGTAAATTCTTTCAATAGATCTATTCATTGTAGTATCACTTTTTTTAGTAATCGGAGCTATAAACAACTCTTTACCAAAATAATATTCATTTCTATAATCTGGTTCATCGTATATTTCAGGGTTACCATAATAAATAGGTTGAATTAAAGGTTTACCTAACTTACTATAATTACAAGCTTCCGTATATAAATACGGAATTAACTTTTGGCGAAGTAATGCATATTCCCGAGCTATAGTATAAGTTTCAATATCCCACGCCCAAGGTTCTCTTTTATAATAAACTCCTCTTTCAGCACTAAATCTAAATATTGGATTAAAGCATGAAAATTGTACATATCTTAGATATAACTCAGGGTCTTCAATTCCACCTTTATATCCACCAACATCATGACTCCACCAAGTGATTCCTTTATTAGCTGCCATACTATTATAAAAAGGTAAAAACTTTAAAGTATCCCAAGAAACATATGTTTCTCCAGAATATAATATTCCCACCCTATGCGGTGCAACCAAAGGACTTCTAGTTAAAACCAACGGTCTACTGTTTTTAACCTTATTTATATCTTTATTAAAATAGTAATTTAATGCATTTAATCCCAACATATCTTTTTTATAATCTAACCAAAAAACATCTATATTCAAATCTAATAAAACATCAATCACATTTTTAACAAAATTTTCCATAAAAGTTTTATCCAAGGCATTAAAAGGTATAACACTTCCATCAGTAACATTAAAAGCATTAGCAAAACTCAAATATTTATCTTCTTCCTTCCTCACCCCTTCAACTGGATCAATATTAAGACCCACTCTAACACCTATATTATGCATTGCATTTATAAATTCACTAGGATTAGGAAATAATTCTTTATTAAAACTAAAACCCGTTCGATATAAATTATAATTATTCTTATCTTTAATATGCCAAAATTCACTTAATAATAATACTGATAGAGGTATTCCGTTTCTTTTAAACAATTTAGCCAAAGTTTTTGTATCTTCAAAACTATATATTCTTTCTCTATTCCACCATAAACCTAAAGCATATTTTGGTATTAATGGTGGATAACCTGTTAAAGTGAAATAATCTGTTAGACAGCCTTCAAAATCATTATTATACATAATTAGATATAAATCTTTTTTATTAGGATTAGGTTGTACTAAAAAACCATCAATATCTATTTCCATGTTATTTGAATCATCAAGTAGTACAAAACCATCCGTAGAATAAAGACCTTTATCTAAATTAATTTTACCTTTATAGTTATCTAAACTTACCGCTCCACCCTTGAAATTTCTAGCTTCAGCCTGTCCATAAAACCAAATTTTATCAGTATTATTAAGTGTTACTCGCAAGTTATTATCCGGAGCAAACTTAGGTCCCAAGAAAGGTTTATTTTTTAAATATTGAAATGAAAAATAATTTGTTGTTATAGAAATATATTTTTCATCTTGTTGCACCTTAAATGTTGGAACTCTAAAGTTTCTGTTAGAAACTAATGTGGTTAAATTATCAGAAAAATGTCCATTTACGCTATATTCCATTCTAATTAAACGCTCACTTAAAACACTAATTCTATAATTAGTTCCACGAAACACTGCTTGTTCATTTGTTTTTGATTTTGTTAAATCTGGAATAAAACATGTATCTAATTTAGCCATAACAACCCTTCTTTATTTATTATTTGTATTTATCAATTGCTTCATTTAAAAAATCATCGTTCTTAAAATAATTAATTTTCATAGAACTTTTAACCTTTTCAAGTGTTCTACTTGCTCTTTTTCTTGCTTCTTCTGTACCTTTTTCAAGTATATTTACAACTTCATCTAAATGATTTTCATAATATTTTCTTTTTTCTCTAATTGGTTCTAATACTTCTTGTAATATATCATTTAGAAATTTTTTAATTACAACATCTCCAAGACCACCAGCTTGATATTTCTTTTTTAATTCATCCAAATTTTTATATTCGGGTAGATATTTACTAAAATGTTCATCTTTTGCAAACACATCTAAATAAGTAAATACAACATTTCCCTCTATACTACCTGGATCATCAACTCTTATATGATTTGGATCAGTATACATACTCATTACTTTTCTTTTTACTTCTTCAGATGTATCCGCCAAATAAATTGTATTACCTAATGACTTACTCATTTTAGCTTTTCCATCAATACCCGGAAGTCTTCTTTCGTTTTCAGTTTTGGGTAAATACACTTCAGGCATTACCAAAGTCTCTCCATAAATATTATTAAACGATCTTACTATTTCTCTTGCTTGTTCAATCATTGGTAATTGATCATCTCCAACGGGAACACATGTTGCTTCAAATGCTGTTATATCAGCAGCTTGACTAATCGGATAATTTAAAAATCCAACCGGAATGCTTGTTTCAAAACCACGCAACTTAATTTCATTTTTAACCGTAGGGTTTCTTTGTAATCTGCTTAAAGTTACTAAATTCATATAATAAAATGTTAATTCTGTTAACTCACTAATTTCTGATTGTATAAAAATATTTGTTTTACTTGGATCAATTCCCACAGACAAATAATCCAGTGCTACTTCAATAACATTATTTCTAACTTTACTTGGATTATCAAAATTATCAGTTAAAGCTTGAGCATCAGCAATCATAATATAGACTTCATCAAATTCTCCACTATTTTGTAAAGCTACTCTATTTCTAAGGGAACCAACAAAATGGCCTATATGAAGTCTTCCAGTTGGTCTATCACCTGTTAATATAATTTTTTTCATATTATCACATCCAATATAATTATATCAACAAGCCATAGATTTATCAAGAAAATTAAATAAACATTCAACAAATTTCATTTTGCTAAAAACAGTTACTTTCTTTATAATTTATATAACTATTTTATCTTTATTATTTA
>OOCI01002780.1_pt1 | contig 10238 bp, 8 predicted proteins | sample 1671761 | NCBI WGS metagenome assembly OOCI01 (sample SAMN06348190, study PRJEB24527) | human gut metagenome | biome: human gut; feature: ankylosing spondylitis patient; material: feces | host: Homo sapiens | place: China | collected 2015-10
GGTAAATTTATACCGAATTAATGCTTCTACTTTACGGGAGGAATAATTTAGATGGCTGAAAGGATAAAAAGGGGCGACCGCAAGGACGGCGTATGGCTTAAAGACCTTGACCCCCTGCACGGCTTCATGCCGTACCTCTACCCCAACAGGGCGGATAACGAGGCCTTTATTCAGGAGCAGATAGATATAACCGCCCTGAACGAATACCTTAAGAAAAAGACAGAGGGCGACCCGGAGTTCAAGTATACCTACCTCCACGCCATAGTTGCAGCGCTGGTACGCACCATAACCCTCAGGCCGAAGATGAACCGCTTCATCTCAGGCAACAGGATATACCAGCGGAGATGGATCACCGCAGCCTTCATGGTAAAGCGCCAGTTCGCGGACGAGTCCTCGGAATCCATATTCTACAAGGCCTTCGGGGACGATGACAACATCGACACCATTCACCGGAGCATAAAGGAGAGGGTGACCTCCTTCCGCAAGGGCTCGGCAGAGGACAACTCCACCGACAAGATGGGGCTTTTGCTCCGCCTGCCCCCCTTTATGATGCGTCTCGTGATGAAAATACTCTTTTCCCTGGACCGCAAAGGGAAGGTGCCTGATTTCCCCATAAAGGAAGATCCGAATCAGGCGTCGGTATTCGTAACCAATCTTGGCAGCATAGGGCTGCACGCGGGCTACCATCACCTGACCAACTGGGGTACCAACTCCATATTCGTGGTAATAGGCGAAAAGCACATGGCTCCCTTCTATCAGGAGGACGGCTCCGTAGAGATGCGGGAAGTAATTGACCTTGGCATAACGCTGGACGAGCGTATCGCCGACGGCTACTATTACTCAAAGACAATAAAGCTCCTGAAGCACCTGCTTACTCACCCGGAGCTTTTGGATCAGAAATCTAATGAGGAAGTTGAATTTTAATATGGGCAACACAGCATACGCACACAGCTACATCGATGAAAGCCGCATCACCGCCAAGACTCCCTGGCTTAAAAGCTATGATCCCGAGTGCCCCGCACATCTGGATTACTTCATGGGTACGCTGGAGGAAGCCTTCGAACGTATGGCGGAAAAGTACCCGGACTATATCGCCTACGACTTCATGGGCAAGTCTACCACCTATAAGAAGGCCATAGCGGACATACACGCCTGCGCAAGGGCACTGAAGGCAATGGGGATAAAGGAAGGGGACAAGATCACCATTTGCATGCCCAACGCCCCCCAGACAGTTACCATATTCTATGCGGTAAACATGGTGGGCGCAATAGCCAACATGGTACACCCCCTTTCCGCCGTAAAGGAGATAGCCTTTTGCCTGAGGGACTCCGAAAGCGTAGCGGCCATAACGCTGGATCAGTTCTATGATAAGTTTGCTGAGGTGCGCCGCGAGGTTGAGCTTCCCCATCTAATCATAACCTCCGTAGCGGACGCCCTTTCCCCCATAATGAAGCTGGGCTACAAGCTCACAGAGGGCAGGAAAATAAAGAAGCCCGAGGGTGATGACTTCATATGGTGGAAGGACTTCCTCAGGCAGGGCGAAAACGTCACCGATTACTGCTGCCACAGGGACGCCGGTGCTCCCGCCGCAATACTCTACAGCGGCGGCACCACCGGCACCATGAAGGGCATAAGCCTGTCAAACCTCAACTTTAACGCTCTGGCCGCCCAGATAATCGCCACCAACAGCTTTTTCCGCCCCGGCGACAAGATGCTGGCCATAATGCCCATGTTCCACGGCTTCGGCCTCGGCGTAAGCATTCACTCCATGCTGGCAAACGGCGGCCACTGCATACTGATACCACGCTTCACCCCCAAGAGCTACGCGCAGCTCTTAAAAAAGCACCGCCCCAACCTGATAGCGGGCGTACCCTCGCTGTTTGAGGCGCTTCTGCGCGTGCCCGAGGCGGACGCTCTGGAGCTTTCCTGCCTGAAGGGCGTATTCTCAGGTGGCGACTCCCTCTCAGTGGAGCTGAAGAAGCGCTTTGATGCGTTCCTTGGATCCCACGGCGCAACTATCAAAGTCCGCGAAGGCTACGGAACCACCGAGTGCGTCACCGCCAGCTGCCTTACCCCCATGCACAAGGCGAAGGAGGGCAGCATTGGCCTGCCCTTCCCGGATACCTACTATAAGATAGTAAAGCCCGGCACCACCCAGGAGATACCATACGGCGAGGAGGGCGAGATATGTCTTGCCGGCCCCACGGTGATGCTGTGCTACGTGAACCACCCCAAGGAGACCGCGGACACCATGAAGGACCACGGCGACGGCCTTATATGGGTACATACCGGCGATCTGGGCAAAATGGACGAGGAAGGCTTCATATACTTCCGTCAACGCATCAAGCGCATGATAGTCACCAACGGCTATAACGTATACCCATCCCAGATAGAAAACGTGCTGGAAGCCCATGAGGCGGTACACCTTGCCTGCGTCATAGGCGTAAAGGATCCCATAAGGGTCCAGCGGGTAAAGGCCTTCATAATGCTCAAGCCGGGCTATGAGGGCAGCGAGGAGCTGAAGAAGGACATATTGGAGCATTGCTCTAAGTACGTTGCAAGGTACGCCATGCCCCGGGAGCTGGAGTTCCGCCCGGAGCTCCCCAAGACGCTTGTGGGCAAGGTAGCCTACAGAGTGCTGGAGGAGGAAGAGGCGGCGAAGGAAATGGCGTAAATCAAGGCATATAATTGGAGGCTGTCTTCTTTCCCTTTTCTTTTCGGGCGAAAAGAAAAGCGGAAAGAAGCAAAGGGAAAAGAAAAGCCTGACAAAAGGGATAAATAAAAGGAACGGCGGCGCCGTTCCTTTTTGTTATGGTGCTTCAGTTTTCAAGGGCTTCTGTCCAGTATTCCGCGCCGTATATATCCGTGAGCCGGAAGGTGGAAAGGGCTTTCTCCTGCGCTATGCTCACGTTGGTTATGGTGAGCTCCCCTTCAACGGTCATCCGGTTGCCCAGCATGTAGCTGTCCAGATACTCCCCGTCGTAGCTATAGTAGTCGCAGAGGAAGTCCAGCGTGTCGCCGGGCTTTATGTCTATAAGGCCCTTCATCACGGTATCCGTCTCCTCACCGTATACTATGCGGGCTCCGGCCACCGTGCCGTAGGGATCCTCATCGGTAAAGACCAGTATAAGGTCTACCCGCTCCCCGTTGAGCAGGGCCGGCACCATGCCGGTTATGACGTAGGAGTCGCCGTCCACGTCGTTGGACATCAGCTCATAATGCACTACCTGGCCGTTGAGGGCGATCCAGGTCTTGTCGTAGTCCAGTATCAGGTCAAGGTCGTCGTCGAACTCGTAGGTATTGTCTATGCCAAGGTCTATGTAGCCCTCTCCGTCGTCTATGAACACGTTGAGCGCCGTATCCTGCACCAGATCCCACTCGGCATCGGTGAGCTTCAGCACCTTTTTGCCGTCCTTGTGGGTCGCTATGAGGCGCGAGGCGTCAAGCCGGTTGTTCGCGTAGAAGTCCTCCGCCGCGGTCATGGCGTCCCTGTCGAGCCACCTTGCCTTTTTGTTCTTTACCGAGCGCATGCCCGCGAACATATCGAACAGGTCGGAATAGCTGGAGCCGCCGGAAGAGTAGCTGCTGCCGGAGGAGAAGCTGCCGCTGCCGGAAAGGGCGGCGGAGAGCAGCTCGGAAAGCATATCGGCGCTGTTGCCGCTGCCGCTCATATCCCCGAACAGGGAGGTGAGGGGGGAGCCGGAGGAGCTGGAGGTGAGCTGGCCGCCCGCCGCCACCGAGGCAAAGCTCCTTATGCAGTTGGTATATGCGTCGTCCATGCCTATCTCGTCGTATATATCCACCATGCTGTTCATGGAGGAAAGCTTCCGGTAGGGGAAGTAGATGGAAATGCCGTTGGCATTGGCAAGGGACTTGGATACCCTGTTGTACTTTATGCAGCCGCGCAGCGCCTCGGAAAGCGCCTTCGCCTCAGGCGTTCCCATATTGTCCGCGAAGTTTATCAGGTCTATCTGGTTTATGCCGGAGGAGAATTCCTTTGCCCTGCTGCGCGCATTGGATACCACGGAATAGCTGTCGGAGTCTATCAGCTCGACCGTGGAGGAGGCGAACTTATTGAAGGCCTCGGGCACGGTTCCCGAAAGCTCCGCAAGGTCTATCAATGACAGCGTGGTCTGGTTGGAGGAGGACTGCTGGCGGCATGCCGCCGTGTAGTCGTCTATTATTGTTTTGCCTATGGATACGGTATCCATGGAGGTGTTTTTGCTGAGCTCTGTCAGCCAGTTGGTATAGTACCAGCCGCAGCCCGGCTCGGTCTCCTCGCTGGCGATGAAGTAATCCGAATACTGCTCGGCCACCATGGCAGTCTCGAGGGTGGCCATGAGGCAGGCGTCAAAGCCTATGAAGTCGAAGGTGCAGCCCGCGTCCTTCAATGCCTTGTTGAACACGTCCAGCGTCATGGAGCCGTTGGGGAATTTCTGGTCGTAGCCGTAGCCGGTGTTGGACCCTCCACCGTGATCCCACATTATCAGCGCATAGCGGTCGGCGGGGAAATTTGTCTCGCAGTATTGTATGAACTCGGTAAGCGTTTCGGCCTTTGTCATGGCCTTTTTGCCGAAGTCGGCCTCAAGGCGCAGTATGCCCTCGTTCTTTACCTGGTATATCTGGTTGACCTTGCTGCTTATTACGGTGTTCTGCCACTTATCCGCGCCGCCGGTCTCCACGATTATGTTGACCTTATCCGAAAGGTCGGCATGGAGCATCTCGTTTATGTCCGATGTGGCCATGCCGTAGTTGCTCTCAAGGTCGGTTCCGCACATGTATACCATTATGGTATACACGTCCTGCCCGCCGCCCCTTATTTGGGTGCGCTTTTCCCTTGCGAGATTTGATACCGTGGTATCCGCCGCCACCGCCTGGGTCTGGGCGAGCTGGGGCTTGGGCGTGGGGGTGGGCTCCGCCTCGATAAGCTGTATGTCGCTGCTGCCGTCATAGCCGCCGGTACCGTCCATATCTCCCGCGACGCACTGCACCACCATATAGCCCAGGGCAAGTATCACAAGAAGCAGTATTATTCGGGAAAGGCAGCCGCCCTTGCGCTTGCCGTTTCCGCCGCTGCCTCCCCGGCCTAAGAGATATGCTATGAGCAGGGCGATAAGGCCCATGCTGCCGCCGCCCCTGCCGTCCCTGTCCCCAGAGCTGCCGGAGCTGCCCCCGAAGCCGCCGCCCGAGCCTACAGGCCCTGTGCCGAGGCCGCTGCCCCGCCTGAATACGCTGCCGCTGCCGGATATGCGCTTCTGCCGTCCTCCGCTTCCGGGTTTTCTTTGCATTTGTTTATTCCTCCAAATTATATGTGTATATTTGCTATGCCTGTTTTCCCGCGTCCTTCCTGAAGAAGGCGTAAAGCTTCGGGAAGGCGGGGGAGAAGTCTATGTATCTGTGCATTACCTTTGTATAAAGGCCTATGAGAGTACCGGAAAACAGCGCACACACCACCGTCCCCACACCTATTGCCCTGAGCTTCCCGAAGAATATCAGGGAAAGTATTACGGAGGACAGGCAGCAGCACATGTCGAAGCAGGTCTTTACCCTGTGGAGCTTCCAGCCGAACCGCTCCACGATGCCCGTCACGAACAGCTCATACACCTGCAATGGCAGGTAGGTCTGGAAAAAGAACGCCACGCCCAGCGAGTTTATCAGCATCCCCATTGCGAAGAAGAGTATGCGCTGTACAAGGGTTGCCGCCTGAAGGTCCCGCATCACCCACATTATGCCGTCCAGCACCACGCCGAAGATAAAGGCGGAGAAGAAGGACAGTATGTTCTTCCAGTCGAACCTGCGTACTATTATATAGTACCCTATGAGCAGCACCCCTTGAAGCAGGTAGTCCGCCATGCCGAATGTGAAAAAAGGCACGGCAAGGGATATTATGTAGGACTGTGACGTCACCATCGACATTCCGAGGCCGCCCTTTTCCATAAGCGAAACTCCTAAGGCTATGAAGAAGGTGCCCAGCGCGAATGCAAGCTCGCCCCACCTATGGAACAGCTTTTTATCCTGCGGTTCACGCTCCACGCTATATTTCCCTCGTATATTCCCTGAGCCACGAAAGCTCTTCCTCCCTCATATTGGGGGCAAGCTTGGCGTATACCTCCTTATGGTAGGCGTTGAGCTGCAGTCTCGCAGTCTCGGTCAGGGTATCCTCATCTATGGCGTCAAGGTCTATGGGCACGAAGGTTATGGGCCGGAACTCCAGATACCTTGAGCCGGGCTCAACCTCCACGCACTCCACCAGGTTCTCGTGGCGAACGCCGTATTTGCCCTCGATATATATGCCCGGTTCGTCCGAGGTTATCATGCCCGGAACGAACTCCGCATCCTCGGACTTTACCCGGCGCTGCCCGCGTATGCCGTTGGGGCCCTCGTGTACCGAAAGCATATAGCCTACGCCGTGACCTGTGCCGTGGTTGTAGTCCATGCCCCTGCTCCAGAAGGGAGCCCGGGCTATGGCGTCCAGGTTAAAGCCCGCGCAGCCCTTTGGGAACCTGAAGGTGAGCAGCGCAAGCATACTTTCAAGCACTATGGTAAAGTCCCGCTTTTCCTCTTTTGTCAAGGGCCCCAGGGCTATGGTGCGGGTTATGTCGGTGGTGCCGCCCATGTACTGCCCGCCGGAATCCACCAGCAGCAGCCCCTCCGGCTTTACGGGTATATCCGTCTCAGGGGTAGCGGAATAGTGTACTATGGCTCCGTGGGGGCCGTAGCCCGCGATAGTCTCAAAGCTGGGGTACATATACCCTTCCTGCTCTTTGCGGAAGCCCTCAAGCACATCTGCGGCCTGCATTTCGGTATATCCCTCTTTTGCGTGGGTCTTTGCCCAGTGCATGAAGCGGGTAACGGCCACGCCGTCCTTTATGTGGGTCTTGCGGAAGTTCTCAAGCTCCACAGGATTCTTTACGGCCTTCAGCAGCTGCACCGGATCCATATCCACCACCCTGCATCGCGCTATGCCCTGATACAGCTTATAGTTCAGTATCGACAGCGCGCACATTACGGCGTCCTTTTCGCCGTAGCGGCCTATGAACTCATATATGGCGTCATATGGCAGTATCTCTGTATCCAGAGCCTTGAGGTGGGCCGCTATGGGGGCCGCCTTGGCAGCATCCATGAATACATATGCCTTCTGCTTTTCAACTATGGCGTAGGACAGGGCCACTGGAAGATACTTTACGTCGTTGCCACGTATATTGAACAGCCACGCTATATCCGCAAGGTCTGTGAATATGCATACGCCGGCGTCCTTCTTTTCCATCCCGGCGCGCACCGCGGCGAGCTTATCACCGGCGGATACCCCCGCAAGCTCCATGGGCAGCACATACGCCGGCTCCCTTGAAAGCTCCGGCCTTCCCTCCCAGCAGCCGTCTATCAGGCTGCGGCAGTCCTTTAATATGGCTCCGCCCTTTTCAAGCTCCATGCCCTCGCTGGCGGATATGGTGCGAAGGTCGGCGCCCAGCACGCCGCCCTTTATGTTTTCCGCTATGAACTCATCCACCGTGGGAACGCCCGGCTCCCGCATCTTGAACAGGTCTATGCCGCTGCCCTCAAGCTGCCTCTCCGCCTGAATGAAATACCGTCCGTCGAAAGCCCGGCGCCCCCCTGCCATATGAGCAGAGTTCCGGCGCTGCCCGTAAAGCCCGAAAAGTGCTTGCGTGCCTTGAAGTATTCCTCCGGGTACTCCGAACCGTGGGGGTCTGCCGAGGGTATCAGCAGCATGTCTATATCGGCAGTCTTCATAGCCTTCCTGAGTTTTTCCAGCATATATTTAAGCCTCCTGTCGCTTTTTTAATCATATATAGTTTACACTACGCCACGGTTTTTTTCCAGACGCTATGATGATATTGGGACAGATATGTGTTATTATAGGTGCTGAAATAGTATGGCATGAGATGCCCTTGGAGTAAATTGACATGAGAATTTCCGTAAACGCAGACAACCGGGAATACAGCGTACAGATAGGTCCCGGCATGATAAAGGAAGAGGGCCTGTTCACCGGCTTCCGCAGGGCGGCGGTGGTGACGGACGAGACTGTGGCAAAGCTGCACCTCGATACCATCATGGCCACGCTGGAGCGGGCAAAGGTCAGAGCCGGCAGCATCATACTGCCCCCCGGCGAGGAGATAAAGAGCCGCGACAGGCTTTTCGACATATATTCCGGCCTTATGGACAACCTGATAGGCCGCTCGGACGCGGTGATAGCCTTTGGCGGCGGCACCGTAGGGGACGCGGCGGGCTTTGCCGCAGCCACGTACAGGCGGGGCGTGCCCCTCGTACACTGTCCCACCACGCTGCTGGCCCAGGCGGATTCCTCCATCGGGGGAAAGGTGGCCATAGACCACCCCCGGGGCAAAAACCTCATAGGCACATTCTACCAGCCAGTACTGGTGGTGACAGATACAGCCCTCCTTTCCACACTGCCCAGGGAGCACCTCGCCTCCGGCATGGCTGAGGTCATAAAGTGCGGCGCCATATCCTCGGGCGACCTTAACTCAGGGGAGGACGACCTCACCCGAACCGTATACCGCACCGCCATGATAAAGGCGGGCTACGTTCAGGCTGACCCCAAGGATACCGGCATTCGCCGGGAGCTGAACTTCGGCCACACCATAGGTCACGCGCTGGAGCGGGCAAGCGGCTTTGAACTGCTGCACGGCTGCGGCGTATCCATAGGCATGGTAGCCATGGCAAAAATAGGCGAGAGCATGGGGCTGACCGAGCCGGGCACGGCGGAGCAGCTCATATCCGCCCTTTCCGCCGCCGGGCTGCCCACAGAGATGGAGAATATAGACAAAGATGCCTTCCGCGCCGCAATGCTTCTGGATAAGAAGGGGGACGGCGAAACCGTCAACGCCGTGTTCCTGAAAAAGATCGGACAGGCTGCCGTGATCGCCATGCCCATAGGGGAGCTTTGCGACAGGGCACTGAGTCTGGCCCGATGACGCGGTTTTCCGGGCGGCCCCATGGCTCCGTGACAGCCATACCCTCAAAGAGCGCCGCACACAGATATATGATATGCGCCGCCCTGGCCCAAGGCAGAAGCGTCATACGGGGCCTGCCGGGGGAGCTGCCGGACGACCTGACCGCTACCCTATGCTGCATACGCGCCCTCGGGGCCGCTGCCGTATTCCGGGACGACACCCTTGAAATAACAGGCATAAATGCAAGGCCGGACGTCCTCCGCCTTGATTGCCGGGATTCCGGCGCCACATACAGGCTGCTTTACCCCGTTGCTCCCCTCATTGGGGGGAGGGCGGAGTTTGTGCTGTCCCCGTCGCTGGCCGCCCGGCCAATGGAGCCCGTAACAGAGCTTCTCAAAAGCAAGGGTGTAGCAGCGGAGAAGCTCAGCGTCTCCGGGAGCTTCGGCCCCGGGGAGTTTCCCATAAGGGGAGACGTTTCTTCCCAATATATAAGCGGGCTGCTGCTGGCGCTGTCGCTGCTGGAGGGGGAAAGCCGCATACGGCTCACCACTCCCCTACAGAGCAAAAGCTACGTCGAATTGACCCGCGCTTCGCTCTCCGCATTCGGCGGCGAGAGCCAATGGATGGGCCAGGACACCATACTGGTAAAGCCCCGGCGGCTCAAGGCCGCGGACGTGACCGTTGAGGGGGATTATACCCACGCATCGCTGTTTTTAGCGGCGGGCGCGGTATACGGTCCCGTAACCGTGACGGGCCTGGACCCCGGTTCCATACAGGGAGACAGGGCAATGCTCAGCATACTGGACCGCATGGGGGCAAGGGTGGATATGGGCGGCGGCAGCGTCACGGTATCCCCCGGCCGGCTTCGCGGTATAGACGTAGACGTATCCGACACTCCGGATCTTGCCCCCGCCATAGCGCTGGCGGCTCTGGCGGCAGAAGGCAGCACCGTGGTCAAAAACGGCGGGCGGCTGCGCTTCAAGGAGTGCGACAGGATAAGCGCCATCGCAACCGAGCTTAAAAGGCTGGGGGCGGATATAGATGAGGCTCCCGACGGATTCACCATAAGGGGCGGCGGGAAGCTGCACGGCGCGGCCTGCCTCTGCCATAACGACCACCGCATAGCCATGCTTTTGATAATGGCGGCGGGCCTTTGCGGCGGGATAGAGCTTAATGGGGCGGAGTGCGTCAGCAAATCCGCGCCGGGGTTCTTTGGTGAATACAGACAGCTGGGAGGCAGCATATCATGAGGCCATGGGGAAGCATAAAGCTTGATATCTACGGCGGCTCACACGAGAAGCGGATGGG
>OOCI01002781.1_pt1 | contig 10234 bp, 5 predicted proteins | sample 1671761 | NCBI WGS metagenome assembly OOCI01 (sample SAMN06348190, study PRJEB24527) | human gut metagenome | biome: human gut; feature: ankylosing spondylitis patient; material: feces | host: Homo sapiens | place: China | collected 2015-10
TTTCCCTACACGACGCTCTTCCGATCTCGTATTGTCTTCGTGGATATTCGGATATTTCGGAATGAAACATTTGCCCATAACCATTGTAGGACCTATCAATGCCACCCGTCCGGTGATGGTGCTCGTGGGAGCTATGCTGGTATTCGGTGAACGATTGAATCTCTATCAATGGATTGGTGTGATGCTGGCCATTGCCTCTTTCTTTATGTTGAGCCGTTCGGGAAAGAAAGAAGGAATTGATTTTAAGCATAACAAATGGATCTTTTTTATTGTACTGGCTGCCATTACAGGTGCTATCAGCGGATTGTATGACAAGTATCTGATGAAGTCTCTGAATCCGATGCTGGTACAATCCTGGTATAATGTTTATCAGGTGTTTATTATGTGTCCTATTCTGTTATTGCTTTGGTGGCCTAAAAGAAAGTCTACCACCCCGTTTCGCTGGGACTGGACGATTATCCTGATCTCCATTTTCCTTTCTGCTGCCGATTTTGTTTACTTTTACGCATTAAGTTACGACGATTCGATGATTTCTATTGTTTCGATGGTTCGTCGGGGAAGTGTGGTTGTTTCTTTCACTTTCGGTGCGCTTTTCTTCCGTGAAAAGAATTTAAAAAGCAAAGCGATTGACCTTATACTGGTGTTAATCGGAATGATATTCTTATATTTGGGGTCTAAAAGTTAAAACGGCAGATTCATAATCTGACTATTATAGGTTAAATAAGATTGATATGAAAATAAATAGACTCGTTTCCGCTATATTCTTTTTTGTTGTAGGATTGTTTTCGCTGGCTTCTCTTCAGGCGCAGGAAGCTAAAACTTTGTTTGTGAATATCCCGGATTCATTAACTCCTTTGCTTACTAAAGTAAATCGTGAAGATTGTATTGACTTTTTGGAAAGCAAGATGAAAGCGCAAGTTGAAAACCGTTTTGGTAAAAAGTCGGAAATGACAGAGCTTGGTACGGATTATGTCCGTATGCAAATGTCTCCGCAAACATCTTGGCAGATGAAGGTGTTGGCACTGAGCGATACGACGAAAGTGGTATGTCTGGTCTCTACTGCTTGTGCTCCGGCATGTGATAGCAGTCTGCGTTTCTATACGACCGATTGGAAACCACTTGCAGATTCTCAGTTTATCTCTCTACCGGTGATGAGTGACTTTTTGAGTACTCCTGATTCGACAACTATTTATGATTTTGATGAGGCTCGCCGTTCTGCTGATATGTTGCTGATGAAGGCTGATTTTAGCAAAGATAATTCGGAACTGACTCTTACATTGACCACTCCTGACTATATGGCAAAAGAAACGGCGGAAAAACTAAAACCGTTCCTCCGCCGCCCAATTGTTTATCATTGGAAGAATGGAGTTTTCACTAAGTAAAATCTCCATTCTCAATTTTCTATTCTCACTTTTTTAAGCATTCATTGATGAATGCTACCATTTCCGGTGTATGTTCTTCTACGCTTTGAAGCAATTTGAATTGTGCTTTTGTACGTACCAGATTATGTTCGGGATATTTAATCTTGTAGTAAGTATCTCCATTGATATAATCGGCAAGGAAACGTACACATTGCATATAGGGGAATAAAGCTGCAGCATAGGGAAGATTCTCTATTTCAATAGGAGTCAGGAATGATTTTGCACCTTCCAGATATCCTTTGGTGAATGCTTTGAATATTTCCATATTGAAGTTTACACGATCAAGGTCTTTGTCGTCTTCATCACCGGTGTTGGCTCCCGTGCGTAGGAAATCTCCGTAATCAGAGAATATGAAACTAGGCATTACCGTATCCAGATCAATGACACAAAGCACTTTTCCGTCTTCATCGAACATCATGTTATTTACTTTTGTATCACAGTGGCATACACGTTTAGGAAGTTTGCCTTCGCGGTACAGACGTTCTGCCTTGCACATTTCATCCGCCCGTTTTTCTATTTCATCCAAATAATACTGCACTTCTGCTACGCGTCCGGCTGCATTGGTTGCAACGGCGTCACGTAATTGTTTCAGGCGGAACTCCATATTATGGAAGTCGGGAATTGTTTCACCTAAAGTCTCAGGAATATCAGCCAGCATAGCCTGGAAGTTACCGAATGCCTGTCCGGCATAATTAGAATATTCCGGATTGACGGTTTCGTATGTCTTGGCGCGAGGAATGAAAACCATTACACGCCAATAGCTGTCGCCGTCGAACCAATAAGTCTTACCTTCTTCAGTAGAAAGAAAGGATAAAACTTTACGGTCAATATCCGATTCTCCGGCTTCGGTCAGTTTCTTACGGATATGGCTTGTGACAGCGGCAATATTGGATTGAAGCATTTCCACATTCTGAAAAATGGCATGGTTGATGCGTTGTAGAACGTAGTCGGGAGCATCTGTTTCCTTGGTGTTTACTTTGTAAGTGTCGTTGATAAGTCCTGCACCTAGTGGCTTGATTTCTTCCACTGTGCCTTGTACTTTGAATTTAGCAACAATGCTAGATAAATCTTTCATGGGTCTTTTCTTTAAAATTTATAATAAGGTTATTGATAATCATATTTGGCTACTTCATTAGCCTGGCTGGCCGAACGGACAGGGACTAGGGTGAAGCCCCAACTATAATCACGGTTAGCCGGTATCTGATGGAAGGGTTCCGGGCGTGCTCCCCAGCTGTCATATCCACCTACTCCTTGTTGTTTCATATCAACACAGACTTCTACAAAGTCTCTCGGAGTAATATCGTTGACGTGATGCATTCTTCTCAATACATTACGCGCAGCCTTTTCGTCATGGTTGGCAACCTCTTCGGGGCTGAAGTTATTCCATTGATAGGGGTGGGGAAGGGCTTCTTCCGAATCGAAATCTTCGATAGAGTTGCGTAAAGCGTTGAAGCCGATAAGGCTGTCGGCAACAATAGCCAGACCATTCCCTTTATCAGGAGATAGAGCAATCCAACGGGTATCGGTATGGTGTCCGTTTTCCTGCGGACGAACGTAGTTGAAGTACATCTTATCTGCCGTTGTCTTGTATACGCCAACAAGGGTACCATGATTACGGTCAATATAGTTTTCTTCCGGACCGCGACCGAAATATTGTACATTGTTCATTTGGGCGGGCAAACGGAAGCGTACACCGATACGGGGAACTTCCAGTTTGGAAGCTGCTTTGCGGGCAGCATCGCTTCCGGGAGTAAAGGTAGCCATACGCGTAGCTTCGGAAACTTCTGTTTCTGCTGCTTGCATATCCGTAGAAGTGAATTGGGCACTAACATTTACGATACCGCTCGGATAGATTCTGTAAGTGACAACATACAAGTTGCCGGCAGCTAACAAATAAGTGGCTTTTAGCGAGACAACTTTATTCTCAGTAGTCATCTTGACATCTGTCACATGGAAGTTTTTGCTTGATTGCTTCCATACCTGCAAACGTTTAGGAGCACCGTTACCATAGTCATTATCATTAGGAGCGCGCCAGAAGTTAGGCTGAATGCCAAAACCGTCTTTGAAATATTCAGTTCCGTCCACTTTATATGAAGTGACTAATCCGCTTTTCTTATTAAATACAAAGTTTACCTTTGAAGAAGATACGGTTAGTTCATCACCTGACGTTGCTGTTGTCAGTGCAGGACCATTAGCTTTATAAATTCTTTTCTCTGCCTGAATCGGAAGCTGGAATTGGTCGTATGCTATTTCGTAGCCGGCTGGTATTAGCGGTTCCGGTTCTACTGTTGTCACACTGAAGTTTACAAAATATTCTGTCCCCGGTTGGGATTTTAAGCCGTTTACAGGTACAGTAAACTCTTTGGATGCTTGCGGAGCGATGTCTAAAGAAACTTTTCCGCTTTTTATTGTTTTGTTATTTGAGAGTACGCTATAATGGATCTGATACTTTTTCAGATTGGTAAAGTAAAAACGGTTAGTGATTCTGAACTTGCCGGAAGCAGCGTCAATTGCTTCAAAACCGACATTTTGATGTACATATTTTACTTCAGCCATAGCCGGGTGTGGTCCGCGGTCCGGGTTGACAAGCCCATTGCAAAGGAAGTTACCGTCACTAGGGGCGTTTACACCAAAGTCACCTCCATAAGCCCAGTATTCTCTACCATTTTTGTCTTTCTGGAGCAGACCTTGATCTACCCAGTCCCAAATATATCCTCCCTGAAGGTTAGGATATTTGTAAATAGCTTGCCATTGTCCCCAAAGGTTTCCGGTGGAATTACCCATTGCGTGTGCATATTCCGAAGGAGCTACCGGACGGTCGCTGCCGTTCTTGCCTGTGTTTTCCAACCAACTGGCACCTGGATATTGCGGAACATACATATCGGAGTTCCATTCCCATTGTGCGCGTTCATAGTTAACAGGACGAGCCATGATATTTTTGTCTGCTTCTTTCACCCACAAATATGTTTGATAGAAGTTGTATCCGTTTCCGGCTTCGTTTCCTAACGACCAGAAAGTGACACTCGGGTAATTCTTGTTACGTTCGAACATATTTATAGTACGGTCCATGTGCGGTTTCAACCATTCGGGGTTGTTGCCCAATGAGCCGCCTTTGCGGAGGTCGTAATACATACCGTGACTTTCGATGTTAGCTTCGTCATACACATAGAGCCCGTATTCGTCGCAAAGTTCGTAGAAACGGCGGTCTTGCGGGTAGTGGCAGAGGCGCACACTGTTTAAGTTATGCTGCTTCATGAGCTCAAAATCACGACGCATCAATTCCTCTGTAACGTAATGCCCTGTTGCCGGATTGTGCTCGTGGATATTTACACCTTTGAGTTTCAACGGTTGTCCGTTGATGAATAAGCAAACATACGGTTTGCCGTTAGCAGCCTTTTGTTCAATTGGTTTGATCTCAATACGACGGAAGCCGACATTGAAGGGAACTATTTCTGTAAACTTATCTCCGTCTTTGATGTACATCAGTAATTTGTAGAGATTGGGATGTTCGGATGTCCATGTTTTTACATTGGGGACTTCTATTTTCACTTCTTCAAAGAGAGGAATGGTTTGGTTCGCACCTATGGCGGTATTCATTTCGAAAGCAGCGATTACCTTATCGGTTTTCGGATCTAACACCTTATATCCGATAACATAATCTTTAGAGGGCTGTGAGGTATTGTTGCGGATATCCATTGCCAGTTTGAAAATACCGTTTTTATAAGTATCGTCCAGCGTGGATGTTACACGGAAATCTCTGATTGCTACTTTGGGTTGTGAGTAGATATACACATCACGTTCGATACCACTGATGCGCCAGAAGTCCTGACATTCCAGATAAGAGCCAGTGCTCCAACGGAAGATTTTCAGTGTAAGTACATTCTTGCCCGGTTTCACGTACGGGTTGATTAAGAACTCGGCAGGATTCTTTGAATCTTCGCTATATCCTACTTCCTTACCGTTGATATATACATATACACCGGATTTGGCTCCTGCCAAATGCAGATAAATGTCCCGTCCGTCCCAATCGGCAGGGATGTCTATATCACGGCGATATACACCCACCGGAGTCGCTTCCGGCAATATCGGAGGCTGTGGGTTGCGTGCTTTGAATTCATAACCATGATTTGTGTAGATGGCTACTCCATGTCCTTGTACTTCCCAGTTGCCGGGAACTTGGATATCATACCATGAGTCTGTACTGACGCTCGGATCAGTAATGTTGTCAGGAAGATCTTTGTAGGAATCTACAAAATAGAACTTCCATGTTCCGTTTAATAACCGATAGAACTTACTACGCTCAAATTTCCCGCTCAAGGCATCTTCACGATTGTCGTAAGTCATAAACGAAGAACGGGGATATTCTTTGTTAACAGCTACTACTTGCACATCTTGCCAATAAGGCTTTTTTGCATTATCAGCTACGGCACTGGTTACTATCAGGGAAAATATTCCCAGAAAAATGTTAGTTAATAAGAGGGGGTGTAGTCGAAATTTCATGTTTCTCAATATTGGTTTTTCATTTCGTTTTTATTTAACTTTAATATGGTCGAATCCTTCTCCATAAACTCCGATAACAGCACTTTGTGAAACAAATGCGTTAGGGTCTATATCTTTTATAAACCGGAAGATAATGGGGGATTCCCGTTTTTTAGCCAATACAAACATCATCTTCACTTCGCGTCCGGTATAAAAGCCCGTTGCATTGATGATTGTAACGCCTCGGTGCGGATATTCGTTGATACGTCGTCCTATTTCTTCATATTTATTTGAGATGATAAAGAATTGTACGGACTGACGTGCGCTGTTCACCACCTGATCGAGCACGAAGCTACAAATATATAGAGTTACAAATCCATATACTACTTTTTCCCAGTCTTTTAAGACAAAATAACTGGAAGATATAATGATCATGTCGCAGATAAGTACAACTCTTCCCAGTGTAATATCCCGGTACTTGTTTATGATAGCTGCAATGATATCTGTGCCTCCGGTACTTCCGTTAGCTGAGAAGGCAACCCCGATTCCACCTCCACAGAATGACGCTCCGATGACACACGCCATGAAAGGCTGGTCGTGAAGGAGACTGATCCCAGCCGCCAGTTTCTGGATAACGGATAAAAAGAAAGTCAGGGTGAACACTCCGAAGATGGTTTTGATACAAAACTTCAATCCCAGTAATTTAAGAGCTAACAGCAGCAGGAAGAAGTTGATAGTGAAATACGTATATTGCACCGGAAAGCCGGTCGCCCAATATACAATGGAAGCAATACCCGGTACTCCCCCGGTAGTGATATCGTTGGGTAGTAAAAATACCGTCCACCCGATGCCGTACAGAATCATGCCAATGGCAATCATTACATAGTCTCTAGCCTCACGGATAATGCTTTGCTTAGAAGGCTTTGGAATAGCTGTTTTCATAAACGTGATTATGATAATCTATAAAATGTTGAAACACGAACCAATGAATAATCCGGCTTTGGGGGAGAAGCCGGATTAATTTATGTTCGTGTCTGCAAAAATACTATTTTTATTTTACGAAAGCGTGGTGGTAGCCTTGTACTTTATTCCATCCTCCACGAGTAAAGTCGGGAATTTCAACCGGAGCTGAATTGTTTTCAATAGAGAGGCGGGTCAGTTCAGCCATGCAGCACCATTCTGCCAAGTCGTAAACGTCCATGTCTAAAGGTAAACCATTCTGTAAGCAGTATGCCAGACGATAATCCATGATAAAGTCCATACCACCGTGGCCGCCTACCTTCTTAGCTGTTTCTTCCAGTTCTTTGTGGATAGGATGTTTGTATTTATCCATTAGGGCTTTTTTAACGTCAGCAGGTACAGAACCGTGTGCGTTCAGGTTTTCATGATTAGGAACATCGTTTGAATCAACTTGTGAAGGTCTCAGGCAATATTCTTCAATCGGATATTTGCTTGCGTAACCGTCTGCTCCTACAATCTGATACATACGACTGTAAGGACGCGGAGTCATTACATTATGTTGGATTAACATAGTCTTACCATTTTCTGTGCGAATCAAAGTTGAAGTCTGGTCACCGTTCTGGAAATCCTTCACTTCTTCTCCTGTTTGCTTTTTAATATAAGCCGGACCATTGACAGCTTTCGTATCCATTGATACTAAAGTTTTCATACGGTCACCACGGTGGATGTTAAGTACTTGGCAAGCAGGACCCATACCGTGAGTTGCATATACATCACCACGATGTTTCTGATTGTAATCCATACGCCAGTTATTCCAGTATGAAGGCCAGAAGTCTTCCAAATTGTGAATGTATGAACCCTCTACGTGTAGTACGTCTCCAAAGACACCTTGCTGTGCCATATTCAGAGAAGTCAACTCGAAGAAGTCATATACACAGTTTTCCAACTGCATACAGTGCTTGCGGGTCTTTTCTGAAGTGTTGATTAACTGCCAGATTTCGTCCAATGTCATGGCAGCAGGTACTTCGATAGCTACATGTTTGCCATGTTCCATTGCATACACGCCCATTTCTGCATGGTGCTTCCAATCAGTTGCTATATATACAAGGTCGATATCTTCCTGTTCGCATAGTTTCTTCCATGCGTCTTCCGAACCACTGTAAGAAGTAGCTTCCGGCATTCCGGCATTCTTCAGGATTTCCTGTGATTTCTCTACACGTTCGGGAGAAAGGTCGCACAAGGCTACAATCTTGGTTCCCGGAATATGTGTCCACCGCGATACGGCACCAGGACCACGCATTCCCAATCCGATAAAACCGACACGTACGGTATCAATTTTGGGAGCAACAAGTTGGATTACGTCTTCTTGTCCGGCAGCGCGGGCAGGAGTTTCTACTTTGATAGGAGCGAAGGCTTCCTGAGCCTTCTGTTGTTGTGTGCAGCTTGTATGGCAGGTTAACAAGGTTAGTCCAATAGCTGCGACTGTGAATAGCTTTTTCATCATATTTTTTATGTTTTTAATAGGGGGTTATTTGTCGTTTTTCATTTTGCGGTCAAAAATAGTAATTTATTAGTCAATTCCATATAATTATAACAGATAATTTTGTTTTTTTACCCTTATTTGGGTAGAAAACAGGTCTTACTTTTTCTTTCAGATTTGTCATGGTCTTAATGCGTTTATGTTGTGACGGTCATATTTCCGTGTGTACGAAGTAAATACACCTCGTAAGGGGTGTTCCCCTATGAACTAATGTTTTTTTTTAGCATTTCTTAATGTTTAAGTTTACTATTACTATTTCAAACCAACTCAAATATAAGACACACTATGGGAACATTCTCCTAGAATAGGAACCACTTTTTAGTATTGCTTAACTTTTTGTCTTCTTATCGGATGTCTATGTGAAGCAAAGTCATTCTTCCAGTAGAATACGTTTTCCATCGGCTTGTACGGCGTATAATTTGGCGTACGTCAATGATACCGTCAAGGGAACTTCGAATTTGATAAAGGTAGAAAAATAGAGTAACTTTCCATTAGCGTCTTTTTCCCTGAGTTCGAAAGCTACAGCTTCATCTCCGTTTGTAATGCTCACTTCCCGTCCGTTGATATTTCCTTTTATATCCTTTGTTATAGGTCTTATCCTTTGAAACTGGGTATAATGACCAACATCCGGTGGAGTAGTATCCAATCCTATATCTCCTTTCTTCCGGTCTTCCAGATAATAGAAAGGTTTGGCTTTTTTCGGATATTTAGCCATAGCTTTCTTTGCATTTTCAATCATTTCCTTCGTTACAGTATACTGATAGCTGCCATATTGATCGATCTGTGTATCTACGGTTACAAAGAATCCCCACATTTCAAAAAACTCGGTCAGATCTTCTTGTGCGGCTTCACTTGCCATTCGAGCAAACAGAAGTTGTTTAACTCCCGGATTATTGGAGGATGTCCGGTTCTCCCGCATGAGTTTGAACAGTCTTTGCCAGAAATCCGTTTTGTGTCCGCAACGATGATAGTAATTCCATAGTTGCCAGTTCATACGCATATGCAGTTCTGTATTTTCTCCCTGATAATTGCTGCCAAAGTTACACCAAGGTCGGTTGAGTACGCAATGGGCTTCCGAAAGTGTCATTCCTGTAATATTTCCTTCGGAGTTAGTCGTTCGGTTATCGGCCGCTTTAGGAAGATTAAGCTCTGTGCCGCGTGAACAATATTTTCCAAGTTTATACAGTATGAAATTCGAGAACAGATTATTGGACGACTCAGTAGAACTAGGCCAGTCGATTGCCAGTTGGTGAATGTGTCCGATTTCATGTGCGGGTCCCCAGGCGTTATCTTTGGCACTCATCACCTTGTCGTATAGTAATATATTTTCCAGATAGGTATATACGAATGCAATACGGTAGTCGGAAGCCCACATATATGCACCTTCAGGTGAAATTGCAAACAAGTGGTTATTAACCTGAGTAGGGCGCACATCTTCAATACCCATTAGTTCCTGCTCCCAACCGATGATGTTGTCCCATAGGTTAATAGCGGACAATATTTCATCTTTCACAAACTCACGCAGTTTATCCCGGTGGAAATAAAAGATAATCTTATCACCACGTACTCCGAAATACTTGTCGGTGGCTTTTGATAACAATTCGGCATATTTGGCATTTGTTTTGTGTTCTTTCAAGTCAAAGAAACCGCTGACCGTTCCGCTTCCTAATGGAATATGGATTTTTATAGGTTTCGGATGGCTGGTCAGGTCACAGTTGTACATGACGAATAACTGGCCCCTATTACGTATTTTGATTTTGTTAATACCTGGTTCCAGATAGTAAACGTCTCCCGAAGCGGCGGTCTGTACATATTCCTGCGGTTCCCAAAAGTT
>OOCI01002782.1_pt1 | contig 10231 bp, 13 predicted proteins | sample 1671761 | NCBI WGS metagenome assembly OOCI01 (sample SAMN06348190, study PRJEB24527) | human gut metagenome | biome: human gut; feature: ankylosing spondylitis patient; material: feces | host: Homo sapiens | place: China | collected 2015-10
GACACCCCTGCCTCCTCCTGGATCCGATGTATCCTCTCAAGCGGCCCGCCAGCCTTGTGGGCCTCGAATGATGGGAAATCAGCCCATCTCTCCACCAGGAGCACCCTCTCCGGATCCTCTGACGAGATGTGGTACTCGTATCTTTCGCATCCGATCTCCGAACGAACCTCGGCGAGGACACCTTCCGACCTGACACGGTCCGCGAACCTCCTCGCCGCCCCGTTCTCCCCGCTGTAGTACACATTGACGACGACGGCCATGATTCCACCGCACCGCCGATGGGGATGGGACTTTATCCAAGCTGCGCCTACTCCCGTACATGAGGAAATACGATCTCGTCTGCTTCGACATGGACGGAACCCTGACCAAGCTCAGGAGCTCCTGGTGCTGGGTGCATCAGCACTTCGGGGTCGACAACGAGCCCGCATACCAGGCGTTCGTGAACGGCGAGATCGACGAGCCGGAGTTCATGCGCAGGGACATCGCCCTCTGGAAGGGTGTGGACCCGGACGTGACCGTCATGGACATTGCCCTGACGTTCAGGGACATGCCCCTGATCGACGGGATCCAGGAGACGGTGGCATGCCTGGCAGACTGCGGCATCAGAACCGTCATCGTGAGCGGCGGGATAGACCTCGCCGCGGCTATGCTGAAGAGGGAGGTCGGATTCGACGACTACGTGGCGGACGAGCTGTGCTCCTACGAGGACGGACGTCTTACAGGCGAAGGCAGGATGAACGTGGACCTCAGGGACAAGGGCATCAACGTCAGGCACTACATCGAGAAGTACGGGACCACCAAGGAGAGGACGGTCTCGATAGGCAACTCGTACACGGACATCGGCATGTTCAAGCAGTCGGGACTGTCGATAGCGTTCAACCCCACGGACCCCTACACGAGCGATGCGGCGGATGTGACCGTCGAATCGGACAACATCGCGGACGTGCTGGACCACATCCTCGTGGACGACCCGTCACCGGATGGATCTACCACCACGGGCGGACGCATGCGCCCCAGAGTATGAGTCCAAGTGCTGTGCAGGGCCCCGAACCGACAGCTTACAGCCAGGTCAAAGCTCCAGGTCCTCATATCCGCCGAATTCCAGACAGGGCTTCCTGCCCATGGAATCGGCGAACGCCGCTGCAAATATCGGATAGTGCTCAACACCGTCCTCGTCTGTATGGATGTTTCCCTGTTCCAATTTGACGAATCTGTCGAAATGGTACATCTCATAGCGCCTATCGGTCATCAACTTCCGAAGTGAGCTTGACCTGCGGTTCGACCCTGACTTTACCTCGATGGCGACCAGATCCATGCCGAGGCTGGCCACGAAATCCACATCTATCCTGTCAGTGACACCATTCTCTGTCTTGTTTCTCTCGAAATAGTACAGTTCCACACCGCATTTCTCCAGCATGTTGGCGACCATGTGCTCTGTGAGACTACCTATGTTCGCATATCCGCTCCCTTCCAGGACTGCTTGTCTGTCGGCATCGTCCAGCATCGCCATTAGCACCCCCTGGTCAGCCATATACAGCTTGAATGCGCGGCCGACATTGAACGCCAGTGGCCGAACTGGTTCGGTGAGAGCATTGCACACAGTCACCATGCCGGATGCATCCAGCCATGTCAGGGGATCCGCATATTCGCGCCACCCCATGTTCTCCTTACCCTCTATGTCCACGAATCTGAGTTTCATGCTGGAACGTTTCAGATTCCTTGGGATGGAGTCCAGACAGCCTATGACCCCTGGCTTGATGTCATCGGGAACATACCTCAGGATGTCCTCGCTGTACCCGCTCCTGATGTCTCTCTGGACTCTCAACACTCCCTCTGGTGACTGCAGGGATTGCATGACCGCCGCAGGCATCCCTCCGATGATCATGTACTGCCTGTAGTATCTGAACAGGGACCTCAATGTGGACTCCGTGAAGGGCACTTTCTCGGAGATGTGCCTGCGGATGTCGGAGGTCTGCCTTTCCGAGAAGCCCAGGGCCCAAAGATATTCCTCAAAATCCATAGGATACATCCTGACGAGGGTCTCGTATCCCATGGACGATACGCGTTCCCGTCCCTGTTGGAACCGTTCATGGACCATCGCAGTGGGATCGATATCGGCTTGGGTTTCAGTGCTTTCGTGGACGTACTCCCCTGCAGCCCCTTTGATCCAAGACCTTCTCCAGTACAATCCCTCTTTTTCGGACCTTTTCAGACCGGTGACGCCCAGAAGAGAGCCGCTGGCTATGACGTCGCACCTGCCATCCTCCACCAACGGCTTCATCGCCGATCTGGCATCGTCGCACATCTGTATCTCGTCAAGGAACAGGAGCGACCTCCCCTTTGTTGGTTTGAAATCGGGATACCTGTACCCGAGCTCCTCGAAGATGCTATCAGCCGTCAGATCCCCCTCGAAGATCTCTTTGGCGTTCGGATTCGTGGAGAAGTTGATGGTAAGGAAACTGTCATACTCCTCTTTTCCGAATTCACTGATGATGTATGTCTTCCCCGTCTGCCTGGCACCCGAAACAACCAGTCCAACCTTGTTGGGGTCCGCCTTCCATCTGAGGAGCGTGTCCATCATCTTACGTTTCATATCCGACATATGGATTGCTGGCTATTTCATATTTACTAGTTTTTACGAGTAATTTCTAGTAATTTTACTAGTTTTGACGAGTTAATTCTAGTAATATCACTAGTTTTTACGATCTAATGGAATCAGCATCCAGAATAGTCATGAAAAGACAGCAACCATGACGACCATCACATCGTCCGAATGGTGCATCGGCGATCAGGACAGCCTTCCGCCGTCATCCCATGCTCCGCGGACCAGTCCCCTGCGGGTGTCCTTGAGAAAACGATCGAGCCTGTAGTCGAACAGAGGGCTCCCCCTCTTGCACTGGATGTTCGCCACCCTTATCCTGACGTACAACGGCGGAAGGAGATCGAAGTTGGCGGACGCCTCTGGATCGGAGCGTATGACGGCCATGACATCGTCGTCGATGCTGAAGGCCCTGTCCGGGATCGCAGCCCTGCCTGCATCCGTCATGAGTCCGAGGCGCTCCAGACGCTCGCACCTGACGATGTTCAGCTCGGTCCAGTTGGAGCCCTTGCGGCGGGGTGTGAACCTCTGGATGGTCAGATCCCCCTCGGGTCTCACCGTAGAATCGATCCATCCGAAGCAGAGCGCCTCCTCTACCGCATCGAGATATGCGAGTTTGGAGGCATCCGGACCCTTCCGACGGTCCACGACCAGCCAGCATCCTCTGGAGCTGCTGTGGTTCTCGGCAAGCCACGACCGCCATCCTGCTCTGTCGAGTTCCAGGACCGGGAGGTCACTCGTCGTAGTCGTCGTCATCGTCGTCGATGATGTAGTCCGCCTCATCGAACTCGTCATCGTCGTCGAAGTCGAGCACGTCGTACCTCTTCTTCCTGATCTTGCCGTAGATCCTGGTGATGTCCCTGGCCTCGGCGACGCCGCGCCTGACCAGGCTGTGCTTGGTCTTTATCGCGTGGATCAGGCAGTCGAAATCCTCGAACTCCAGCTGGGTACCGACGACGAACTCGTCATCTGGCTCCGCCTCCACCCTGAGGGAATATGTCTTCCCACCGTCGTTGACGGACACCTTCACGCTGAGGACGTCGAACCTCTTGACCCACAGCTTCCTGACATCCGTGGCAAGGGCCTTCTTGACCTTCCTGTCGTTGTCCACATCGATGTGGGTGACGCAGACCTTCCTGCCGTCATCGAGCTCGAACTCGTCGTCTATGGCGATGATGTCGTTGCTCTCTATGGTCGTCCTGGTGGTCTCTGAGACCTCGCCGTCGCTGAACACGACCGGGACCTCGATGAGCTCCGGGATCTTGATGGTCACACGGCCGCAGGAATTGCACCTGAATGTGCCTTCGATGGTGGCCTTGCCCATCCTGCCTTTGAGGATCTGGTGCTCCGTCTCCTCGTCGCACACGGGGCACTCGTAGAATATCGTGTCGGGCATCTCCCTCTGGATCATGTTATCACCATTCGGCCATGAACGGGAAGCCGTGCCCCGGGATGACCACGTCCGCGTACCTCCTGACCCTTTTAATACTTTCCAAGGCCAGGTCCGGGTCCGAGTTCAGTGCCGGAGGGACGTTCTTGCGGAAGTTGGCCTCCAGGGGAATCGTGTCCCCCGCGATCACGTAGCGCCTGTCGGCCTCCACGAACACACTGCACTCCTCGGGACAGTGCCCGGGCGTGTGGACCATTGTGACCCCCTCGCATATCCTGAACTCGTCATCGTCGATGACAGTCGCTCCGGGGATCTCCTCGGACGCACCGGAGTGGATGTACACCTTCGCGTTCTTGTAGAATCCCAGGTTCTCCACATGGTCCCTGTGCGAATGTGTGAGGATGACCGTGTCCACATCCTTGGGGAACACGCCGATCTGCTTGAACGACGTCTTCACCATCGGCTTCATGTACTTCGTGCTCGGGTCCACGACGATCAGGCGGTCCGGTGTGCGGATGAGCACGGAGGTGGAGTTGGCCTCCAGGATTCTGCCCTCTTCGTCACGCTCTAGATTGCCCACGGCGAGGATGTCCAGCTGGATCATGCCGATGTCATCCCCGCCGCGATTAATAATCTCACTCCTCCGGGACCGGCACATCGCCGATCTTCCTGGCGGGGGATCCGGCCACGATGGTGTTCGGGGGCACGTCATGGGTGACCACGGAATTGGCACCCACGATGGAGTTGTCGCCTATGGTCACGCCCGGGAGCACGGTGGAAGCGATGCCGATCCAGACGTTCCTCCCGATGGGGATCGGGGCGCCGTAGGTGCAGTTCCTCTTGGTGGGGTCGGCCGGATGGTTGATCGTTATCAGGTTCACTTTCGGGGCGATGAACGTGTTGTCGCCGATCGTGATGCCGCAGCGGTCGAAGAACGTGCAGCACTGTTGTATGAGCACGTTCTTCCCGACCCTCAGGTTCTTCCCGAAGTCCATGTAGAACGGCGGGAACAGCGTGAGCGTGTCGTCGACCTCTGTCCCGGTCACGTCGGCGAACACCTGTCTGACCTCCTCCGCGCTCATGACCGACGAGTTCATCCTCTGCAGCTTCGCCATGGTGTCATGGATGACGTCGTAGATCTTGTAGAACTCGGGATCGTTCATGTCCACGATCTCCCCTGACCTGTCGCGCTCGAATATGTCCTTCTCTGCCGTTCTGATTCCTATGCGAAGGCAGTATTTGACCTTAATCCAGCTCCAGATATGACCGACACCGTAAATACTTCCCATTGTGCTCGACCGACAATGGCGGGAGAGAGCAGAGATCTGGAGAGGATGCTTGGCGACCCGAAGGGCGCGATACGCTCCATGCTGCTTCCTCTGATCGTCTCGTATCTCGTGGTCCAGATCAACCTCTTCGCCGACACGTCCTGGTGCTCCGGCCTGGGTGCCGACGCGAGCTCCGCGGTGTCCACCATCTCTCCGTTCTACTGGATCGTCTCGGGACTCGGCACAGGGCTGGGGATCGGCGCCGCGACGGCCATTGCCAGATACCTCGGGAGGGGCGAGAAGCACAACGCGGACAGACTGGCATCCCAGACCGTGGTGCTGTCTATGATCATAGGCATCTTCAGCACCCCCATCCTGCTCCTCGCCGTTGACCCCGCCCTCTCGATGATGGGCGCCCAGGACATCGCCGAGGAGTGCCGCGAATACATCCTCCCGCAGATCCTGGCGGGCACCGTCGTCATCCTGGACGGGACCGTTTCTGGAGTCATCAGGTCCGAGGGCGCCGCCAAGAGGTCGATGGTCGTGCTGCTGGTCGCGGCGGCGGTCAACATGATCCTGGACCCTGTTCTGATCTACGGCCTGGACCTCGGCCTGGCAGGAGCCGGATGGGCGACTGCGATCGCATCTGCATCCTCGGCCGCCCTCGGACTTTGGTGGTACCATCGCGGAAGGCTCTATCTGACGATGTCCCTCGCCGACATGAGTCCGAACTGGGCAGACATGAAGGAGATCCTGTACGTCGGGATCCCGAGGGGCACGGAATCCATGCTCATCAGCGTGATGTCCATGGTCCAGAGGATCTTCGTCATCGCCTGCGGAGGAACATCCGCCGCCATGTTCTACAACATCCCCTGGAGGTTCGTCTCCATCAGCGAGGTCGTCTCCCAGGCGGTTGGATCGGCTCTCATCCCCGTGTGCTCGGCCGCACTGGGAAGGAGGGACTTCGCCAAGGCCGAGACTGGTTACAGATACTCGCTGACCCTGACGATGATCGTGATGATCGCCATCGCCGCTGTCCTCTTCGTCTTCGCGGACTGGGTGATCATCCCGTTCACGTACTCCGAGAGCATGATTGAGTTCAGACCCGAGTTCGCCCACGTCCTGAGGATCTACGCCCTCCTGATACCGTTCATAGGGATGATCGACATCGGCTCGTCCATACTGCAGTCACTGCGTCTGGCACAGATCTCGATGCTGTCGTCCTTCGCCAGGAACATCCTGATAGTCGTCATGCTGTTCTTCGCCAGCTCCGTGTCGTTGGACGCCATATACTGGAGTCTCTTCGTGGCGGAGGTCATAGGCGGCGCCCTCATGATGTGGCTGGCGAGGGAGGGATTCAAGCACTACAAGGCCGGGAGGGACCCAGCCGTCTCCTGATTATGCCGCCTGACGCGGTGCGGACGCTATGCATTATAACTAATACCGTCATTACGACGCATGGTTTTTGACCTGGGATCCGACAGGGGAAGAGGGGAACTTGTCCTCGGGATCCTGCGCATCGTGCTCGGGTTCATGCTGATATGGGCGTTCCTCGACAAGCTCCTGGGCCTCGGCATGCCTACGACCCCCGACGCGGCCATGATCAACGGGGGATCCCCGACGGAGTACTATCTGTCGCACCTCGTGAGCGGACCTTTCGAGGGCATCTACTCCTCGCTTGCCGGGAACCCCGTGCTTGACATCCTGCTGATGGCGGGCCTGCTACTGGTGGGTGCGGCCATGATCCTGGGCGTTGCATCCAGGCTCTCGACGGTCGGGATGTGCGTGATGATGGCGCTGATGTTCTCTCTCGAGATCCCGCCTGACGACAACCCCTTTGTAGATTACCACATCGTCTACATCCTGGCGTCCATCGCCATATACTATCTGGGTGGATACGGCGCACTCGGCTTGGGGGAGAGATGGTCCGAGCTGTCCATCGTGAAGAGGTTCCCCATACTGAGGTGACCGCATGGAATACGACCCGTCGATAGAGATCGCCGAGGATCCGGACGTGTACCCGCCGTCTGACGACAGCATCCTGCTGATCGAGTCGCTGGACGTGCATCCAGGGGAGAGGATCCTGGAGGTCGGATGCGGATCGGGCGTGGTCTCGATCCACTGCGCCCTTAACGGGTGCGACGTGACCGCCGTGGACATCAACCCCAGGGCGGTCGACCTTGCCCGCAGGAACGCGGAGGCGAACGGCGCATCGTTCCCGGTCATCGAGAGCGACGTCTACGGGAGCGTGACCGGGACCTTCGACACGATAGTGTTCAACCTCCCCTACCTGCCGGTCGATGAGGAGGGCCTTCTGGCCAAGGCCTGGTCCGGAGGACCGGACGGCCTGGGACCCTTGCCGAGGCTGCTCGATGGCGCACCCGAGCATCTGGGCCGCGACGGGAGGGTGGTCGTGGTGGTGTCCTCCCTCATCGAGCCCCATGCGCTCCATGAGGCCCTCGCCCCATTCGATGTCAGGACCCTGGGGGAGCTCAAGCTGTTCTTCGAGCGGCTCTCCGTCCTGGAGATCAAGGGGTTCCGATGTCAGAGCGACTTGCCGAGAGCGTATGCCTCGTCCATGAACCTGGATGCCGATGCGGCATCGGCTCCGCCGCAGCCGGTCGCGAGGACCCTCCCGCAGTCTTGCAGATTGAGGTAGCGGCACAGCGAGTCGTACTGTATCCTGACGGCATCCATGGTCCAGTCCTCCTTGTCAGCGGATGATGCTATGAGAACCGCCTTCGTGCCGCGGGTGCGGAGGTTGGAGCTGAAGCTGTAGAACCTGTCGATGACGGTCTTGAGCTGCGCCGAGAATCCGCAGAAGTACACAGGGGTCACGAAGACGACCATGTCGGATGACATTATCTTGGAGCGGATTCCGGACATGTCGTCCTGCTGGATGCATGGGCCGGACGTCCCGCACGCGTTGCATGCCCTGCAGGCCCCGACCTTGAGACGTACGACCTCCACGACATCCACGGTATGGCCTGCCTCGGTGGCCCCGTCCACGAACCTCTGTGCGATTGCGCTAGACGCCCCTTTGATGTGGGGGCTCCCCTCGATGACTGTTATCTGCATGGTTATGCCCGGAAATCAATCCTGGACGCTGTATTTAAAGATCAGACGGGAAGGCACTTTGTTAAAGCCGGGGAAAGACGATCGACACTCCGAATCCGACACACCCTTCGAAGCCAGGGACGCCCGGATTCCGTCAGGACGGCTACCGATGTCATGCCCTGCGATGCACATCGCCCCATTCGCACATGGAGTCCAGTATCGGTATCAGGGACTTGCCGGTCTCGGTGAGGGAGTACTCCACCTTCGGAGGAACCTGCGGATACTCCTCCCTGTGGACCAGCCCATCCGCCTCCAGTTCCTTCAGGTTGGCGCTGAGCGTCTTGAACGATATGCCCTTGATGTATCCTTTCATCTCGTTGAAGCGCACCGTCCCGAACTCCATCAGGGCGTAGAGGATGAACATCTTGTACTTCCCGTTGATGAGGGACAGGGTGTAGCTGAACCCGGTCTCGTCTATGTCCGCCTCCACTATGCTGCATTGGACCATCGTCTCACCACCTGCCGTTATACCATGCAGGTTCAAAAACCCCCCACACTTCATTTTGTGAAGTGCCCTCTCGGGCCCGAAACTTCACTCCGGGTAAGTATCTGGAGTGCTGGAAAGTACCTGAAACGGGCGAAAGTGTCCGGCTTATATTCACTCCAAGCATGATGGTACTCAAGCGACCATGTCGCAGGAGAATCGGCAATGAGATCTGATATGAGCGAGTATGAAGCAGTGGAGAGGGCGGCACAGAAGTTCGTGGACAGCGTCGGTTCAGGCGACAGCACACCGGCCAAGGAGCTGTTCTACGACGAGGCGGTCATGTTCGGCTACCTTGACGGGAATCTGGAGCACGGGCCCATCCAGAACCTGTACGACAACATCGACACCGTGGGGGCGGACCCCGGCTACAGGGCTAGGATCGACGTCCTCTGCATCGAGGAGACCGTGGCGATTGTCCGCGTACTGGAGGACAACTGGGGAGGGCGCATCGACTTCAGCGACTTCCTGCTGCTTATCAAGATGGATGGCGAGTGGAAAGCAGTGGCCAAAGTTTACAACCAGAACTCCGACACCATAAGGAGGGACTGAGATGGCGAAGAGGATTGTGGTCCTCAACGGAAGTCCAAGAAGGAACGGGAACACCTCCCGCCTGATAGATGCCTTCACGGAGGGCGCCGAATCGACCGGAAACACTGTGCAGGTGTTCTTCCTCCAGGGAATGGACATCCATGGATGCCGCGGATGCTTCGGCGGAGGTAAGGACCCCGATCATCCATGTGTGCAGAGGGACGGGATGGATGAGATCTACCCTGCGTACAAGGAGGCCGACGTGGTCGTCCTGGCTTCACCGCTCTACTACTGGAATCTGAGCGGCCAGCTCAGGACGGCGTTCGACAGGTTGTTCGCCGTGGCTGAGTGCGACCCCGACTACACCAACCCTAGGAAGGAGTGCGTTCTGCTTATGGCAGCGGAGGGTGACGACTTCGCAGAGGTGGAGAACTACTACGACAAGCTCATGGGACATATGGGCTGGACCGACCGCGGGAAGGTGCTCTGCGGCGGGGTCCTTAAAGTCGGGGACATCGAGGGACACGGGGACCTGGACGAGGCGAGGAACCTCGGAGCTTCCATCTGAGGTGATGGGGTGCCCAAGGTACTTCTGATCAACGGCAGCCCCAAGGAGAAAGGCTGCACGTACACCGCACTGAAGGAGATCGCCGACACCCTCGCCAAAGAGGGCGTTGAGTCAGAGATCTTCCATGTAAGGAGCGACGCGCCCGGATGCAGAGATTGCGGATACTGCGCCAAGAAAGGCCGGTGCTCGATCAGGGACGATGTGAACGCCGTCGCCGACAGGCTCGACGAGTTCGACGCCATCGTTCTGGGATCCCCGGTGTATTACGCCGGAC